>Ga0070729_10003185_pt1 | contig 19571 bp, 9 predicted proteins | sample tdDd472_FD_66725 | JGI IMG/M metagenome (GOLD analysis project Ga0070729, IMG submission 66725) | Marine sediment microbial communities from the Atlantic coast under amendment with organic carbon and nitrate - tdDd47.2 | ecosystem: Environmental > Aquatic > Marine > Coastal > Sediment | place... | reverse complement strand
GGGAGCGGTGGAGTGCCGGCGACCGAGAGGTGACCTTCCCCGCCGGCACATGGTGGGTCGTCGTGTACGCTGGTGCCGAAGCCGTCGGGTAGGCACGTGGCGGTTCGGACAGGCCGAGTCTTGCGAAATCGGGGAATCGGACGACCTCGGTGAACACCCCTGGTGCCGGATCCGGGACGCGGTGACGACCAACGCCAATTGACGCGACCCCTCGCTGGTTGCAGCCATTGAACTGTCGGTTGCAGGGCGTGAAACACCTGACGCGGCCCGGACGACAATGTTCGGGGTCGAGATCCCTCGCGCGATCGCCACCGAACCTTCGGGACGTGCCTCAGGACGACGGACGAACCGTCGGGCTGTCTCCACGGGGACGTCTCCGACGGACGAACCTTCGGGATGTTTCCACGGTTGCCGTCGATTCCCTCGCCTCAGCGCCACCGAACCTTCGGGACGTGCCACCATCGCCACCGAACCTTCGGGACGTGCCTCAGGACGTGCCTCGTGACGACGGACGAACCTTCGGAACGTCTCCACCGGACGTCTCCACCGCGCCTTCGTCAATTCGCCAGACGATGCAGGGATCTGCAGCCGTGCGCGTCCGCGCCACCGACATGTGGGACAGCGTGCGAAGATTTCCCTTGCAACGATCCCTGACGTGTGAAAGGGCGCCGTCACGAGCTTGTCACAGTGTTGGTCTCACGCCGTTCCACGGTCCTTCGAAAAGGGGTCGCATCATGCTGCGTCGCATCGCTTTTCTCGTTCTATCTGGCGCCGTCGCCACGTCCGTCGCCGCCTGTGGCGATGACGCGTCGGACGACGCTGACGCCGAAGTCGCCGACGGGTCGAAGGACCCGGCGGCCGAGGTCACCGGCGGCAAGGCCGACGCCTGGAACTACCAGAACGACCCCGAGCGGTTCGGCGGCGAACTGAACCGTACCCTCGCCGAGCTCCCCGAAGAGGGGCGTGCCGCCGAGGGCGGTTGGCCGTCGACGTACTGGCCGACCTACCAGGACAGCGTCAACGTGCGCTGGAACCAGGAGTTCTCTCCGGCCGAGAAGTACGACCGCGCGTTCAATGGTTGGACCCCGCCGGAGAACTTCGACGAGCTGCGCCCGTTCGATTCGTCGAACTGCGACGCCGAGAGCTGGGACACCGAGTACTACGACAACCTCGGCCCCCTCGCGCAGCACGTCAGCGCCAACATGGGCAACCTTCGGTCGCGTGACGGCGTCGACAGCGACGGCGACGGCCAGATCGACGAGTGCGACGACCACGACGGCGTCGAGACCTGGTGGGGCCTGTGCCACGCGTGGGTTCCTGCGTCGATCCACGAGCTTCGCCCCCAGCGGTCGGTCACGTACAACGGCGTGACCTTCCACACGGCAGACCTCGAGGCGCTCCTCATTCTCGCCTACAACCGCAGCGGCGCCACCATGATCGGCAGCCGCTGCAACCTTTTCTCGACCCCCGAGGAGATGGCCGCCGCCAAGGGCTGCCGTCTGCCCGATCAGGAGCCCCGCAGTGAGAACGACGCCCGAGCGGTCTGCTCGGACGAGGACCTCGAGCGCTACGTCATCTCGCGCGACGAGCACGGCCGCGCCGAGCAGGACCAGTGCCGCGACACCAACGCCGGGTCGATGCATGTCATTCTGTCGAACTACCTCGGCCTGATGCAGCGCTCGTTCGCCTACGACCGCACGTTCGACTACCAGGTCTGGAATCAGCCGATCGTCGCCTTCGACGTGTCGAAGCTCGAGGAAGTGTCCGCCGAGCAGGCCATGGGGCTGCTTGGCGCGCAGGGCGACACGTACACGTACAACGACGAGGCCGTGAAGCTGTACGAGGTCCACTCGTCGGTCACGTACATCACCGAGTCGCACGCTTCGACCGTGCCCGCGGACCAGAGCCGCTACGAGCGTCAGGACCGCTACAAGTACATCCTCGAGGTCGACGGCGAGGGGCAGATCATCGGCGGCGAGTTCTTCGGCGACGCGCGCTCGGACCACCCGGACTTCCTCTGGGACCCGGCCCGCCGGGACACCTCGTCCGTGCCCCACATGGATCTCGAGACCGTCCGCATGCTCGTCGACATGAGCCGCCAGCCGGCCGGCTCGGACGTCGACGCGCTCGTGGCGTCCGGCCAGGGCGGCCTCGACATCCCCGACGACAGCCCCGCTGGCGTGTCCAGCGTGGCCTCGCTGCAGACCGACGCCTCGGTGGCCGGCGTGCAGGTCGAACTCGCCATCGCTCACACCTACGTCGGCGACCTCCGCGTCGTGCTCGCGCACGAGGGTGTCGAGCGCGTGATTCACGACCGCACCGGCGGCGGCGACGACGACCTACGCCGCACGTTCACGGTCACCGGGTTCGACGGTCTCGCCGCGGCGGGCGACTGGACCCTCACCGTCAGCGACCATGCGGGGCAGGACGTCGGCAAGCTCGAGTCCTGGGACCTCCGCGTGATCCCCGGCGAGCCCGTGGGCGACGGCCCGTCGACGGACGACACCGTGCTGACGGCCGAAGGGACCGGCGGCGCGATTCCGGACAACGACGAGACCGGCTTCTCGAACACGGTGACCGTCGAAGGCGCGGGCTCCGTGACGGGCCTCGTGCTCGACCTCGAGCTTCGCCACACGTACATCGGCGACCTCACGGTCGAGCTGTCGCACGGCGACCGCACGCATGTCGTGCACAACCGCGACGGCGGCGACCTCGACGACATCGTGAAGGAGGCGCCCATCAGCGCGTTCAACGGCATGGACGCCGCGGGCGAGTGGACCCTGCGCGTCATCGACGGTGCCGACCGTGACGAGGGCAACGTCGTCGCGTGGTCGCTTCGCATTGACACCGGCGAGGCGGGGCCGCTCGAGGGCGACGGCGACGAGACGCTCACCTTCGCGGGTGACGCCGACGTGGCCGTGCCCGACAACGACGAAGCGGGCGTCACCGTCGAGGCCGGCGTCCCCGCCGGCACCACCGGCACCGTGTCGATCGCCGCGACGATTCGTCACTCCTACCGCGGCGACCTTCGCGTCGTCGCTTCGTTCGGCGAGCAGGAGTGGGTGCTGCACGACAAGGACGGCGGCAACGCCGACGACCTCGTCCAGACCTGGCGCCTCGATCCGCAGCCGCAGGGCGACCTGGGCGGTACGTGGAAGTTGACCGTGTTCGACACGGCGCGCCTCGACACCGGCTCGCTCGAAAGCTGGTCGGTCGTCGTCATCCCCTGACGCTCGTCCGGATTCGCATCGCCACGAGCGCGTCGCCCAACCGGGCGGCGCGCTCGTCGCGTTCATGGCTCGTTGCGCCGAGTCGGCGCCGCCTTCAGGATGAGGGCACCTCGTCGCCCGAGCCCCAGATGCCGCACCCGCCCGTCTACGTCGTCGACGCCGCTGTTCAGCCCGGACCATTGCGCACACGCGCCCTGCCCGGCGCTCCGCTGGTGCCCCTGCGCGCGATGATGCACGGCACTGCCCGAAGGTTGATCGAGGCCACGCCAGAGCTGGTCGATGCCATCGACGGAATCCACGTCGGCACGATGGGCGTCATGCAGTCGATGGCCGACGACCGGCTCCACGTCAGCCATCTCGGCCACGACCTGCGACGTACGCTCGGGCTCCGCAACGTGACCGCACCCCTCGCCGACGGCGATGAAGCAGTGCACACCGAAATCGCAACCAGCGACGCCGGGGCGGCCATCTTTCAGCGGGCGGTTCGGCATGTACGTGCCGGGCGCCACCGCACCGTCCTGGTCGTGGCCGGCGAACAGATGCACGGCACCGGTACTGTCTCCGAAGCGGCTCGGCGCGACCTCGCGGCGCGTGCCGTGGCGGACGTGCTTCGTGGTGGCCGAACCACAGGCCGGCTCGCAGAGGAGATCCGGGCGACGGTACGCACCCGCGTCGCGGCGGCGCTTGCAACACACGCCGAGGCAGACGCACTCGACCCTCGCCGCCTCGGCCTCGACGACGCGACCCTCGCAGCGCTTGCCGAGTTTGCCCGACGCGACGCGGACCGTGACGACCTGCAGCGGGCCATTCGATCTGTGGTCGCGCCCACGGACAGCGTCGTCGACGGGTTCACGATGCTCCACGTCGGTGACCTGTTGATGGACGCGCTCGTCCGCTCCAGCGATGTCTCGGACGGTGATTGGCGCGCGGCGCTCGCGACGGCGACGCTGCGCAAGTACGCCTGGGGACACCGTTTCGCAGCTGCGTTCCAGTCTGGCGTCGAGGTGCGGCGTGGGCTCGTCACCGAAGCCGACCTGGCGGCGGAACGTCACGTGACGCCGTGGTTCACAAAGCACGACGTGGGCGCCCCCTGCAACGGCGCGACCGCCATCGTCCTCACCAGTGACGCGGATCTCGCGCGCCGTCTCGCGCACCGCTGGCCACAAGCCTGCAGGCTTCGCGTCGACGGACTCGGCGAGGGGCACGCCCCCCTCGCCGTCAGTGACCGCGGCGACTCCAACGGACTCATCGGCGCGATGCGAACTGCACTCGCTCAGGCGCTCGGAGCGGCCGGTGCGGACCCTCGGTCCTTCGTCGGTGAGACGAGTGACGGCATTGGTGTACTGCACGACGCCTTCCCGTCGATCGAGCTGTCGTTTCTCGGGCTGTTGCAGCGCGCCGTGCGTCCCGACGCACCGACGTCCGACGTCATTCGCGCGGCTGGCCTCGACTGGCTGCGCGGGCGCAGCAATCCGCTCGGAGGTCTGTGCGCCGCTGGCCACGCGGTGGGAAACAGTGGCCTGCTACAGATCGCGAAGGTGCACTTCGCCGCCACCCGTCGGTCGGACTGCGTTGCGTTCGGCGACGATGCGCCAACGGCGAACCGATGGTTGGCGACCAGCGTCGGGGCGGCGGTCACCAACGTCCGCGCCACCGTCCTCACCGTCACGGACGCGGACAATCCCGAGCCGGCGCGGCGGCCCACCACGTGCGCCATCCCCCCGCTCTTCGACGCCGTGCGCCCGGGCCCGATCAGCGGGACGCGAGTTGCAGGGCATCCCGTCCAGCTCTCGATGGATGCTGCAGGCCTCCGGCTGGAGGCCGTGGAAGCACCCTCCCGAGACCGCAACATCAACGTGTTGCCGGAATGGAGCGAAGCCATCGAACGTGTTCGAGAATCCCTGCCGGAGCGAAGCGCATGACAGAGCCCGCAGCGCGCCCGTATGAACCAACGTTCGGGCCGTCTGAACGAACCTTCGGGCGGACGTCGGAGACCTTGAGCGGCCCACCGCAACGAACCTTCGGGCGGTCATTCGAACGAACCTTCGGGTGGATGTCAGGACCGCCTCAACGAACCTTCGGGCGGATGTCGGCGGGCGGATGTCGGCGTCCACGTTCGGCCCGCCGCTACGAACCTTCGGGCGGTCGTTCGGACTGTCCCAACGAACCTTCGGGTGGCGGTTCGAACGAACCTTCGGGTGGGTGCTCGCCGTCGCGCTCGCATGTACCTTCGGGTGTGGCGGAGACACCGGTAGCGCCTCGCTCGACGCCGGTTCGGATGCGGTCACGGACGCCGTCGGTGACGTACTGGCCGATGGCAGTGACGACACGGCGCAGGACGTGTCCGACGACGGCGACGACCGTGATGTCGTGGCGTCGGACGTGGACGCGACGCAGGATGCGGGCTCCGACGCTGGGGCCGGGATCGTCGCGACATGGACGACCGAACCGGGGCTGCGCGTCGAGGTGCACGGCGCGCCTCCGCGCATCGAGCTGTCCCGCGACGACACTGTGCTCCTGACGTTCGGCGACGACGCCCTGCGCATCGCGTGGACCCCGACGTTCGACGACGGCCTCACCTACGACCCGACCGGGCTCTTCGACGACAGCAATCCGTTCGCTCGTGCGCCCGACGTCGCGCGCTGGGCCCGGTGGACCCGCGTCACTCCCGTCGACGGCGCTCGGATGCAGGTCGATTTCGACGACGGCACTGCGCTCGACATGACCGTAGATGTCGGTGGAGACGGGCGTTTTCGCTTCATCCTCCAACCACCCGAAGGTTCGGAGGCCCCACCCGAAGGTTCGGGGCACACGCCGCCCGACACCGACCCCGGCGTCCCGATTCTCTGGCGCCTGACGCCCACCATCTCGACCAGCGAGGGCCTGTACGGGCTCGGCGAGTGGTTCGACCAGGTCGACAATCGCGGGCGCGTGCGACCGATGCAGATCATCCCGGACGCCCTCGAGAGCGGATACAACGAGAACCACGTCCCCGTGCCCTTCGTGACCGGTACCACGGGATGGGGGCTCTTCGTCGCGAGCGATCGCGTGGGCGCGTGGGACTGCGGCGCCACCGACCCCTCGCGCCTCGACGTCGCCTTCGCCGTCGGACCCGCCCCCCACGACGCGCTGGAGTTCTGGCTCTTCGGCGCCCCCCACCCGCTCGACGTCACCCTCCGCTACTACGAGACCACCGGGATGCCGGCGCGACCGGCGCCCTGGGCCCTCGGCCCGTGGCTCTGGCGCGACGAGAACCGGGACGCCGCCGAAGTCCTGTCCGACGCGCAGATCCTGCGCGACCTCGACCTGCCCCACACCGCCATCTGGATCGACCGCCCGTATGCATCGGCGGTGAACAGCTTCGACTTCGACCCCGGCCGGTTCCGCGACCCGGACGCCATGATCGACGAGCTGCACGCCCTCGGGCTGCGGGTCGCGCTCTGGCACACGCCGTACGTCGACGAAGACGCCGCCGCGACCGCCGACCTCGTCGCCGAGGCCCGCGACGGAGGGTTCTTCCCCCCGGTGACCGGGCTCAACCTCAACGGCTGGGGCACGCCGCTCGACCTCACCAACCCGGACGCCTTCGCCTGGTGGCAGACGCAGATCCGGCGGTACACGGACCGCGGCATCGAAGGCTTCAAGCTCGACTACGGCGAAGACATCATCCCCGGGATCCTCGGCGGACGGCAGCCGTGGGTCTTCGCCGACGGCAGCGACGAGCGCACGATGCACGCCGGATACCAGCGGTTCTATCACCGCGCCTATGCCGAACTGCTGCCCGAGACCGGCGGCTTCATCCTCGCCCGCGGCGGCACCTGGGGCGACCAGGCGAACGTCTCGGTCATCTGGCCCGGCGATCTCGACGCCGACTTCGCCGACCATCGCGAAGAGGTCGAACGCGACGGCGAGACGATGTTCGCCGTCGGCGGGGTCCACGCGGCGATGATCGGCGGCCTCACCCTCGGACCGAGCGGGTTCCCGCTCTACGGCTCCGACACCGGCGGATACCGCCATTGCCCGCCCGACGCCGAGACCTTTCTGCGCTGGGCGAGCATCACCGCGCTGTCCCCGGTCATGCAGGTCGGCACGAGCTGCAACGACGTCGCGTGGGAGCCTCGCTGGGGCGACGAACGCGACAACGCGCGGGTGCTCGAACGCTACCGCGAGCTCACCCGCCTGCACCTGCGCCTCTGGCCCTATGTCTGGACGTACGTCGACCGCCAGCCCATCGACGGGCGCCCCATCCAGCGCGCGCTCGGCCTCGCCTACCCCGAGCTCGGCGAGCACCCGAGCGACGCGTTCCTGCTCGGCGACGCCCTGTACTCCGCGCCGATCGTCAAGCGTGGAGAATCGGCGCGCGACGTGCTGATCCCGCCCGGGCCCTGGCGCGACGTCGACACCGGCGAGTACTGGGACGGTGGCGTGGTCACGAAGGATTCCACCGACCCGGGCGAGGTCATCCTCTACGCGCTCGCCGGGTTCCCCGTCCCCATGCTCCGCCCGACCATCGAAGCGATCGCCCCGACGACCCGCCCGGACGAAGTCGACAGCTTCGCGACCGACCCGGGCCCCCTGACCGTGTGGATCGCCGCCCCCCGCGACGGAGACGCGGCCCAGACGTTCACCGTGTTCGACGGCACGCGCTTCGACACGTCCATCGACGGCGAGCGGTTCACCGTCACGGGCACGCCCGGCGACGTCTTCGACCAGCACACGGTCCTCGACGTCTACGGGACCTCGCCGGCGGACGCAGTGTACGTCGACGGCGTGGCGGCCCCCCGGGTCGAGTCCATCGACGCAGACACCGCCCTGCCCGCATGGACGTTCGAGAACCTGCCGTACTCCGCCCCGACGACCCGAGTCGTCGTACCCGCCGGTGCGTTCACCGTCGTCGTCGAGGGCGTGAACTGACGCTCCACCGTGGACCGCGCGCGAGCCGCACGAACGACGACGCCCGCCGACGCGAGTGCGACGGCGGGCGTTGCGTCCCTCGAACGCCGCGGGTCAGGGACAGGCGCCCGACGTCAGCGTGAGGGTGTAGTCTCCGGTCGGCGAACTGAAGAGCCCGTAGCTGTCGACGAAGACGAACACGGGCTCGCCGGACGTGGCCGAGAACTCGATCTCGGACTGCACGCCCACGGCGTCGTCGTTGCACGCCAGCTCCGTGCCGACGTCGTCGCACGTCGTCCGCGCGTGCAGCACGGTGTCGTCGTCGCTGCCCTCGGTGCTCGCGCACCAGGTGCCGGTGGCGTCCGGCGTGAAGGCGTACACGATCTCGGCGTCCGTCGACGCGACGCAGCTGCTGTCGACGGTGTCCGTGAACAGGACGAACGAGCCCTCGTACGTGCCGGCGCCCGCGATCTCGATGGGATCGACACACGCGTCGCCCTCGCCCGCGATGCAGGCCGGGTCACCGGCGCAGTCGTCATCGAAGCAGTCCGTCGAGAAGTCTTCGTCGTTGTCGACGCCGTCGTCGCAGCTCGTCTCGGTGTCCGGCGGCTCCGGGCAGCCCCCGAGCGTGGCGGTCAGCGTGTACGCGCCCACATCGTCAGCTCCGTAGCCGTCGACGAACACGTAGAGCGGGTCGCCGGACGTCGTCACGACGAGCTCGCTGAGGACCCCGGCGCCGCCGTCATCGTCGCACGCGACCTCGGAGTCGTCGTCGCCACACGCCGTCTGCACGTACAGCACCGTGTCGAGGTCACCGGACGTCACCTCGATGCACCAGTCGCCGGACGTCGCCGGGTCGAACGCGTACACCGCTTCGGGGCCGGAGCCGCCGCTCGTGCACGACGGGTCGCCGACCGCGGTCGTACCGGCGAGCGTGCCCGAGATCGGCGCGCTGCCGTCCCACTCCGCGGCGTCGTCGCACGTCGGCGGCGGGCCGGTGCAGAAGATGTCGGCGGCGCAATCTGCGTCGTCGCAGTCGATGTCGTCGTCGCCGTCGTCGTCGAGCTCGTTGTCGCAGATCTCCGGTGGCGGCGAGCCGTCGCAGGTGCCCGAGGTGAACGCCACGGTGACCGCGCCGCCGTCGTCGTTGCCGAAGCCCTCGATGATGACCGTGTACGCTGTCCCGGCCGTCACCGACACGTCCACCTCGGACGCACCGACGAGCCCGAGCGCGTCGTCGTTGCAGGCGATCTGCGAGCCGGAGTCGCCGCAGTCCGACCAGACCGCAAGGACGGTGTCGAAGTCCGTGCCCTCGGTCGACACACACGCCGCGCCGGACGCATCCGGCGTCCACGTGACGGCGATCTCGTTGGCGCCTTCGAACCCGCAGCTCACGTCGAACCGGTCGAGCCCCGAGATCGTCGCGCCGGTCCACGTCGTGAAGCCGTCGACCGACTCGAGCGCGTCGCACGGGTCGATGCACGCGATGTCGCCCTCGCAGTCGGCGTCGTCGCAGTCGATGTCGCCGTCGCCGTCCTCGTCGAAGCCGCCGGTGCAGCGCTCGTCGCGCGTCGTCGTGCAGTACGGGTCCTCGGTGCACTCGGTGTCGAGGCAGTCCGTGCGCCCGTCGCTGTCGTTGTCGAGGCCGTCGTCGCAGATCTCGCCTTCGCCGCCCGCGCAGGCCGGGTCCTCGGCGCAGTCCGGGTCGGCGCAGTCGACGAGACCGTCGCCGTCATCATCCGCACCGCCGACACACCGTTCGCCGTCGATGACGCACGCCGGGTCATCCGCGCAGTCCTCGTCGATGCAGTCGACGAGGCTGTCGCCGTCATCGTCCGCGTCGTTGTCACAGATCTCGGGGTTGGGCGCGCAGGCTTCCAGATCGCCGCAGTCGGCGTCGTCGCAGTCGATGTCGCCATCGCCGTCGTTGTCGAGGCCGTCGTCGCAGATCTCCGGATCCGTCGTGCCCCCCCCATCGCACGACGGCGTGCCGTCACAGTCCGGGTCGTCGCAGTCGACGAGCCCGTCGCCGTCCTCGTCGGCGCCGCCGACGCAGGCCTCGACCGCGCCGGTGTCGCGGCAGTGGCCCGCCTCGGGCACGCACACCTCGTCACCGTCGATCTCGGCGCATCGGAACCCGTCGATGCAGCCCCCGTCGACGCACGGCGCGACACAGACGTCACCGTCGGCGAGGGTCACGCACGCGGCGCCCTCGTCGAGGCAGTCGCTCGCCTCGAGGCACGGGTCGCACGGCGCACCGCCCTCCAGCGTGCAGTCCGACGCGCACCCATCGCCGTCCATCGTGTTGCCGTCGTCGCACACCTCGTCGGCGTCGAGGGTGCCGTCGCCACAGACGCTGCCGCCACCGACGTCCCCGCCGCCACCGACGTCCCGGGTCATCCCGGTGTCCGAACCCCCGCGCCCACCGCCGGTGTCTTCGGCGGGGATGAACGGCGAATCATCGGTCGCACTGCACGCACCGACGATTCCAGCGAGTAGACCAACCACGAGCCAACGATGCATCACGACCAGGGGGTGACGGTGACAGCGGGACCGGCGCGTCCGGGCGCCCGGCCCGCGACGCAGTGAGGCAGTCGCAACGAAGGCAACCGCGTGTCGCGCGCGTGTCCGCGCGACGACAGAAGCCGGCACCCTGGCGCAATCCGGCGTGCGGGTCCAGCACCGATCCGGGGACCCTGTCCCGTCGATCACGATGCAGGCGCTTGCCAATGCACCCCGACTCTCGTCAGACTGCAGTCACACTGCACCGACACAGAGATTCCAGATGCGTTTCGCACCTGTATCCGTACTCGTGGCGATCGCCACAGTGCTCGTAGCGTGTTCCGACACCCGCTCGTCCGGGTCCGGAGCCGACGACGCGGACGTCGCGACGATCCCCGAAGACGGCGGGACCGACGACGATGCCCGAGGCGCATCCGACGCGGCCACTGGCAGCGACGCCGACGACGCGACCGGCGGCGACGCAGCAACGGACGGCGACTCCGACCAACCGTGCGAAGGGCTGGGCTGCCCCTGCGAAGCCGACGCCGACTGCGCATCCGGCTATTGCATCGGCACCGGGGCCGGCGACCTGCGTGTCTGCACCGAGCTGTGCGACGGCGACTGCCCGGACGGGTACACCTGCGAACTGATCGAAAACGCAGCCGGCGATGCGGTCCGCCTCTGTGTCCCCGAACGAAGTCCGTACTGCCAGCCCTGCGAGCGCGACGTCGACTGTGGGAGTCTGCGCCACCTCTGTCTCGAGCAGAACGACGGCCGGTTCTGCGCGACCGCATGCCTGCCCGGTGACGTGTGCCCCGACGGTGCGCTTTGCGATGTCGTGACCACCGGCGGTCAGGAGTTCCGTATCTGCGTCCCGGACGACGGGGTGTGCAGCGTCTGTGTCGACGAAGACGGCGACCTTCACGGGCTCGGCTCGGACTGCATGGGCACCGACTGCGACGATACCCGCGACGACGTCTACGAGGGGGCGGCCGAGCTGTGTGACGAGCGGGACAACGACTGCGACGGGTTCGTCGACGAGGGCTTCGATCTCGACACCGATCCCGACCACTGTGGCGCCTGTGGCGAGGTCTGCGAGCTCGACAACGCGATCGCCGTGTGTCGCGAAGGCCGATGTGAGGTCGGTGCCTGCGAGACGGACTACGGCGACTGCGACGAAGACCCCGAGAATGGCTGCGAGACCGACCTCGCCGCACCGGGCAGCTGCGGCGCCTGCATCGAGGCTGGCGGGACCCCGGGGACCTCGTGCGGCACCTGTGACACCGGCACCTGGATCTGCGGCGACGACGGTCGCACGACCTGCGAGGGCGACCGCGGCGAGGCCGCGCTGAACGAGTGCGGCGGCTGCGCGGTGCTCGAAGGGGCGATCGGCGCCCCCTGCGGGACCTGCGACTCCGGCGGGCTCGCCTGCGAGGACGATGGCGAGGCGCTGGTGTGCGAGGGCGACCTCGGTGACGACGCGCTCACCGCCTGCGGTGCGTGCCCGACCGAGGACGCGTGCGCGCCCGGCGACGTCGAATCCGGCGGCCCCTGCGAAGGCTGCGGCACCCTCGAACGCGTCTGCAACGACGCCTGTGGATGGGACGCGTGGACCTGCGACGTGGCCCCGATCTGCACCCCGGGCGACGTCGAAACCGAACGCCGCGACTGCGGTGACTGTGGCGAAGGGCTGCAGACGCGGACCCGCACCTGCAACGCCGAAGGCTGCGCGTGGTCCGACTGGGCCGAGTGGTCGGACTGCGCAACGGCGGCGACGTGCGCGCCGGGCGAATCCGAGACCGACATCGGATCCTGCGGCGCGTGTGACGAAGGCACCCGCGACCGCACGCGGTCCTGCAACGCCGAGACGTGCACGTGGGACGGATACGGCCCATGGAGCGCGTGCGACACAGACGCCGTGTGCAGCCCCGGTACGTCCGAGACCGAGCGGCGCACCTGCGGCAACTGCGACTTCGGGTCCCAGTCCCGCACCCGCGCCTGCAACCCGGACACCTGCGCCTATGACGCATGGGACGAGTGGACGGAGTGCGTCGGCGGTGGCGCCTGCAGTCCCGGCGAAACCCTCGAGTCGGACTGTGGCAACTGCGGCACCCTGACCAACACCTGCTCGGCGGTCTGCACGTGGGTGCCGGGGGCGTGTGTCGGTGAAGGCGAGTGCGCGCCCGGTGCGACGACCAACGATGGCTGCGACTCGATCTGCGCGCTGCGTTCGTGCTCGGGCACCTGCTCGTGGTCGAACGCCTGCACCCTGTGTGGGTCGTGCAGCACGGTGACCCTCTGCGGCAATTCCTGCCCCGACGGGTTCTACGCCCGCGCCCGAGGAGAGAGCCGCTCGTGCAGCGACATCGGGACGGGCAACAACGTCACCTGCGCGCCGATCTGCGGGCTCGAGTTCACCGCCTGCAGCAGCTCGTGCCCGGACGGCTACTACGCACGGGCTCGAAGCGAGAGCACGATGTGTTCTCGGACCGGTACGGGCAACAACGTCACCTGCCGGATCGTCGACGGGCTCCAGTTCACGGTCTGCGGCTCCGGCTGCCCCGACGGATACGTGCCGATCGCGTCCGGGTCGAGCCCGATGTGCTCCAGCATCGGCTCTGGCAACACCACGACCTGTCGCCTGCTGTAGGCGTGCGGCCGAGCGACGCGACGTCTCCGCCCGTACACCGGCGCGGACGAACATGCCGCGGCGCCCGATCGACGCTTGCCAGGACGTGGGAGTGCCCGTCACAATCGGGGCAGCATCTCTGCACCCCAACGAGCCATCGACATGCGCTTCGCACGTCTCGCCCGCATCGCGGCCCCGATCGCCGCGCTCTGTCTCGTCGCCGCCTGCTCCGACTCCGGCGCGTCCGGTTCGGCGTCCACGGACCCCGACGTCACCGTGATCCCCGACGCCACCGGCGGCTCGGACGTCGACGACACCGGGGCCGAAGCGGACACCGCCACGGACGGCGGTGACGGCGACTCCGGTGCGTGTGACACGATCGGCTGCCCGTGCACCGGCGACGCGGACTGCGCGTCCGGCTACTGCGTGGGCACCGGCGCCGGCGACCTGCGCGTCTGCACCGACCTCTGCGACGGCGAGTGCCCCGACGGCTACACCTGCGAGCTCATCGAGAACGCCGAGGGCGACGCGGTGCGCATCTGCGTGCCCGAGCGCAGCCCGTACTGCACCCCGTGCGAACGCGACCTCGACTGCGGGAGTCTTCGCCACCTCTGCTTGAGTCAGGAGGACGGCCGGTTCTGCGCGACGTCGTGTCTGCCCGGCGACGTCTGCCCCGAAGGCGCCTTCTGCGACGTGATCCGCGCCGGTGGCACCGAGTACCGCGTCTGCGTCCCGGACGACGGAGTGTGCGCCGTGTGCGCCGACGAGGATGGCGACCTGCACGGGCTCGGTTCGGACTGCCTCGGCACCGACTGCGACGACGATCGCGACGACGTATACGAAGGCGCGGCCGAGCTCTGTGACGGCATCGACAACGACTGCGACGCGTTCGTCGACGAGGGCTTCGACCTCGACACCGACCCCTCGAACTGCGGCGAGTGCGGCGTCGAGTGCGAGCTCGACCACGCGACGTCCGTCTGCAGCGACGGCGAGTGCGGCATCGGCGCCTGCGAGACCGACTGGGGCGATTGCGACGGCGACCCCGAGAACGGCTGCGAGACCGACCTCGCCGCCCCGGGCAGCTGCGGCGCCTGCATCGAGGTCGGCGGCACGCCCGGCACCGCCTGCGGCACCTGCGACACCGGCACCTGGATCTGCCAGGACGACGGGCGCACCGGGTGCGAAGGCGACCTCGGCGAAGACGCGCTGAACGCGTGCGGCGGCTGCGCCGCGCTCGAAGGCGAGATCGGCGCCCTGTGCGGCACCTGCGACTCCGGCGCCCTCGCCTGCGCTCCGGACGGCGAGTCGCTGTTCTGCGACGGCGACGCCGGCGACGACGGGTTCAACGCCTGCGGCGGCTGCACCGAGCTCGACGCCGAACCCGGCACCGGGTGCGGGACCTGCGACTCCGGCGCGTGGGCCTGCGACGGCACCGACGCCGTGGTGTGCGAGGGCGACGCCGGCGACGACGCGCTCAACGTCTGCGGCGGCTGCGTGGCCCTCGAAGGCGCGCCCGGCGACGCCTGCGGCGCCTGCGACCTCGACGTGCTCGACTGTGCCGGGTTGAACGAGCTCGTCTGCACCGGCGACACTCCCGGCAACGCGTGCGGCGGGTGCACCGCCCTCGACGCCACGCCCGGCGACGCCTGCGGCACCTGCGACAGCGGCGTGATCGCGTGCGGTGAAGACGGCGAATCGACGTTCTGCGAAGGCGACGAGGGCGACGACGCCCGCAACGCGTGTGGCGGCTGCGACGACCTCGACGCCACGCCGGGCGACGCCTGCGGCACCTGCGACCTCAACGAATGGGTGTGCGACGGCGAAGAGGCCGTGGCGTGCGACGGCGACGACCGCGTGAACGCCTGCGGCGGATGCACCGCGCTCGACGTCACCCTCGGCGAAGCCTGCGGCACCTGCGACACGGGCACCTGGGCCTGCGGCGAAGGCGGGCTCGCGACCTGCGACGGCGACCTCGGCACGGACGCGCTCGACGCGTGCGGCGGATGCGCGACCGCCGAGTCCTGCACGCCCGGCGAGGTCGAGACCGGTGGCGTCTGCGAAGGCTGCGGCACCGAGACACGCACCTGCGGCGGCGCCTGCGCCTGGGGCGGCTGGACGTGCGACGTCACCCCGGTGTGTGAGCCCGGCGAGGTCGAGACCGATCGCCGCGATTGCGGCACGTGCGGCGAGGGCTCGCAGTCTCGCACCCGCACCTGCAGCGCCGACGGCTGCAGCTGGTCGGCGTGGTCCGGCTGGTCCACCTGCGCGACCGCCGCGACCTGCGAGCCCGGCGACCTCGACACCGACATCGACTCCTGCGGCGCGTGCGGTGAAGGCAGCCGCAGCCGGACGCGGACCTGCAACGCCGGCACCTGCACGTGGAACGGCTGGTCGGCGTGGTCCGGCTGCGACACCGACGCGACCTGCTCGCCTGGCGAAACGCTGACCGACCGGCGCTCGTGCGGCAACTGCAACTACGGCTCGCAGTCGCGCACGCGGACCTGCAATGCCGGCACCTGCACGTGGAACGGCTGGTCGCCCTGGACGACCTGCGTCGGCGGCGGTGTGTGCAGCCCGGGAGCGACGACCTCGTCGTCGTGCGGCAACTGCGGCACCCAGACGACGACCTGCACCGCGGCCTGCACGTGGTCGACCGGCTCGTGCACCGGCGAGGGCTCGTGCTCGCCCGGCTCGCGCACCACGGCCGGCTGCGGCACCTGCCAGACCCGCGAGTGCACCGGCTCGTGCGAGTACGAGGCCGCCTGCTTCGATTGCACGTGCTCGGGCCGCCAGGTGTGCGGGTACAGCTGCCCGAGCGGCTACCACGCGACGAGCGTCGGCGAGAACCTCGCCTGCGGCTCGAGCGGGTTCGGGGCGTACACGTACTGCACGCCGAACTGCGGCTCGCGCATCACGGCGTGTGGCTACAGCTGCCCGAGCGGGTACCACCCGGTCAGCGTCGGCGACAACCTCGCCTGCGGCCGGTCCGGCTTCGGCGCGTACACGACGTGCGACCTGACGTACGCGAGCCGCATCACGGTCTGCGGCTACTCGTGCCCCGGCGGGTACGTGTCCGTCGCGACGGGCGACAACCTCGCCTGTGGCCGGTCCGGCTTTGGCCGCTACACGGTGTGCGACCGCCTGTGATCGGTCAGCGCATGCCTGTCGCCGCGCCGAATCTCTCGCGCGAGGCGCGGCATCTCTGACAGCACACGGCGACGCCCCCCGCGGAGGCCCCATGTTCGGATTCACGCGAAAGAAGCTCACCCTGCCCGACGCCGACAGCGCCCTGCCCGGCCGCGACACGCCGATGGAGGTCGCGAACGTGCACCACGCGAACGGCCAGCCCATTCAGCCGCCGTTCGCCGATGGGCTCGAAGAGGCGGTGTTCGCGATGGGCTGCTTCTGGGGAGCCGAGCGGCGGTTCTGGCAGACGCCCGGGGTGGTGACGACCGCGGTCGGGTACGCCGGCGGGCACACGCCGAACCCGACCTACGAAGAAGTGTGCAGCGGCGGCACCGGGCACACCGAGGTCGTGCGCGTGGTCTTCGACCCGAAGGCGACGTCGTTCGATGCCCTGCTCAAGGTGTTCTGGGAGGCCCACGACCCGACCCAGGGGATGCGTCAGGGCAACGACATCGGCACCCAGTATCGCTCGGCGATCTACACGACGTCGGACGCCCAGCTCGAAGCCGCCCGGGCCAGCCGCGACGCCTATGCCGCGCGCCTCGCCGAAGCCGGGCACGGCGACATCACGACCGAGATTCGCCCTGCACCGACGTTCTTCTACGCCGAGACGTACCACCAGCAGTACCTGTCGAAGAATCCGAACGGGTACTGCGGGCTGGCCGGCACCGGCGTGAGCTGCCCGATCGGGCTCGGCGTCTGAGCGCGCGGGTCACCGTCCGGTCGGCGCCCACGGCTCGAGGCATACGGTGAGCTCTTCTTCGCACGTGGTCTCGGCCACGCACGACTGGCAGGCGTCGTCGCCGAAGAGGCCGTCGCACGCGTCCCCGCACACCGCCGCGACGCAGCCCTTCCAGTCGAGCCAGCAGACGACGCAGGTCTCGAACGTCTCTTCGCCCATCTGATCGTCCGGGGCGAGGCCGTCCGAGATGCAGGCGTCGTCGGCGCCGCACGCGAGATACTGCCGGTGGGCGTTGCTCATCGCGTCCAGCGACGCAGACCGATACACCGCCGAGAGCGTGCAATCCGCGCATGTGTCTCGCCGCTCGCACTCCGGGTCGTCGCAGTCGACGCGCCCATCGCCGTCGTCGTCCGCGCCGTTGGCGCAGTTCTCGATCGGACAGGCGGCGTCGGTGTCGCAGTCCGGGTCGTCGCAGTCCACGGCGCCGTCGCAGTCGTCGTCGATGCCGTTGCCGCACACCTCGGTCGGCCGCGTCGCCGGGTCCCAGTGTCGGATCGCGGTGCCGTTGCACCGCGAACAACCGAACTCGCCGCCCATGCTTGCCGGCGCCTCGCGCGGCAGGTCGGGATCGAGCGTGGACGCGTCGTCGCCCAGTGACTCGAGCGCGCCACTGGCCCACTCTTCGACCAGAGTCGCCGAACCGTCGGCCTCGATGCGAAACCAGTAGTCGTGCCGCGCGGCGCAGCCGGACGGGCAATCGCCGAGCCCCTCGCTGACGTGCCACTCGCGCAAGCCGTCGCGGACCCGCCACCGCAGGCGGTCACCGTCGCCGACGAGCCCATCCGTGCTCGCCGTCTCGACGCCGGGGACCGCGCGCAGCAGGTCCGCCATGCTCGGCGCGTCGAATCGCGCGCTCGATACGACGATGGGGCCACGAGAGTCGCTCGGCGGGACGATCTCGCCGCCGACGAGGTCGCTCAGGCACGCCAGCTCGCTGGACGCAGCGAGGGCCGCGTTGCCCTCGGCGGACCCGGCGCTCGCGAGAACGGCGAGGCTGTCCGCGGTGAAGAGGGTGTGGTCCGGCAGGTCCGCAACCTCGGGGCGCACCGCGGCCATCGCCGCCAGATCGGCCCGTACCTGCTCGTAGAGCCCGTCGTCGGGGAAGTACCCGTCGCTGCACAGCATGGCGATGCCTTCGGCGTGCACGTCGTCGCGCGGTGTCTCAGCAGCCTCGGCGCGGTCCGTGACCGGCGCGAGCCACGCGCAGGGATCGTCGGGGGCCTCGCTCTCATCGGCGCCACATCCGAGGAGGCTGATCGCCACCGCTGCGGTCACTGTCGTTCGTCGCATCATCGAGGTCCCCGAGTCGTTCATCGCGGGGCAGTCGGGCCCGCCATCCCATCAGCCTCGGGCACGATAGCACGTCGAGGCCGATGGCGACGGCGTCCTCGCAACATCCCGTATTCGCGTCGAATACGCACGCAGCCATGTCCCGCCCCCCGCGACGCCGCGCGTCAATCCGGCACGCTTTACACCGCGGCGCATCCCCCGCACGCTCTGGTGCAGCGTGCGCCCCCTGGCCGGGTCGACACGCGACGACCCCGACGACGAGCCCCGTCGGGGCGATGGCACGAATGGGAGGGACGCACGATGAGCTTCGGATTCTTCTGCTGGTACGACCTGTACACCGACCGCCTCGACGACGCGAAGTCGTTCTATGGCGAACTCTTCGGCTGGACGTATCGCACCGACACGTCTGGCGAAACGCCGTATCACATCATCAACGACACCCACTGTGACACCGGGGGCATGTGCACCGTGCCCGAGGCGCCGCCGGTGTGGCAGACCTACGTCACGGTCGAAGACATCGACGGCACCATCGAGACCGCGAAGGCCCACGGCGGTGCGCTCATCCACGGCCCGTTCGACGCCAAGGGAGTCGGTCGCATGGCCCTGATGACCGACCCCGAGGGGGCGCACATCTGGGGCATCCAGCTGAACACGCCGATGCCCGAGCCGCCCGGCATCCCGAAGCACGGGCAGTTCTGCTGGCGCACGCTGATGACCCGCGACCTCAAGCCCGCGCTCGCGTTCTACAACGCCGTGTTCGGCTGGACGGCGCAGACGATGGACGCCGGTGGCGGCGTGTCGACGACCGGGTTCATGAACGAGGGCATGCCCGTCGGCGGCGTGAACGTCGCCGATCCGAACGACCCGACGCCGTCGCACTGGGCGGTCGCCATCGCGACTGACGACATCAACGCGACCCTGGCAAAGGCAAGCGAGCTCGGCGCGACGACCGTGGTGCCCGTGATGCCGATCGGCGAGATGGGCCTGTTCTGCGTCGTGCAGGACCCGGTCGGCGCCCACGTCTCGTTCTGGCAGCAGCTCGCCCCGCCGAGCGCGTGACCCCCCTGCCCGCACCGCGCGAGGACCGATGAGCCACGGA
>Ga0070729_10003183_pt1 | contig 19575 bp, 16 predicted proteins | sample tdDd472_FD_66725 | JGI IMG/M metagenome (GOLD analysis project Ga0070729, IMG submission 66725) | Marine sediment microbial communities from the Atlantic coast under amendment with organic carbon and nitrate - tdDd47.2 | ecosystem: Environmental > Aquatic > Marine > Coastal > Sediment | place... | reverse complement strand
TTGCCCGATGAGCCTGCAACGACAAACACCGCACCTTCATTAGCCGTGCCCGCAGGACCCGGCTTGGTGTAACTACCATCACCACCATCCTGACCACTGCCGCCATCAAGAATCATGGCCGGTGTCAGCGTGGTTGAAACATCATGATGACCGTTAACCAAGAAGGAACGCTCATACGAGTGACTGTGGCCGGCCAGCACGATATCAACGCCATGTGATTCAAGAATAGGCACAGCCACTTCACGCATACTGGCAAGCAGTTGCTCGGCATCCGAATCATGAGAGCCCTTACTGTATGCAGGGTGATGCCAGATGCCGACCGTCCAGAACTTATTGTTAGCTGCCAGGTCATTTTCCAGCCAGGTCATCATGGCGCCGTTCACTGTGGTGTCTGACAACATCGAGTCCAGCACAACAAAATGAATGTTGCCGTAATCAAACGAGTAATACAGCTCGCTGCCTGAAGGCAGACCACCCGCTTCACCACCGGTAGGCAACGATACGATGCTGTACCACGCGCCCGGGGGGTTAAATACTACGTCCAGAGCGTCGTGATTACCCATCGCCGGCCACCACGGTGACTGACGCAAGGTTTCAGGATACATATCGAACACCGCGGCCTGATACTCGCTGTCCGAACCGATGCTGTAAGCGTTATCGCCCAACATAATCATCAGGTCTGTATCGCGTGAACCGGTAACACTCAGGTATCCGTCACGAACATTCGCCGCATCAGCATTTTTGGTGCCCGAGTCACCCAACAACCAGACGCGGGTCGGTTTGGCTGAACCGGCAACCGGCGGCGTAGTGATGTGATAACTGCTATCGCCGGCGATGCTTGCTGCATTCGTGCCCACTGAATAGTAGTAGCGGGTATCGGGTGCTAGACCGGTAAGCGTGATTTCGTGATCGGTAACCGAAGCGACATCGGACGCAGTTTGATTCAACGCACCGGGAGCAGTGCCGTAACGCACGTAAGAATCAGAAGCAACATCGGTACGCCAACGCACAATAATACTTGTTGGAGTCGCCGTCTGAAGATACGGACCACGCACTACTGTTTGCGCATTCGCCGCGCCGGACATTACCAGACATGCCATAACGGCAGCCGCTGATAATGAAACTGATGAAAAAGAAACCTTAGAAATCATAACCGCACCCTGTGAAAACCTGACCCTCAGCTTAGGGGGGCGATGCGGCGCATGCAAAGTTGTACAGGCAGTCAGACAAGTGAGCTTATAGCCCTTACTTATCAGTCACTTACAAAGTACGCGCACGTTCACAAACGCGCTGTGTTTTAGGCAGTTTGAGCCTCACGGGGTTGTCGGGTCATAAAGTAGACCAGCAGCGCCACTGCCAGCACTACGACATTGGCAATAGCAATGAGCACAAAAGGTGCAATCGTTCCGTACACGCCGGACAACATGCCGCCGAATTTGGCGATACACAAAATGCCAATAGCACCACAAAGGCTGAACATCCCGATTACGGCACCCCTGCCTTTCACCGGTGCCACCGAACCGATTAATGTGAGAGATGCGAGGTTAGCCGACATTTCGCCCATGCCGACGAACACTGCTGATATCCACATCTGGGAACCCAGAGGATCATCAATCAGATACAAAGTGAAGTAACCACCACCGGCCAGCACCATCGCAATAGCGACACCCAGCACCCGGTCAACGCGATCAAGTATCAAGCCCATAAACGGCAGCCACAACAATGCGAATACCTGAATGAGAATATAGAACTTGAGCGCGTACGAATTTGCTTCGAGCGGCGCCATGCCGCCGGAGATTGCCTGCTGTGACAACCACAGGACAAAGAACGTACTCAGCACCGACATGTCACCGCGTGCGACCACCGCTGCCAGATACGCCAACGCCACACGTACCTTTTTAGCTGCAGCAAAACCGATCTTCACCGTCGACAAAACCGGTTCGCGCTTTTCCAATTGGGCCGGTGCACCCGACTTAAGCCCTATCAGCAACACCGTAGACACCATCAGGCATACAGCGGCAGGCGTCCACAACCATAAGCGGGCAGCCATCACCGGATCGCCATCGGACAACCCTTCGAACACCGGCAACAGCAGGCGCAGCGGCGTGAGCAATAAAATAAACCCGAGGCCATTCAACATGAAGCACGATGAAATCAGACGGCCCCTGGAGGACTCAACGGCATAGTCATTAATCACCGACGGTAACATCGCTGTGTTCATTGCCAAGCCGAGGGCAAACACTAAACGGAATGCAGTGAGCTGCTCGACACTGGTTGCCAGCGGGTAGGTGAAGTAACCCAAAGCCAAAATTAAGAATGCCCCGCCCCAGAGTGGCTTACGCCCCAGTTTGTCCGACATCGCACCAATCAGACCGATGGTCAGGATCACAACAATTTCTGTGATGAACGTAAGGTTGCCGGCAAGCGGTCCTTGCTCTTCAGTCGGCACCTTGAGCACTTCAGTAAATATGTACGGTTGACTGGCATTCACAAAACCCATCATCGCAATGCCGAAGAAGGAACCAAACAACAGGGTCAACATGTTCCCGCGCGAGACATCCGGAGCAATTCGGATGTTGAGCTTCTTAGGACCGTATAAAAGCCCCTCTTCTGCGGGTGTCGTATCAGACTCAGACATAGGAATTCCTGTTGATCGTTGGCCGGGGGCTGCTCATCAAGACCGGAGCCGGATATTTTTCAGGGGATCACTATCCTACAGCGACAAACACATACGCACAGGAATGCCACTGCACGCCATACAGCGGCTAAAAACAGGGTCTTAAAGGCACAATCAGGTCAGATCGGCACCGATATCAGAGAAGAAAGCCTGCAGCACCGTTTCAACACCGTCATGGAACAGCAGAAAGCCATCGAGCCAGGCCTGCACGCTATAGAAAATAACCGACTGCAGATAAGCCGCATGGGTCGGATACCTTGCATCGAGTTCGGGCCGGGTGAACGCCGCGTGACTGCCCTGAAGCGTACAAAACAGATTGTCGTTCACACCGGTAGTGACACCGGTAGGCACCTCTATCCCGGCAAGCCGGATACCACCTTCAACCACGCCCAACTCATCACGGACAACCGCAAGACCGCCCTGCTCGGTCCGGTACATTGTTATTAAGCGACTGGGCGGCGGCAAGGTACCGTGAGCGATCCATTTGTCGAGCCGTCGCATGAGTGCCGAATGCACATACTCCGTACGCAAATTATTCAATGTCGATGGATCGTCTTTACAAATGGCGGTAGCAGGATCGATACCCAACTCCTCCAGATTTTGCTCATCTTCGAAAACCTTTTGATAGGAATCCACATGAGCACCGCCAGCCATGTCATAGGTGCGAATCAACGCGCTTTCTTCTTCGGTCTGACGAACACCCTGAGCACCGAACCAGGCGGCAAGCTCGGTTTCGGTCTGAAAGCGCATGACCGGCGCCGGCACCGGCAGTAATATTTTGTTACGCGAATCCCCGGCCGGGTTCGAGTCAGAGCCCCCACCCATAAGATTCACGGCTTTTGACGCATAGCTGCCACCGGCATCAAAGTAACCGTCGAAGATACTGCTCGTATCGGACATGACAGCCATTTCATGGAATGAATTCACAAAGGTCTTAACGTAGCCGGCTGACTGCGAGAAACCGGTCAGAATAAGTCGCTCGACCCCCCAACCTGCCAACGGGTTATCTGTTGCCGCATCGCTTTTAAGCAACGCGCCTGACTGCATGAGCATGTCCCAGATATGTCCGTCATCGGTCATTAACATACCGGCATAACGATCAGCGTTGCGTATCGTATAAGGCGCTTTACCGAATGAGTCACGCAAAAAGTTGACCGCCGGTGACTTACTGGTTATTCCCACATACACCGCACCTTCAAACATGATCATGCGGTCGCTGTACTGCCAGCTAACATCACTGTCGTATTGACGGGTCGCGTTAATGATTTCGAAATAAACCGTGCCGTTAAAGCGCGACATGTCTGCAGGGCGTCGCACAAACATTCGTGTGGCATAAGGTACGGGCGCTGTTATCGCGGTTACAGCAGGGCTCTGCTCCGCATTGTTAACGTAGTCATAGACGACGGCATTGCCGCTGAGTTGATACTCGTCTTCGACGTAGCCAAATTCGGCCATATCGTCAGCCATGGATAAAAACGGTACTGACTCAGTCTCAGGATCACCAGCCACAACCGGCAACAACGCGGTTTCGGGTAATGGAATAGCAGCGGACACAGCAGTAAAGGCACTCAATGAAAGCAGAATGCCTGTTAATGCAACAATAAACCTGTGCGTCACTAAGGATCTCCGGCGAATAAAGGGAAACAGCCCTATCCGGAAAGATACACGCCCGCTCATAGGCTGGCAAAACTCAGGGACACCTGTCTTCGCAACGGTCAGCAGACCGGAACGGCTAGCTTACATAATCCCGTCAGCCACCGGGCTATCGGGTCGGACTATAGCGTTTTGCCAGCGCATTGCGCTCATCCTGTCGTCGACGCAATTGATGCTATGCCTGCATTCGTCACAGTATAAAAGCGTTATTAAGCATGACTTCGCCCAACAAAAAAGGGCAGGTAAACACCTGCCCTTTTTCGGGTTCCAAACTATGACGGAGCTTAGGCAGGCATACGCAACATCTTCTGGACGTCACCACAATGACGGGTTTCATCCGACACCATCCGGCTGGCATATTCTTCCAGCATAATCGATTTGCCCTGCACCAGTTCGAGTAGCCCGGCATACACTTCAATGGCCTGCTCTTCGTGCTGCAACGACTCTTCCAAAATTTTACCGGTGTCGTGAGTCACTTCTTTAAGTAAGCCACCGATCGCCAGCGAAGGCTCGCCTCCCAACTGCGTAACCAACTCACCGGCCTCATGTGCATGCAACATCGACTCGTCAGCCTGACTACGCAACCACGACACAATAGGAATACGCCCGAAACCGTTCACCATAAATGAATAGTGGGTGTAGCGAACCACACCGGCGAGTTCCAGCTCCAGAATCTTATTCAGCTGCGCCAGAACGGCCTGCTGATCATATTGCTCGGACATTTAAATCCCCTATTACGTCAATTCACAGAATTCATAAGAGTAGCTGAGATTAAAGCAGGAAAGCATAGATACAAACCGAAGCTTAAGCCTTGCATAAGCAATACCGCCGCAAAACAGCACCCTGAGATACGTCATAATCAGAAGTGAGGCTAGCGCGGGCGCGGCATCCCAAGTAAAATTTCACTGTGATACTTTATCAAGACTTGTAAAAACAGGGATGTACAGATGCAACAGATTCATTGGGGACAAATCATCAAAGCTGCAGCAATTACCGCAGCAGCACTCGTACTAGCCGCTTGCGGTGGTAGCGACAGCAGCAGTTCATTTAGCACCGGCGTAAACAGGGGTGTTTTTATCGACAGCCCGGTCGCCGGCGTCGGCTACCGGACATTCGACAGCACACCAGCAGAAACCAGCGAAGGAACTACCGACTTACAAGGTCGCTTCAGTTATCGTGACGGCGAAACAGTTCAGTTTTTTATCGGCTCGATCATCTTATCCGAAGCACTGACCCCTGCCGATGATGTTGTAACAGTGCTGGACATCACCGGTGCGGCTGACACTTCAGACCAGCATGCATTAAACGTGGCCCGCCTGTTGCAGTCGTTAGATGAAGACGGTGACCCAAGCAACGGTATCTCCATTTCTCAGGACGATACGCTACTGGCTACAGACCCGATTGATCTCGATACCGATAAAAGCACATTTGAGGGTGCTATCGGCGACCTGATGACAGCAACCGGCAACACGCTGATTTCGGAAACTGAGGCCAAAGACAATCTCGAAGACGGTCTGGCCATTGCTGAACTCTTTACACAACTGGTAGGAGCGACGTTGCTCGCTCAGGAACCAAATAATATCGGCGGCACATCGCTAATCGTTATCCTCATTAATGACGACGGCACAGCTGAAGACATTCATACCGATGACTACGGTCAAGCGCAGGACGATGAGTTTGACAACACCTACCTGCCTGACATCGACATCGTTCCATGGGAACTAGATGGCGAAGGCAAGCTCACATATACCTATCCGGGTAATGATATCGAAAGCAACTACGTCGCGGTTGTAGGCGAAACGCTGTATTCCTATGAGACCAAAGGTGATCGTGATCTCGGTCCAGGCAACGAAGCCTACACAGAGAACTTCGCATTCATCTTCGATAACGCTCTGATAGAGAAACTGCCCGGTGACTTTGTCATGACGATCGACAACACCGATTGCTCTTGCGAACCCGTTGCAATTACATTAAATGCTAATGGCAGCGGCACGCTGCAAGATGCTGACCAAGGCAATGCTGAAAATATTAACTGGGAAGTTGACGACTTTGGAAACTTACGGCTATTACTATCCGATGGCTACGTTGAAATCTATGCCGAGTACATTGGCAGCAATAATGTTGATGGCGTAATCAACATTACCTTTATCGCCTATGAGAATCTGGGCGGCGAAGAACATATGTTCACGGGCAGCATGGACATTGCTCCTTAATCCACGAACCTGATCATAAAAACAGCCCTGCCGGACATTATCCGGCAGGGCTGTTTTGTTCTTTCAACCAGCTAATCGTCAGTCAGGCTATCAACTGTCGTGCGGTACTCAAAACTTTCGGCGTGAAAATAACCGTCCTTGCGCATAAAGGCCTTATCACTTTCATCGACGAACAAACCCGAGACCCTGAGTAATGGCGAGCCAATAGGCACACTCATAGCGGCTGCTGTTTCATCGTTGGCAACGGTGGCACTTACCGCCTGATTCACTTTCACGAAGTTGTGCCCGGCGTCTTTGACTGCCGATATAACCGGCTTAGTCCCGAGGCTTTCCCATTCAATCTTTCCGGCAATAGCCGTCGGCAGCCAAGTCACTACAAAGCAATAGGGCTCATCATTGAGCTGCCTAACCCGGATAGCCCGGAACACTTCATCACCAGACAAGCCCAGTTGCCGTTTGAGTTGTTTGCCAGGCTCTGTATAACCATAACTTAAGGACATTTCACCCGGCAGAACGTCGTAATGTCCCTTGTCCTGTTTCAGCAAACCCAGGTTGCGACGCTTATCTGCACTTTCCAGACCGAAAGCCTTCGCAAAAGTACCGGCACCTTGCTTGCGAACCACCAGACCTTCGCCCTCGAGCAGGTCAAGCGCTCTGCGAACCGTGGCACGCGCTACACCGAGGTCTTCGGCCAGCTGCACTTCGCCGGGCATGGGCTTCTGCCAGTCATACACACCATTGATAATCTGCTCTCGCAGAGTCAGAAATACACGGTGATAAAGAGGCAGGACACTCATAACAGTTACGCCGGTGGATAGACTTGCTTACCACCTAACCAAACGATCGACCCTATACAGCTGCGGCAGGCGCTTATCTCCATACCCGCAACAATCATGTCGCTTTGCACCGGTGCCCAACGGTCGAGAAACACCTCGCCATCGTTTACGCGGTTCCAGTAAGCCACCTTCTGCTCTTTCACATCGGGTGGAAACTGCGGATTCGCTTTCAGCATCTCCAGCATCTCACCTTCGATACGCAACGGTGTACCGGCAGGGTTGTTGATCTGCTCGGCATACAGGTTAAACCAAACGTGTTCCGTATCTTCCCCGCAATGTGGGCAATCGAAACGGGTCGACTGAAAATCCGGTGCTTTTGTCATGTCAGTGTTTTCTATGAAATCGTTATCTGTTGATTGAATAATACGACAGTCTGCTGATCTGAAAGTTTACTACGCTAGCTCTTAGCTGCAGGTCGGCGACGATTGCGACGCTTCTTACCTGACGCGGCACCTTTCGGCTTATTGCCCTGGGCTGAACCACGGTTGGCGTTACGCCCTCCACGATTACCACCACGGCCACGGCCTCTGCTGCCATTGTTGATCGGCTCAGCTTTAATCTTAGGGTCGACTTCGTAACCGGGCACAAACTCTTTCTCAATCGATACACCCAGCAGTTTCTCTATATCACGCAATAACTTGAGTTCATCAACACACACTAACGAGATAGCGTGACCGTCTTCACCGGCTCGTGCGGTACGACCAATGCGGTGCACGTAATCTTCCGGCACATTCGGCAACTCGAAGTTAACGACATACGGCAGTCGATCGATATCGATACCGCGGGCAGCAATATCAGTTGCAACCAACACGCGCGTTTTACCGGCCTTAAAGTCTTTTAGCGCACGGGTACGGGCACTCTGGGACTTATTGCCATGAATGGCGTCTGACTTAAGGCCGTCCTGAGTCAGTTGCTTAGCCAGCTTGTTCGCACCGTGTTTCGTGCGGGTAAAGACTAATACCTGCTGCCAGTTACCGGAGCCAATCTGATGGGATAACAGTTCGCGCTTACGGTGCTTATCAACAGGGAAAACCTTTTGATCAACCCGCTCGGCGGCCGTATTCTGCGGCGTCACCTGAACTTCTTCAGGATTACTCAGAAAGTCCGCCGACAGCGCTTTAATCTCTTTCGAGAAGGTGGCCGAGAACATCAGGGTCTGGCGCTCATCCGGAATAGCTTTAAACAGCTTACGAATATCGCGGATAAAGCCCATGTCGAGCATGCGATCCGCTTCATCCAGAATCATGAACTGTATTTTGGAAAGCTTAATGGTGTTTTGCTGAAGATGATCAAGCAGACGACCCGGTGTGGCAACAACCACATCAACACCCTTACGGATATTGGCAATCTGCGTATTCATACTCACACCACCAAAGATAGTGACGGTACGAAACCCAAGATGCTTACCGTAAGCCTCAACACTTTCCGACACCTGAGCAGCAAGCTCGCGGGTTGGCGTCAGTATCAATGCACGCGGGTAACGATAATTATCTTCCACTGAAACTTCTTGCAAGCGATGCAGAAGCGGCAAAGTGAAACCGGCAGTTTTACCGGTACCTGTTTGGGCGCCCGCCAATAAATCATGACCGGCAAGCACCAATGGAATAGCCTGCTCCTGAATAGGAGTAGCTTCTGAATAGCCCTGTTCTTCAACAGCACGCAGCAATTCGGCCGACAGGCCGAGATCTTTAAATAACATTTTTTGTCCTTAAGAAACCGGCAGGAAGCGCACTTATGTGCTGAAACTTCTATTCATACCGGCAGCGTCTGACCAAAGAGGAAACCGAAGGGGTTCGACAAGGTTCGGTCCAGACTAGAATTTAATTGAACCCGGGCATTCAAGATTAAAAATCCGGGTAATTGACGCAGACCGAAGTGCGTCAAGGCGGGCGCACTATAACAAAGCGCCGCGAATAAGCGAGTAATTAATGCCCATTCGGGCTAATTTGAGGCGCAAAGCGGGAAAACGACCTGAATTGAGCCTCTATAGCTACATCACACCGTAGGCCAGCATGGCACTGGCGACCTTCTCAAAGCCTGCCACATTGGCGCCCTTCAGGTAATTAATGTAACCGTCATCTTCGCGGCCGTACTTTTCACAACGACCATGAATATCTTGCATGATCGTCCGCAACTGCTTATTCAGTTCGTCCCTGCTCCAGGACATACGAATACTGTTCTGTGACATTTCTAAGCCGGAAACGGCAACACCGCCGGCATTCGCAGCTTTGCTCGGTGCGAACAAAATACGGGCTTCCTGAAAAGCATCAATAGCACCCTGCTCGCTCGGCATATTCGCCCCTTCGGAAACACCGATGCAGCCATTGGCTAACAGTGATTTGCCATCCTCCTCATTCAACTCATTCTGGGTCGCGCAAGGAAAAGCCAGATCACAAGCCACCGACCACGGACGATTGCCAGGGTAGTAAGCAACATCAAACTTATCGGCATACTCGGATATCCGGCCGCGACGCTCTTCTTTAAGCTCACGTATCCAACGTAATTTTTCACAATCGATGCCATCGGGGTCATGAATAAAACCGCCGGAGTCAGACAGAGTGACAGGCTTTGCCCCCAACTCAATGAGCTTATCCACCGCATACAAAGCCACGTTACCGGAGCCGGATACTGCCGCAGTTAAGCCTTCGATCTTGCGCCCCTGCGCCGCGAGCATATCTTCCATCATGTACACGCAACCGTAGCCGGTTGCTTCAACACGAATTTCGCTGCCGCCAAACGCCAGACCCTTACCGGTCATGACGCCGGTAAAGTTATTGGAAATACGTTTGTACTGACCGAACATATAACTGATTTCACGGGCACCCACGCCGATATCACCCGCGGGCACATCGGTATCCGGCCCGATATGCCGGTACAACTCGGTCATGTAGGCCTGACAAAAGCGCATCACCTCTGCATCGGACCGGCCTTTAGGATCAAAATCGGCGCCGCCTTTAGCACCACCCATCGGCAAGCCGGTGAGACTGTTTTTAAAGGTTTGTTCGAATGCCAGAAACTTAAGAATGCTGAGATTCACAGTAGGATGAAAACGAATGCCGCCCTTGTAGGGCCCGATGGCATTGCTGTGCTGAACACGATAACCGCGGTTGATCTGCACCCGCCCGGCATCATCTTCCCAGGCCACACGAAAACTGATAACCCGGTCTGGCTCGGTTAAACGGCCAAAAATAGCCGCAGCCATATACTCCGGATGCTCACGCAGATAAGGCAATACGTTGATACCCACTTCGTACACGGCTTGGTGAAACTCCGGCTCATTCGGGTGTCGCTCCTCAAGCCAACTCATGAACTTGGGAACGACATTGTCCTGATCGAGATAGTCATGCCAGGCAGCCATTAAAACACCTCTCTAAAACTGAACCGATAAGCTGATACTAACGGGTATACACCACTACGTCTGCCCTGCCTATATCGGGCTTTACTAATGCCGGCGACCTGCGCGGATAAAAACTGATGCTCAAAACCTGTTTATCCGGCGCACGGTGCCGTAACTCCTGCAACAGACCGCCATCAAAGTCGACATGAAAATCACCGACGATATGCACCACTTTTGGCTTTCCTGACCGGGCGCGGGACAAGGCATCCGCAACTGATTGAGCCATGGTGGCATCCCAGACACGATGAGCTCGGAACAACTGCTTTAAGCGGTCGTCATCCAGCGACTTAATGCTTTTGTCCTTTCCGGCGACACGACTCATGGTTTGTTTGAACCGCCCGAAATACACCGGATCAAAAACAACTGCCGGACAATCAAATAAAGCACGTTCGGCGTCGCTCAATTCCGGCAGGTCATCGCAGCCATAGTTGCGCACCATCCGGGAATATTTCAACGGCGCATTGCTGGCTACTAATGCTGCGTTATTGTCACGGGCAGATTGAAGTTTTGGTAGATACCATTCCGGCCAATTTTTCTTGACCGTCAGGTTTAGGAAATCACGCTCTGCTTCAAGACCGGCATCCGACAACTCATGAGCAACCCAGGCATCTAAAACAGCCTGTTGGGATCGGTCAAATTCCTCGAGCGAAAGCACCACTGAGTCATTATTTTTAAAGATCTCAAGCAGCAATTCATTTTGTAACGCATGCCCTGCCGCATCGCTGTGCTTTTCGGCAAACAACACGATATCGGCCTCAGCGACCCTCGATAACAACCGGTCAATCGTCAGTCGCTCGCCGGTACGGCCATCAAATGCCTGCAAAACCGAAGACTCTCCGGCTGACACCGCCGCACACCAGAACAAAAGAAAGGCATATCTGAACATAGGCCTATAGTACACACAGACAGGTCGGGGGTGCCGCCGTTAAACAGGAAAACCAAATCAATTGTGAACTGCGCTGTTGCTGCTCCGGAAAAAAGCGTTTAGGTTTAAGCCCTGCATTTCATCATCCGGAACATCGCACTTGCCAGTTATAAGCAACCATCCCGGTCCTGAGTACCCCGCCCCCGACTTCGAACCGTCCGATAAACATCTTATCGAGCTGGACGGTAGTCCGTTTACCTACGACCCGTGGCGAGGGCGGCAGTTTAAGGAAGGACAGGACTTTATTGGCGCCGATGATTTCATTTCTCTGGATGATGCCGCCACTGAAATCAAAACCACCGGCAAACGCGTCATTCTTAATATTGGCGAATCATGCACCGCCGGCTGGGATACCCGGGTCACGCTGATTAACAAAGACCGTGTTGAACGCGGCGAACGAAAGATACTCGCGTTCTTTCAATACGCCACCTACTCCGATGTGCTGCGCGAGCGGGTCGGCGACGACTACATCGTACTGAATGCCGGCATCCCCGGGCACACCACTATTCACGGTGTACGCCGCAACCAGTGGCTGTTACAGGAACTTAAAGAGCGCGGCATTACACCCGAGTTCGTCAGCTTTTACTTTGGCAATAATGACTGCCAATGGGAATCGAATGTGCAGGACCGGCATACCATGCGCAGTCGGCTGCCGCTGTTTCTCGATAGGTGGCGCATCAAACGGGTCAAACCGGATCCTACACATATTCGTACGCGCATCACGCAGCAGGAATTCGGTAAACATTTTAGTGAGATGATTGCGGATGCACGTCGCTTCGGTGCCAAACCTATTCTGATCCGGCCGGAGATACCGCTTTACTGGAAGCCCGGCTTCCCGCTACTCGATGACCGCTTTCAGAATATGCTGGACGCTCCCGCAGCCGACCTGGTGCAAGCGGACATTGATAAAGCCATGGCCCTTTGGCTGGAGCACCTGAATAAACCCTGGTCTTCTGAAAAAGAACGGGCGTTAACTGAGGCCAGCGAATTGGATGTCGTCGTGCCGCGCTTTAAGAAAGCCTATCGGGAAGTGTTAGAAAATGTCGCAGAGAAAACTAACACACCGATGGTGCGATTCTCGGTACCGCGCGAGGAAAACGACATTCGCTACTTCGTCGACTACTGTCACCCGTTCGGCGAGGCCAATGATTTTATAGTGGACCCGTTCATTGAGATCATGAATAACTACTAGTGACAGCGGTTAGGCAGTAGTTCCAACGGACACCACCATCTCTTAATCTCAGCGGGCGTCCTGCCCGCTTCGAATCTGCATCCGCGCTACCGGCCTCCTGCCTCCCGCGCTCCTGAAGACGTGCAGGCGGTATCCGCTGCAACTACAGCAGAAAAGCCAATTAAACCTTACGCAGATGCGGGAACAGCAGCACGTCACGAATCGACGGTGCATCGGTCAGGAACATCACCAGACGGTCGATACCAATACCCAAGCCAGCGGTAGGCGGCAACCCGATCTCCAACGCATTGATGTAATCGGCATCGAAGAACATTGCCTCGGCATCACCGGCATCTTTCTGCTCAACCTGATGCTTAAAGCGTTCAGCCTGATCTTCAGCATCATTCAACTCGGCAAAGCCGTTGGCAAGCTCACGACCATGGGCGAAAAACTCAAAGCGGTCAGTCAACCAGGGATCGCCGGTGGTACGACGGGCCAAGGGTGAGACCTCAGCGGGGTATCCGGTAATAAAGGTCGGCTCAAACAACTGATCTTCAACCGTCTTCTCAAAGATCTCGAGCAACAACTTGCCGCTGCCATAGCCGTCTTCAACGTGAATATCCATCTGCTTGCAGATACCTTCCAGGTATTCGCGGTCACGTAACTTCGTCGAATCCAGATCAGGATTGAACGCCATCACGGACTCTTCAACAGTCATTCGTTTAAACGGCTGCGACAAATCATAATCATGACCCTGATAGGTCAATTGGGTCGAACCCAAAACAGTCTCACAGACACTGCGGAACATGTTCTCGAGCAGGTCTATCAGGTTGTTCTCATCGGCATAGGCCATATAGAGCTCAAGCATCGTGAACTCGGGGTTATGCCGTGTAGACACGCCTTCGTTACGGAAACTGCGATTGATTTCATACACCCGCTCAAAGCCACCGACAACCAGGCGCTTAAGATAAAGCTCAGGGGCAATACGCAAATAAAATTCTGTGTCCAACGCATTGTGATGAGTCACAAAAGGACGTGCCACAGCACCACCGGGTATCGGGTGCATCATTGGCGTCTCGACTTCCAGAAAATCCATGGTGTCGAGGAAGGACCGGAGATGCTGAACAATCTGCGAACGCTTCACGAACACATCACGTGACTCGTCACTCACAATCAAATCAACGTAACGTTGGCGATAACGGGTTTCCTGATCGGATAACCCGTGGAATTTATCCGGCAAGGGCCGCAGTGACTTAGTCAGCAACACAAGCTCACTGACTTTGATCGAGAGCTCGCCCGTCTTAGTACGGAACACCACGCCTTTCGCCCAGACAATATCGCCTAAGTCCCAGTGTTTAAAAGCGTTGTAGGCATCTTCACCCAGTGCATTTTTCTGCAAAAACAACTGCACTTTGCCGCTACGGTCCTGAATAGTCGCAAAGCTGGCCTTACCCATCACACGGCGCGTCATCATGCGTCCGCCGACTTCAACCTCAACGCCTTCTTCTTCAAGCGCTTCTTTACTGTGTTCAGCGTAGGTGTCCTGCAACTGACCCGCTAACGCAGTACGGCGGTATTCATTCGGAAACTGAAACCCGTCTTCTCTGAGAGCAGCGAGCTTTTCCCGGCGCTCGGCGACCAGTTTGTTCTCGTCAGGACGAACCTCTTCAGAGTCTTGTGCCGGAGTGTTTGGATCTTGTGAGTTATTTTCAGACATAGCTTATAAGCCCTGCTTAAGGCTGGCTTCGATAAATTGGTTCAAGGCACCGTTTAACACGGCGTCGGTGTTACCGGTTTCAACACCGGTGCGTAAATCTTTAATGCGGGATGAATCAAGAACGTATGAACGAATCTGACTACCCCAGCCGATATCGGACTTAGAGTCTTCCACATTCTGCATCTCTGCTTTGCGTTTCTGCTCTTCGTGTTCGTACAGTTTGGCACGCAACTGCTTCATTGCCGTGTCTTTGTTCTTGTGTTGCGAGCGGTCATTCTGACACTGCGCTACGATATTCGTCGGCATATGAGTAATACGCACCGCCGACTCTGTCTTATTCACGTGCTGACCACCGGCACCACTGGCACGGTATACATCGATACGCAGATCGGCCGGATTAATCTCGATTTCAATATCGTCTTCAATCTCAGGCGCCACAAAAACGGCCGCGAAAGAGGTATGCCGGCGATTACCGGAATCAAACGGTGACTTCCTGACCAACCGGTGTACACCGGTTTCGGTGCGCAGCCAGCCAAAAGCGTATTCGCCTTTAATGTGCACGGTAGCACTTTTAATGCCGGCCACTTCACCCGCAGATGCTTCGATCAGTTCAGCGGAAAGACCGTTCTGCTCGGCCCACTTCAAATACATCCGCAAGAGCATCTCTGCCCAGTCCTGTGCTTCGGTGCCACCGGAGCCGGCCTGTATATCGAGAAAAGCATTTAAGGGGTCGGCCTTGCCCGAGAACATCCGCTGGAATTCCAGCTTCTCAATACCCGTTTTAATGGACTCGAGGTCGTCGACAACGCTGTCGAACACATCTTCATCGGATTCGGCCTCGGCCATGGTCAATAGCTCGAGAGCATCATCGACTGACTGCCCGGCGTTGCTCAGGATCTTAACAACGGTCTCAACCTGAGCCCGTTCCTTATTCAGGGCCTCGGCACGCTTCGGGTCATTCCAGACTTCAGGGTCTTCAAGCTCCTGATCGATCAGGCTGAGGCGTTCCTGCTTGGCTTCATAGTCAAAGATACCCCCTCAACGCTTCAGAGCGTTCTTTGAGGTCATTCAAGCTGGCTTTGACGGGTGCAGTTTCCATTGCGGGAGGTGCTTCCAATAAGTATTCAGGGGCGCAATGCTATTAGGAAAGCCTTGTACACACAACCGTTTACGCTCAGTAATCACCGACTTTCAACGGCAAATCCGGCCTTAGCTCGCCGATATGTGCTCAACCAGCAACTGCAGGGTTTTACGGCCACGAAAACTGTTCACGTCCAACTTATAGGCAACGGTGTACAAACCATCTGAATCGCCGGCTTCCCGACGGGGCAATTCATCGCAGTTAAACGCAATGGCATCAATCGTTTTACGCGAACCTTCAGGTTGCAGCTGCAACTTTAAATGCCGCTGCCCGACAACACGCTTATCAACGACCCTGAAGCGGTTATCAAACACCGGCTCCGGAAATGCCTGCCCCCAGGGCGCAGCAACACGTAAGGTTTCGGCCAGCAACATACTGAAATCAGAGTCACTCAACTCACCGTCACTATCCACCACTCCGATATCCGATATTTCATCTTTGTGGTTAGCGACTTCGTTGTCGAATTCCCGGACAAACTCACCGAGGCGCTCTTTTTGAATACTTAAACCTGCGGCCATAGCGTGCCCGCCGAACTTATCAATCAAACGGGGGTGTTTGGCATCAACTGCAGCCAGTATGTCGCGCAGATGCACGCCCTTGACCGAACGTGCAGATCCTTTCAGCTCTTCACTACCCTCTTCAGCCGGAGCAAATGCCACCGAGGGCCGGCGCGTTCTGTCACGCATCTTCGTGGCAACCAGCCCGACAATACCCTGATGCCAGCCATCATCAAACAAACAGTAGCCCCAGTGTTTAGCGCCCGCCAGCTTCTGCTCTAACGCATCCAGCAGAACATCGGCGTCCTCTTGCATCTGACTTTGCAACTCCCTGCGCTCTTTATTCAGCCTGTCCAGCTCATCCGCCATCGGCTTGGCAACAGCAAGGTCTGCTGCCAGCAAGCAGTCGATACCCTTAGAAATATCCGATAAGCGACCTGCAGCGTTCAAGCGCGGACCGATAGCAAAACCCAGATCAGATGCCACGGCGGACGATACGTCTTTCCCGGCCGCCTCAAACAAGGCCCGCACACCCGGCCGCGCCCGTCCGGCACGAATGCGCTCTAAACCCTGAGCCACCAGAATCCGGTTGTTGTAATCCATTTGCACCAGATCAGCGACCGTACCCACAGCCACCAGATCGAGACAGTCCGTGACAGCGGTCCGCGCAACCGACGGATCAACAACACCGTCTGCCGCCAGCGCCTGCCCGAGTGCCGCCATGGTGTAGAAAGCGACTCCGACCCCCGACAACCATTTACTGGGGAACGTTTCACCGGGTGAGTTCGGGTTGATAACCGCCACAGCTTCGGGGAGCGCATCACCGGGCAAATGATGGTCCGTCACGATGACATCAATACCTAAAGTATTAGCGCGCGCCACACCGTCGATACTGCTGATACCGTTATCAACAGTAATAATCACATCAGGACTGTGTTGTGCCGCTTCATCGACAATACCGACTGACAAACCGTAACCAAATTTAAACCGGTCAGGCACCAGATACAGGATGTTGTCGAACCCGAATGCCTTAAGGCAACTCATCATCAATGCCGTGGCTGTAGCGCCATCAGAATCATAGTCACCGAGTACCAGTACGCGCTCCTGCATCGCCTGAGCCGCCAGCAAACGTTCGACGGCAATATCGAGTCCACCCAGCTCACTGACCGGAATCATCGATTTCAACGACAGGTTCAACGTTTCTTCAGAAGCTCCGCGTGCAGCAAATACCCGGCGTAATACCGGATGCAAATCAGCAGGCAGTTGCGGATTAGCCGCATTCTCGCGACGTTTTATTTCAACGGTCAATATTCTTCCTGGAGTCACAACTCAACCCGGCGCCTTAACCTGAGCCTCGTCGCAAACTTATTGCCGGGGCCATTTCGCCGCTTCTATTGCGGCTGCCCCTGTGTTTTTGGTTTACTCATTGTATGCAACTCACACTAGAAACTCATGGTGAATCGCAGGGCAATCTGGTCATTCAGTCCTGGGAGCCGGGCTCGGTAAAAATTAGCGGTGAGTCATTCCCTCACCATGTTCTGATTCACGGCGGGAAAACCGCCGAATGGGCTCCGGCTGATGCTGCGCACCCGGCGAGTGAAGACTTCGCCCAGCTCGTTGAACTGCAACCGGAAATCATTCTGTTCGGTACCGGCATTCAACAAACCTTTCCGCCTATTGAGCTGATGACTGAAATCATGCAACAGGGCATCGCTTTCGAAGTCATGGACAGCGCCGCCGCATGCCGGACTTATAACGTACTGAGCACCGAGCAACGCCGTGTCGCTGCGGCTATCCTGATCCGTTAACACAATTTAATTCTTCGGTAGATAACCCACCGGATCGACCGGCTTGCCGTTCTTACGGATTTCAAAGTGCAGGAGATTCGTACCGGAGGTCGTGCTGCCCATGCGGGCGATCTGCTGACCACGCTGCACCGACTGCCCTTCCTTCACCAACAACTCCGAATTAAATCCGTAGGCACTTAAGTAAGTATCGTTGTGTTTAATAATTAACAGATTGCCGTAGCCTTTCAGCGCGTTACCTGAATACACAATCGTGCCTCCCGACGCGGCCTCAACCGGCTGACCGTATTTTCCGCCAATCCGGACACCGGAGTCGGTTTTCACACTACGACCAAAACCGGCAATCACTTTGCCGTCGGTGGGCCATTGCCAACGGCTGACCTTTTGTTCGGGTGGCGGCGTATAAGGCTTCAATGGCGGAGGTGAAGAACCAGCGGTCTTAGAAGATGACCCGCTGCTTGGCTGGGAAGAGGAACCCGTTCGCGGACCACCGGGCGGTGTCAGTGAAAGAATCTGACCTTCGCGTATTAGCGTGCCGTCACCAAGGTTATTCCAGCGCGCCAGCACCCGGTAATCAACGCCGTACTGAAACGAGATTGAATACAAGGTATCACCACGTTGCACAACGTGATAACTGGTTGGCCAGACCAACGTGCCACTGCTGCAGGCTGCAAGCAGCAAACCACACACCAGACTCAGGCAAAACGCACGCATCGGATTCCTTTGCGCTAACCCCTGCTCTACGCCCGGAGCAACAGGTAAGCCACAATAATTAATACGACAAAACCCCAGCCGAGAATATCGACGTACCGACGTAACTGATCCTCAACTTTGGGGCCGCCCCAGGCCACCAAAGCGGCAACTATAAAAAACCGCATGCCCCTGCCCACTGCTGAGGCAATAGCAAACGGGATCAGTGCCATAGACATTGCACCGGCCGCGATGGTAAATATTTTGTAGGGTATCGGTGAAAAACCGGCAGCGAATACCGCCCAGAAGCCCCATTTAACAAACCACTCGCGAGCCGTTTCATAGGTCTCCCAATAACCCCAGTCTTTCAATAATGGCTCAATCGTCTCAAGCGCAAACCAGCCAATCGCAAAACCGGCCAGACCGCCCAACACGGAGGCCACTGTCGTAATAGTAGCCAGACGCCAGGCCTGATCAGGTTTGGCCAGCACCATCGGCGCCAGCATGACGTCGGGTGGAATGGGGAAAAATGAGGACTCGGCAAAACTCAAACCACCCAGATACCAGGGCGCCTTAGGGTGCTTAGACCACTCCAGCACTTTGTCCATCAATACAGAAAATATGCGCATAGCTAAGAGTTCTTTACTCGTCTTCAATCATCGGAACAAATGCGACCTTACCAAGCTTCTCTTCTTCAAAACCCGATTCAGTTCTGGTTATACGCAATAAAGTCTGGGTGTTATTGGCTTCGCCCACCGGAATAACCAAGCGGCCTCCCACAGCAAGCTGCTCAAGCAGCTTTTCGGGCACACCGATAGGTGCCGCTGTCACGATAATGCCGTCAAACGGCGCC
>Ga0070729_10003171_pt1 | contig 19619 bp, 13 predicted proteins | sample tdDd472_FD_66725 | JGI IMG/M metagenome (GOLD analysis project Ga0070729, IMG submission 66725) | Marine sediment microbial communities from the Atlantic coast under amendment with organic carbon and nitrate - tdDd47.2 | ecosystem: Environmental > Aquatic > Marine > Coastal > Sediment | place... | reverse complement strand
TCCCTCAATCCTGATCCGTGCCTTCGGGCTTGCTGGCCGGAGTGTCGGGTGTGGTTTTCAAACGGATGCCACGGCGTTTCGCTTTCGAACGCACCTTGGGCTTGGGTTGCGCCTGAGTTTGGATCTTCTGCTCAACCGGTTTGGCCGGAGCTTTTTTTACCGGGGCCTTCTTCGCAGGCGCTTTCTTCGCTGCAGGCTTTTTAGCCGGAGCTTTCTTAGCGGATGCTTGTTTGGTGGGCGCTTTCTTAGCCGGAGTCTTCTGGACTTCCGTCTTTTTCGCCGGAGCCTTTTTGACAGGTGCTTTTTTGACAGGAGCCTTTTCGGCTGCAGGCTTCGTAGTCGGAACTTTGGGTTCCGGTTTGGTATCAACCGGTTTCACCTTTTCGGCCTTGGCGGCAGGTTTCGGCTTGGCCTTAGACACCGGTTTCGGTTTTGCCGCTTTTGGTTCCGTTTCAGGGGCCGGGGCAGAAGCAGGAGTCGGCGCAGAAGTCGGCATAGGCGCTGCGGGTTCCGGCTTGGTCGTGAAGCGTTCACGCATCCGGGCGAAGGTGTCCTTGACGAACAGCATCATGAAGTACGGCAAAGCCCGTAACGCATAGCCCGCCATAGATAGAACCGGCACGCTTTTCTTAACCCATTTCCAACGAAGCACCCAATCGACAAACGCCGTAACGGCGGTCCAGGCAAAGACAGCGATCATTGCCGGAATCACCCAAATCAAACGAATGCGGCCCTGCGTCCAAGATCTTGCATCCGGCCCGCACGTTGACGTGGGCATCGCGCTGGCTTCAGATATGGCGACCGCAGGCATACCTGCGATACCGCCGCTGAACTGACCTTGGCTTGCAGCGCAGCCATAAACCTTTTTCGGATCAATGGTCGCGCATTTCAGTGGAATCACCACCAGCGTCAACAGAGTCGAAACCATCACGCCGAACATCAACGAAATCGCCATCCCCTGGAAGATCGGATCGGACAGGATCACACTGGAGCCCGCGACCAGGGCCAAGGCCGTGATCATAATCGGGCGGGTACGTGCACGGCATGCCTGGATCACGGCTTCATGGACCGGCGTGCCTTCGGCCACCGCGCGCTTGGAGAAATCCGCCAACAAAATCGAGTTGCGCACGATGATCCCCGCCAAAGCGATAAAGCCGATCATCGAGGTCGCGGTGAATTCCGCGCCGAAAATCCAGTGGCCGGGAATGATGCCGATCAATGTCAACGGGATCGGCGCCATGATGATGGCCGGCAGTTTGAAGTTGCCGAACTCCCACATCACCAGCATGTAAATCAGCACCAGCGCAACACCGAAGGCGAGGCCCATGTCGCGGAAAGTTTCGTAGGTCACGGTCCATTCACCGGTCCATTCGAAAGCGCTGGCGAAGCTGTCGGACGGCGGCGAGATATAGTTGGATTCCAACTTCACACCATCGGGCGTGGTATAGTCTTCCAGCAAGTCTTCGACCGCAAACATGCCGTAAATCGGCGCAGCCAAACGGCCAGCGACTTCGCCGGTGACGAACTCGACCGGACGCAGGTCTTTGTGGAATATCAACTCATCCTGGGCGACGCGCTCAAAGCGGCCAAGTTCGGACAACGGGATCATCTTGCCCTTGGATGACGGCACCGGCAGCTGGCCCAGACGCGAGAATTGGTCGCGCAGCGCAATCGGCACCTGCATGACGATGTAACGCGGCTCCAAGATCGTGCCCAGCTTCACGTCGCCGAGCTTGTAGCGTCCCATAACCATTTCAAGTTGCGTGTTGATATCTTCGACGGACACGCCACGACGCACGGCTTTTTCGCGATCGACCATAAAGTGCCAAGCCTCATAGGGCTCTTGCATCAAGTTGTCTTCATCGACCACGTTGTCGGCCTTGGCGAAGATACCTGTCAGGTCGCGCGCCACTTGGCGGCGGGTTTCGGCATCGGGACCATAGACCTCGGCGACCACGGTTTGCAGCACCGGCGGTCCCGGCGGCATTTCCACGACCTGGATGCGCGCACCCATTTCTTTGGCGATGGGCGTGAGCATATCGCGCGCCGCCACAGCCAATTCATGAGAGCTACGTTTGCGCTCACCCTTGTCCAACAACTGAACCTGAATATCGCTCTGCCACGCGTCTTGGCGCAAATAGTAGTGACGCACCAGACCGTTGAAATTAAATGGCGAGGCCGTGCCCGCATAGGTCTGGATCGCGGTGACTTCGGGAAGCGTCAACAACCGATCGGTCAGTGCCTGGGTGACGTTCGCCGTCACCGGCAGCGCAGTGCCCTCAGGCATATTCACAACCACGTTGAATTCCGGCTTATTGTCCAGCGGCAACATCTTCACCGTCACCGACGTGGTGTAGAACAGCGCGAAGCAAGCGAACAGAATGCCCAACATGGACAAGCGGAAGATGCGGTACTTGACCTTGCTTTCGATCAGCGGCGTCAGGGTGCGTCGGAAAAAGCCGTCCAACCACTTCTGCTGCTTCTCTTCTTTCTTATGGGATTTTTGCAGACTGTCCATGTCTGGACGGATGCGCATGGCCAACCAGGGTGTGAAGATAAACGCTGCAAATAACGAGAAGATCATCGCCACAGACCCCAACACCGGGATCGGAGCCATATACGGCCCCATCATGCCGGACACGAAGCCCATGGGCATCAGCGCGGCAATAACCGTGAAGGTCGCAAGGATCGTCGGGTTGCCGACTTCGGCTACGGCATTGACGGAGGTTTCGGTATCCACTTCGCCTTTCATCAGCCAGTGGCGATAAATATTTTCGATCACGACGATGGCATCATCGACCAAAATACCGATGGAGAAGATCAAGGCGAACAAACTCACCCGGTCGATGGTGAAACCCATTATCCAGGCAGAGAACACGGTCACCAAGATCACCACCGGGATCACGATCAACACCACTATGGCAGCGCGTAAACCTAAGAATATCCAGATCAAGGCCGTCACCGCACCGGTTGCGACGAACAGCTTGAAGATCAGTTCGTTCACTTTGTCGTTGGCGGTTTTGCCATAGTTGCGGGTAACGGAGACCTCGACGTTGTCGGGAATGATGCGGCCCTTGAGGTGGTCCACCTGGGCCAAAACATTCTCTGCCACCGTCACGCCGTTGGTACCGACCTTCTTGGCCACGGCGATTGTCACGGCGGGCGCGCCCACCGGCGCGGTCACGTCACCGGACTTATAAGCCGGACCCGTGAAGTACTGGACCAGATTTTCCGCCACCTGTGGCGCTTGACTCACCCGTGCGACATCGCGCACGTAAACGGGGCTGCCGTCATGCACACCGACGATCAGGCGTTCGACGTCCTCAGGCTTGGTCAAAAAGGAGCCCGTGAAAATCTGCAAGCTGTTGCCTGCCGATTCCACCTGACCGGCATCGATTTCGGAGTTTGCGCTGGTGATGGTTTTCGCCAGCTGCCCGACACTGATGCCGTAGCCGGCCAAGCGTTCGGGGAAAACTTCAACGCGCAGTTCTTCGGCACGTCCACCGACGATGAAGCTTTGCGAGGTATTGGGAACCTCTTTCAAGCGCTGCATCACATCAAGAGCGACCAAGCGCAACGCGGCGTCATCCACATCGTGTGACCACAAGGTGAGCGTAACCACAGGCACGTCATCCACACCCTTGGGCTTGACCATCGGCTGGGACACACCGGGCGGAATTTTGTCCATGTTGGACATCAGCTTGTCGTAGAGCTTCACCAGCGAGGTTTCGAGCACTTCGCCAACGATGAACTGTACGGTCACCATGCCGCCGCCGTGTTGGGAAACGGAATAGACGTGCTTCACGCCCGGGATTTCGCTCATCAAGCGTTCCAGCGGGTCGATCGCGAGCGACGAAACCTGTTCCGCCGTTGCACCGGGATAGCTAAAGAACACATCGACCATCGGGACCGAGATTTGCGGGTCTTCCTGGCGCGGCGTGAACAATAGCCCCATGATGCCGATGGCGAGGCTCGCCAGCAGCAGTAAAACCGACAGCGGCGAGTGGATGAATTCCTTGGCCATGTTCCCGGCCACGCCCAAAGCGTGGGTCGTTTCCGGTTTGGCCTGGTTGTTGTTTTGATCGCTCATGTGCGTGTCACTCCCCCTCGGCTCTCTTATTTAGCCGAGCTCGAAGACATGCCTGCGGGCGGGTTCAAGATGACTTGTTCCCCGCCTTTCAGACCTGCCAACACGCTCATGCGACCGTCGTCCAGGTTCACCCCCAGACGCACCAAGCGAAGTGAAACGGTTTCGCCGTCCAGCACGAAGACGCTCGGAAAGCTGCCACGCCAGACCAAGGCTTCCGTCGGCACTACCGGGGCTGAACGATTGGCGGTACTCAGGTCGGGCACACGGATTTCCGCGTACATGCCGGGGCCGCCGGGCGTACCTTCAGGCAGATCAAACTTTACGGTAACGGTGTGGCCCGAAGTATCGGCCATCGGAAAAATTTGCGCCACGCGGGCCATGACTTCGGGACCGCGCACATCCAGGCGTGCGGGCAGCATCATACCCTTTTCCAGGCTGGAGACGAGACGCACCGGAACCTTGACCTCCAAGCGCAAATATTTGGTGTAGGCGTAGCGCAGCAGCGGTTGACCGGGCTGAACCGTGTCACCCTCTTCCACTAGCTTTTGCGTGATAACGCCGTCGAACGGTGCCAACGTCTGGGTATCGCGCAACTGGGCATCCAGCGTTTCCAACCGCGCATGGGCCTGCATCAACTGGCTTTGCGCCTGGTTCATGCCGCTGTAGCTATTGTAGAGGTCCGCTTGGCGTTCCACACCGGTGTTGGAATTGCCAACCATGTTGGAAAAGCCACGGGTGAAGAACTGGTCGAACATGGTGGGCATGCCCATGCCCGGCACCCCCGTGATCGAGTTCACACGCGGTGAAATCAATTCACGAGAATATTGCACCCGGGCATTTTGCATCCCGGCTTGCGCACTGGCGATATCGGCCAGTGCAGCGCGGCGCTGCGCCTGAATGCTTTCATCATCGATGGTAACCAGAAGCTCTTCTTGCGTGAAGCTGTCGCCTTCGGCTCCACCAATGAACGTCACGTTTCCCGGTGTCTGAGCGGCCAGATTGACCTCCTTGTAAGGCACGACCGTACCCGCCAAGGTCGTCATCTCGCCAATTTGTTCGACCGATACCGTGGCGGTGCGGTAATCCGCAGCGTGGGCGGAAGGTGTGAAGCCAAATGCGGCAACGGCCATCGCACCTGCCATGGCCCATCGCTTCACGTTCCGTGTGTTTAACTCAACTCGCCCCAACATGCCCCATCCTCCGGTATCGATCATTTATGTTCGTCTAAGTTTTCTTGTGATTGCGCTAGGCTTTTGCCATCGCGGCGAAGCTTTTGACAAAGGGCCCAGCCATGCGCGGGTCCTTGACCATGGCACCGTAATCACCGACCGCGAACTGCAGCTTGCGAGACGTGTACGCCATGCCAAGCCCCATCATGCCCGGCGGTTTTTTCAGCCATTTTTCCCAGTCCCCCTGTGAAGCGCGCATATCCCAGTTCACGTCTTGGCCTTCATATGCCCCCCCGGACACAGCCTTGCCGTTTTCCACGACCAACACACCCATGGGCGCGTCGTCGCCAACAAATCCATATGCAATCGTGGACGTGAAACCGATCTTTTCGAGTTCGTCGGACAGCCCCGCTTCCGTATTCCAGACGTTCTGAAACGACTGCATCCAATCGGATGTAAACATATCTGCCATGGTGATCCTCCCCAGTATCAACACTCAAAAGGCGAAACGGCCACTTAAGGCTTTTTTTGGCCGCACGCGGTGCAACGCCATCGGCTGCAACACCGACACGTTAACATACTATTAAGCAATAGCCATGCCAACACTGCAAAAAACAGTTACCCTTTGTTTTATATTGAGTTTTGGTATTCACACGTTCCTTGTGCTCAAGGATACCGCAACACGCTATATTAGCTATCGTTTATATAATCTATTGATAATGTTGCGTTTTTTTCATTGCAACGCCATGCAACATGTTGCGCAACACTTTGTTTCATGCCAGCATTGGGTGCAACACAAAAACAACCGGTTTAAAAGCCGCCTGGGGGGAGACTTCGATGGGTATCATTGACCACAAATTGGACGTCGCTGCAGTCAATCCGCTATTCGAAACCTTGGTCAGCTGTGTTTCTGATGGTGTCCTCATCACCGATGAAACCGGCCAAGTCCTGTGCCTGAACGATGCGTTCAAGGACATGCTGGGAGATGCCGGAGTCAGCGACGGGGGCCTAGCCCGCATCATCAATCAAGCGGAACGCAAGACTTGTGCCGCCGTGTCCTACTCACAGACGGGCTCTCCCCTCGATAATTTTGTACGCGTACGCGAACAGTTCGATCGCGACGGTACCGTCCGCGATGTGGACCTCTATCTCGGCACGGTGACAACCCAGGAAGGCAAGCGCCGCTACAACGTGGTGATTTCTCAGAATCGCTCCCAAAGCAAGGGGCCGGAAGGTGCGCCCGAACTGGTGCAAAAAGGTTTTATCACCAATGATCGGGAAATGATTTCGATCCTGTCGCGCTTGGAACAAATCGCCGATTCAACTGCGCCCGTCTTATTGATGGGGGAATCCGGCACTGGCAAAACGCAAATCGCACGCATGATCCATGAACAAAGCCAGCGCGCAGAGAAGCCCTTGGTTGAGGTAAACTGCGCTGCCATCCCCGAGCAATTGCTGGAATCCGAACTGTTCGGCCACGTCAAAGGCGCCTTCACCGGCGCCACACAAAGTCGCAAGGGCCGTTTCCAAGCCGCAAACGGTGGCACACTGTTGCTCGATGAAATCGGCGAAATTCCGCTGCATCTGCAAGCCAAACTGCTGCGCGCCATCCAAGACCAACGCTTCGAGCCGGTCGGTTCTGACTCAACCGTCGAAGTCGATGTGCGTGTGGTTTCCGCGACCAATCAGGACTTGCGCAAGATGGTCAACGAAGGCCAGTTTCGCGCCGATTTGTTCTATCGTCTCGCCGTCGTTCCAATCAAGATCCCTCCGTTGCGCGAACGCGTCGGCGACATTCCGCTGTTGCTCAAACACTTCTGTACCGATTTGACGGCACGCGGCTATCCCAATGATGTCGCCTGCACACCGGACGCTATGCGTATGATGATGGACTATCCCTGGCCGGGAAATGTGCGTGAGATGATCAATGCCGTGGAACACGCCTATATTTGCGCCGTCGATCAAGCGGTGGTGCCGGAAAGCCTGCCCCAAGACATTCGTCACTTTGCGGTGGGCGGACCGTATGCCGGCATCATCGATACACCGAGCCTTTACAACCGGCGCGCAACAGACATCCCCTCTTCTCTGTCTGCGACACAGGACATCCCCCATCCGCAGGAACACTCCGGCGCGGGTGAAATAATTCAAGCGCTGAGAGATGCAGGGGGAAATAAGTCCGCCGCCGCCAAGGCATTGGGCATCGACCGCACCACGTTGTGGCGGCGCATGCGCAAATTTGGTTTGGCATAAACAGCCGAGAGCGCTAGTCTCCCGCCAGGGAACATACGCAACGGCGGGTTGAAATGAAGCCTCTGACAACGGCAATCCTATCGGTGATGTTTTTCGCTCTGGCTGGCTATGCCAACGCCGGAGGACCAGGGATAGCGCTGTATGGCAATTGGTGCGGCCCCGGCACGGACCTTACGGCGCTGCCGCCGTTGGACCCGTTGGACGAAGCCTGCATGCGCCATGATATGTGCTATGCCTCGACAGGTTCCGTAGCCTGCGAATGCGATGTCGCCTTCATGGGTGAACTGCGCCGTATCCCCTATCCGAACAAGGACTTATACCTACGTGCAAGGGCCATGTACGATGCCCTGGCCATGACGCCATGCGATACCCCCACGGGATGGGCCGTCAAGCAAAGCTTGATGTGGTCCGACATCGCAAGCGACGCGGTCAACGGTCGGGCCCTGCCTTTTGAAGTGCCGGCACGCTGGCTGTATTTGTTTTCGTACTCAAATCCCTACTACTGACACCCAACCAAATTACCGCTTGCCCCCACTGTTGATGTTGATTTTTACTTTCCATCCGACCACATGGATTGGTGGAATAGAAAAACATCCTCACCACCCTAAAACATACTATATTATTCGACAGTGGAACCGTTCAGGCCCTAAGTACATTGTCCTTGCACATTCGGAGCAACCATGGAGATACAATCTTCCTTCCGCTCATCTTATAAGCCGTTTAGGAAGCATGGCCTGGCACTCCAACTGCTTGCCGTCCTGGTTATCGTTATCTTCTGCGACATCGCCGCAGAACGTTTTTCCCTGATTCGTGAACATGACCAACTGCGGGTTAGCACATCCAATGCTTTGGGCACTCTGCGTGCGCGCCTTGAAGGCGAAATCAACAGCAATGCCCAACTGGTGCGCGGACTGGTTGCCGCCATTGCCCTGGACCCGGGCATGACGAACGAACGCTTTACGGAACTGGCGGAACAGCTGTTCAAGAGCAAATCCCAGTTGCGAAATCTTGGGATCGCCCCTGACATGGTCATCCGCTATGTCTATCCCCTAGAAGGCAATGAGGGGGCGATTGGCTTGGATTACACCAAAAACCCGGCACAGCGTGAGGCCGCATTGCGCGTGCGCGAAGTCGGCGACATCGTTGTTGCCGGCCCCGTCAATCTGGTTCAGGGCGGGCAGGCTTTTGTCAGTCGCATCCCCGTTTTCATTGCCAAGGATGGAAATGCGAAGGGTGATTTTTGGGAGAAGGGTAATTTTTGGGGATTGATTTCCGCGGTCATCGACATTGACCGGTTGTATAAAGACACCGGATTACTCAACGATGATCTGCCCATCGAAATCGCCATTCGCGGCAAGGACGCCTTGGGTGCAAACGGAGATGTTTTCTTTGGTGAGAAGCAGTTGTTCACGCTGAACCCGGTTTTGGTCAATGTTATTTTACCTTACGGTTCTTGGCAAATGGCGGCCATTCCAAATGGGGGCTGGCCCAAACACGCAGCGAACGTCAATCAAATCCGTACTATCTTTGCACTCATCGCAATCCTTGCTCTCACCATCATCAGTTTCACCAAACGGTTATCCGATCGCCATAAGCAGGCAGAACATAAGGCCCACATGAGCGATCTAAGGTTTCGCGACTTTGCAGAATCTTCCTCCGATTGGTTCTGGGAAATGGATGAAAATCTCAAGTTTTCATACCTGTCTGAGAGATTTGAAAAAATTACCGGCTGGCCCGCAAGCGCCATTATTGGAAAGCTACGCTCCGAACTGGTCGATCAAAAAGAATGGGAAGCCAACGCCCCACAATGGCAAAAACACTTCGACGACCTTGCCGCCCACCAGCCGTTTCGCAATTTTGAATACACCATCGTCCCCTCTTCAAATTCGAAGCCCGTCACCATCCGCACAAGCGGTGTGCCGATTTTCGACATAGATGGGAATTTCACCGGCTATCGGGGGACCGGTGAAGACATCACAGAACGTACACTGCTGGAGAAATCGAAATCGGAATTCATCTCCACCGTCAGTCATGAACTGCGCACTCCTCTAACATCAATCAAGGGCTCCCTTGGCTTACTGGCTGGTGGTGCCACGGAAAAATTGAAGCCTGAGACCGCAGAATTAATCCGCATCGCCCATGGTAACGCAGAACATTTAACCAGTTTGGTGAACGACATTCTCGACTTCGAAAAACTCAATTCCGGACATATGAAATTCCATTTCAAGAAATGCGATCTCGCCGACTTGATCAGGGAATCCGTCGAGGCCAACCGAGGCTATTCCCAACAATTTGATGTCCGATTTGAATTAGAGGAGCCTTTAGCCCCCCTCACGGTCTTGGCCGATCAGCCTCGTATCACGCAAGTGATGGCGAACCTTCTGTCGAACGCAGCCAAGTTCTCACCCAAAGGGGATGTGGTGCACATTTCACTCCACCAAGACGGCAACATGGCGCGGGTTGCCGTGTCAGATAACGGCCCGGGCATTCCGGAACAATTTTTCAATCACATATTCGACCGGTTTACGCAATATGACGGCTCCGACCAGCGTGCCCATGGAGGCACCGGACTGGGGCTGAGCATCTGTAAGAACATCATAGAGCGCCACAATGGTGAGATTAATTTCGATACATCACTCAAAACGGGAACGACGTTTTATTTTTCCCTGCACATATCCGATTAAACCATCGGAAAACTTAAGGTCTGTTCAGCCCTGCCTTTCCTTGCAAATATATCCATATGGACAATGTCATAGACATCCCAACCACAAAGTCGTTTAAGCGCAGCCGTAAAAGCTGGTTGTGGGTTCTGGTGCTGCCGGTACTGTTGGTTATTTTCTTTTCGGGTGCCAAAAATTGGTTGTCCCATAGCTTGCACGAAGAAAGTCGACGGACATTGGGGCTTTATGTCTCCGGCTTGAAGGAATTGTTGGGCAAGTTTCAACCCCTGCCTCAAATTTACGCGCTTCACCCCGATATCCAAGCCCTTCTGAAGGACACGGACAACTCGGCATTGCGTCACCAAGTCAATGCATTGCTGGAGCAGGTCAATAAAACATCCAACGCCGCGGATACCTACGTGCTGGACAGTACCGGGATGACCATCGCGGCCAGCAACTGGAACAAGCCGGTCACCTTCGTAGGCCGCAGTTTCAACTATCGCCCCTACTACACCGATGCCATGACCACGGGCAGCGGTCGCTTTTTCGCACTGGGCACAACATCCAAACAACGCGGTTATTATATGTCCAGCGCCGTCACCGACGCCAAAGGCACCCCCATTGGCGTGGTCGTCGTCAAGATTGACGTCGCCGTGGCCGAACAGGGGTGGGCGACGCCGTCGCACGAGGTCATCGTCACCGACGAAGCCGGCATCGTCTTTTTGTCGTCCCGTCCGGAATGGCTTTATAACGCCATCACGGAGCCTTCGCCTGAAACGCTGATCCAGTTGGGAGAGACACGGCGCTACGCCGAACAAAAAATCGGCCGCCTGCCCTTCACCCTGGAACCGGCCAACGCACCTTGGAACAACACCCTGAGGCCAAAGAACGGTAACGGCCCGAGCTTCTTGGCGGCCAATGATGATTATATCGACGCGGGATGGCGTGTCTGGATTTTGGCAAACACCAAACCCATGTTCAATATAGCCTTGGTGTATGCTGGGGCCGCCGTGCTCGTGATTGCCTTGAGCGCGATTGCCGTGGTCAGCCTGATCGAACGTCGCCGCAGTTTGTTGCGGGCTCTATCCGTGCAACAACATGCGCGCAAGACCCTGGAGAATTCAGCCGTTGAATTGGAACGCCAAGTTGAAAAACGCACGGCGGATCTAAAACGCACGCAAAACGAGCTGGTCCAAGCGGGCAAGATGGCCGCCCTGGGACAAATGTCAGTGGGCATCAACCACGAACTGAACCAACCGCTCACCGCTATCCGGTCCTACGCCAGTAACGCCAGCAAATTGCTAGCCTATGGCCGCACGGACGAAGCGCAGGAAAACATGTCTTTGATATCCGCGCTCAGCGAACGCATGGGCGATATCATCTTGCGCTTGAAAATTTTTGCCCGCGACACCTCCGACGAACTGACGCCGCAAGTTCTGCAAACCATCATCAGCGACACCATGCGCATTGTCGAGCCCCGTTTGAAGAAGGAAAAGGTCAAACTCGACATCTCGGCCCCCGAAGGCGACATCGTCGTACTCGGCAACAACGTGCGCATGGAACAGGTGTTGGTGAACCTGATCAACAACGCCATCGACGCCTTTGAAAGCGGCGATGAAAAACACATCGATCTGAGCGCCAAAACCGTCGGCCAGGAAGCCATCGTTCAAGTCCGCGACACCGGCCCCGGCATCCCCAACGAAATCATCAACCAGTTGTTCGAACCGTTCACCACGACCAAAGATGTCGGCCTGGGCTTAGGGTTGGGGCTGTCTATTTCGCACGGCATCGTCCACGACATGGGCGGTGAGTTGAACGCTTGCAACCTTGACGACGGCGGCGCACAGTTTACTGTCACGATCCCATTGGCGCCCACATCTGCACCGGATAGCGAAACCCAAACCTGATGCTCGACAAACCGCCCGTCATAGTCATTGATGATGAAGAACACGTGCGCCGTTCTTGTGCACAATCTCTCGACCTGGCCGGATTTTCCTCTGAAACCGAGGAATGTGCTGAAGATGCGCTGGATCAACTCTCGCGCAACTTTCCCGGCGTCATCGTCACCGATGTACGCCTGGGTGGCATGGACGGGTTGGAGTTTCTCGCCAAGCTCAAGGAGCTGGACGAAGATATCCCCGTGATCCTCATCACCGGACACGGCGACGTCTCCATGGCGGTCGAAGCAATGCACAAGGGTGCGTTCGATTTCTTGGAAAAGCCATTCGATACCGATCGTTTCATCGATGCCGTCTCGCGCGCCGCGCAAACCCGCTGGCTGGTGATGGAAAATCGCCGCTTGTCATCGAAGCTAAATGCCCGCTCCGGCCTCGACAACGTGCTGCTGGGCCAATCACCGGGCATGGTGCAACTGCGCGACCAAGTTGATACCATGGCCCAAACCGATGCCGATATTTTGATCATGGGCGAAACGGGTTCCGGTAAGGAATTGGTGGCACGCTGTCTTCATGACTTCGGTCCGCGTCACACCAAACACTTTGTCGCCATCAACTGCGGCGCACTGCCCGAAACCATGATCGAATCCGAACTGTTTGGTCACGTTGCGGGTGCGTTCACCGGGGCCACGAAAGCCCGCATCGGTAAATTCGAATACGCCCAGGGCGGCACCGTCTTCCTGGATGAAATTGAAAGCATGCCCCTAGATTTGCAAGTGGGCCTTCTGCGCGTTTTGCAGGAACGCACCGTCGAACCCCTGGGTGGCAACAAATCCATTCCTTTGGATATCCGCGTCATCGCCGCAACCAAGATCGATCTGTTGGAAGCCAGCAGCCAAGGCAAGTTCCGTGAAGATTTGTATTACCGTCTGGGCGTGATGACCCTCAACATTCCGCCCTTGCGCGACCGCCACGAAGACGTCACCAGTCTGTTCCAGCATTTCGCCGACATCGCCGCCACCCGTCAACGGCGCACCAGCCCGCCGTTGGAGCCTGCGTTGCTCCAACAATTGGTGGGCTACGCCTGGCGTGGCAACGTCCGGGAACTTCGCAATGCGGCGGAACGCTTCGTTCTGGACCTGCCCCCCATTCCTGGGCTTACAGCCACGCAAAATCTCGAAGCGCAAAACTGCATCCAAGGCGGCAGCTTACCCGAACGGGTCGAGTGTTTCGAAAAAACCATGATCGAGGCCGAGTTGCGCAACACCCACGGCAATGTCACCGAGGCGTGCAAAGCTTTGGGTCTGCCACGCAAAACCCTCTACGACAAACTAGCCAAATACGGCCTAAAACGCGACGACTTCACGGCCTAGGCTGTGTGTGGTTTTCCGCACACCGGGGCTTAGTGATGTGTGCACATTTCCACACACCATGCCCCAAACACCAATCAAAAGAACCATCTCCAAGGCCTGTTTTTCGCCTTATTTTTCATAAACTTGCAACACACTTCATGCCTTCAGCGCATAGCTGGCATGCATCTTGATATATCCCGAACACCCCGCGGACCTCCCCACTTCGGTTTGCGGTGCAATTTCAAGTCTATTGGGAGACATCAATATGCGTATCGTAAAAACCGCCGTTGCCGCTGCTGTCGCAGTGACCATGCTCGGCTCCGTGGCCGCCAAGGCCGAAGAAATCGTCATCAAGTTCAGCCACGTGACGAGCGGCACCACCCACCCGAAAGCCATTGCGGCCAACGAATTCGCCAAGCGCGTCAACGAAGAAATGAAGGGCCGTGTGCGCATCGAGGTGTTCCCGGGCAGTTCTTTGTTTAACGACGACCAACTGCTGATCGAACTGATCAAGGGCAACTCCGTGCAGATGGGTTCGCCATCCCTGTCCAAATTCGAAAAGCTGACCAAGAAGTTCCGCATCTTCGATTTGCCGTTCCTGTTTGAAGACATCGACGCCGTGAACAAATTCCAACAGTCCGATAAGGGTCAGGAACTGCTGGGCTCCATGAAGAACAAAGGCATCTTGGGTCTGGGCTTCTGGCATAACGGCATGAAGCAAATGTCTGCCAACAAACCGCTGTTGACCCCGTCTGATGCCGAAGGCCTGAAGTTCCGCGTCCAACAGTCCGACGTTCTCGTTGCACAAATGGAAGCGCTTGGCGCCACTGCACAAAAGCTGGCGTTCTCTGAAGTCTATGGCGCCCTGCAAACCGGTGTTGTCGATGCGCAGGAAAACACCTGGTCCAACATCTACTCCAAGAAGTTTTTTGAAGTTCAAGATGGCGTGACCGAAACCAATCACGGCATCCTCGACTACGCCGTGGTCGTTTCACGGCGTTTCTGGGAAGGCTTGCCGAACGACGTGCGCGCGGACCTGGAGCGTATTCTCAAAGAAGTTACAGAAGAACGTAATGCCAAGTCCTTTGCGCTGAACCAAGAAAGCCGCGCAAAAGTTCTCGAAGCCGGCGGCACCATCCGTCAGCTGGCCCCGGAACAGCGCGCAGCATGGGTTGAAACCATGAAGCCGGTTTGGGCCAAGTTCGAAGACGAAATCGGCAAAGACATGATTGACGCCGCACTCGCTTCCAACAAGTAAAAGACGGTAAGCGCTCACAGGGAGAACGTTGTCATGACACGGATAATTCTCTTACTCCACAAGCTTGAAGAGGCTTTTCTCGCCTTTCTTCTAGCCGCAATGGTCGTGGTAACGTTTACCCAAGTGGTTGCTCGTTACGTGTTTAACTCGGGCGCCATCTGGGCGCTCGAGTTGACCACCTTCCTGTTCGCTTGGCTGGTGATTATGGGAATCGCTTATGGCATCCGCGTACACAGCCACATCGGTGTTGACGCACTGGTCAAGTTGTTCCCCGCCAATGGGCAGCGCGGTTTAGGTCTGCTTGCCGTCTTAGCCGGCATCACCTATGCCGGACTGCTTTTGTACGGTGCCTGGGATCATGTGATCGGCATCGTCTATACCTACGAAATCGAATCTGAAGATTTGAAAATTCCGTTGTGGATTCCGCAAAGCGTCCTGATCATCGGCTTTGCCTTGATGATCTGGCGTCTTCTGATCTCAGGATTTCGCATCCTCACCGGCCGTGAAACCGGTCTGATGTTGGGTGACGAAGGGCGCGACGCCATGGCCGCTTACGCAGACCACGACGACCCGGTTGGTGACGACCTGCGCCACCACGACGACCATGTCGCTGAAAATGCGCTTAAAAAAGAAAAGGGAGATGACAAATGACCATCGCTTTTCTGTTCATCACCCTATTCACCTTGCTATTGATCGGCACACCCATTGCGATTTCGCTAGGCCTTGCGTCGGTTTCCACCATTTTGTTTTTCTCCGGTGACGATCTCGGCTCGCTTTCGGCCAAGCTGTTCGACACCATGCACCACTACACCTTGATGGCGATCCCGTTCTTCATCCTGTCCTCGGCCTTTCTATCGACGGGGGGCGTGGCGCGCCGTTTGATCCGTTTCGCCACCAACTGCGTGGGTCACTTCCACGGCGGCTTGGCAATGGCATCGGTTCTCGCCTGTATGTTGTTCGCTGCCGTGTCCGGGTCTTCGCCCGCGACCGTGGTCGCCATCGGCTCCATCGTCATTGCAGGCATGGTCAAGGCTGGCTACAGCCAAGACTACGCCGCGGGTGTGATTGCCAATGCCGGTACGCTGGGTATCTTGATCCCACCGTCAATCGTCATGGTGGTTTACGCCGCCGCAACTGAAGTGTCGGTGGGCCGTATGTTCCTGGCAGGTGTGATTCCTGGCTTGCTCGCAGGCGGTATCTTGATGGTCGCCATTTACATCACCGCGCGCATGAAGGGCTTGCCCCGCCAACCGCTACCAGCTTGGTCGGAATTCAAAGAATCGTTCAACGACGCCATCTGGGGCCTCATGTTGATCGGCATCATCTTGGGCGGTATTTACGGCGGTGTGTTCACGCCAACCGAAGCGGCCGCCGTGGCTGCGGTTTATGCCTACCTGATCGCCGTGTTCGTCTACCGCGATATCGGCCCGTTCAAGAAAGGTGAGCCGCGTGGCCCGCTTCTCCAAAGCTTGGCAGGCATCTTCGTGCACAAGGACGTGGTCGAAACCCTTATCGATGGCGCTCGCGTGACCATCATGTTGTTGTTCATCATTGCCAACGCCATGCTGTTTGCCCACGTGCTGACGTCGGAACGCATCCCACATGCCATTACCGATATGATTATTTCCGCCGGATTGGAGCCGTGGATGTTCCTGATCGTGGTCAACATCTTACTGTTGATCGCAGGCAACTTCATGGAACCTTCGGCGATCTTGTTGATCATGGCGCCAATCCTGTTCCCCATCGCTATCCAATTGGGGATCGATCCCATTCACTTGGGCATCATCATGGTGGTGAACATGGAGATCGGCATGATCACGCCACCCGTAGGCTTGAATCTATTCGTCACGGCCGGCATCACGGGCATGTCGTTGATGCGCGTGGTCAAGGCTGCGCTGCCGTGGCTGATGCTGCTGTTGGTGTTCCTGATCATCGTGACCTATATCCCCGCGGTCTCCACGTTCCTGCCCAACATGTTGATGGGCCCGGAGATCGTCCACTGACCGAATTACCCATAGAGCGTGGAGCTCCACTATTGTTCAGGGCGACGGACCTCCCCCTCTACCAACCTGAACAGCAAAGCGTTCGTTAAAAGGCCCCCGGCATTGCCGGGGGCCTTTTCTCTTAAGTGACGCAACGGTTCGTTCATCGCATTTGATGTGTATGAACATTGATCTGACTTAAAACGGAAAAGCCGGATCAGGCGCAGGTGTCGCTCTCAAGCATTTCGCCGATTTTCTTGGATTTCAGGTTTTCGCGGGCCTTGGCGTATTTGGGGTCGTTCCAGAACATCAAGCATCCGTTGCACCCCAGACCGCAGCAGCCGTCCAAGCCTTGCGCCGGGGTCTTGCCGGTGTGTGCCCGGCCCTTCAAAGTCGGGCGATCTTCGGTGCCATCCCGCAAGCCGCGTTCCATATCCATGCTTATCAAGTTGCCTTGCAGCAAAGCTTGGCGGTCTTCGCTGAGCACAGCCTCGGTGCGCCCCACGGTCAATGCGGGCAACATGGCCTTGAGAACACTGAGGTCTTCGTTGTGGAACAGGTTGGATGAAATGCGGATGGCACGACCCTGTCCGGGATTGGCCTTGTCGGCTATCTCACCGGTTGCCGCATTCTCGAATTCGTAAAGACGTAGGCGAATGGGCTCCATTTCGTGGGGTCCCAAAAATTCGATCACCGAGCCGACCTTCAAGGTGTTGCGCAGACCGAAGATGATATCGTCACCGTCCCAGCGCTCGATCACACCGGCAAACAACCACCCCCCGACGGTGTCGGTACGCTCGTAATTGTGCGCCAAGTTGGTCAACCGCCCTTCGTGGAAGCCAAGCGAGTAGCCACGATTCTGCAGGGTGTAGATTTCGCGCAAATACGGATCGGGCGACCAGTTCTCGGGATCGCCATACCACGCATCGATGGCCAAGCGGTACGCACGCGCCGTAACGGCGGCGTAGTATTCGCTTTTATTACGCCCCTCGACCTTCAGGCTATCCACACCCAGCGTCAGGTATTCGTCCAGCTTCGGCAACAGACAGAGGTCCTTGGCGTTCATGATGTAGGAGCCGCGATCGTCTTCCTCGATCTTCATCAATTCGCCGGGACGGAATTCTTCTTCCAGGTAGAAGTCGAAGTCGTCCTTGTTGTCCGGCGTGATGGCAATTTCCTCACCGCCCTTCTTGCGCGCCAGAACCTTGTAGCTCCAACGACAGCTTTGCGCGCAGTTGCCCTGGTTCGCGCCGCGCTCCGCTAAATAGTTGGACAACAAGCAGCGGCCCGAATACGTCATGCACATGGCGCCGTGGATGAAGGCTTCCAACTTGATATCCGGGCACTTTTCGCGGATTTCGGTGAGTTCCTCGAAACTCACTTCGCGCGCCAGCACACACAACTTCGCGCCCATGGCCGCCCAGCTTTTGACCGTCAGCCACGAACACGCATTGGCCTGGGTCGAAATGTGCAAATCCAAATCGGGGGCGTTTTCGCGCAGGTAGTGAAACACGCCTTGGTCGGACACGATCACACCGTCGGGATTCACCTTGGAAATGGTTTTGACGAATTCCGGCAGCTTTTCGATGTCCCGGTTATGGGTGAACAGGTTGAGCGTCAAATAGATGCGCTTGCCGTGCGCATGGACAAAGCGTACGCCCTCCATCAACTCTTCCAAGGTGAAAGAGGATTGGGTGCGCAACGACAAATCGGGCGTACCGGCATAGACGGCATCGGCCCCATACAAGATCGCGGTCTTGAGCTTGGAAAGTGAGCCCGCAGGCATCAACAGCTCGGCGCGGTGATCAGGGCTATGGAAAGGCTGTGCAGTTGTCATGCGCCCTCATACCACCCCATGCCCGGCGATTCCAGCACATGCGGTGGGTAGATCACGAATTGTTGAGCATCTGCAGGGTGTCGAGGTCGAAATGCATATTGAGAAACCCCGACCAATCGGTGCCGCCCTTGTCGTCGCGCGGCGACATCAGATCGAACATCAAATCCTGCGCGCTTTTGGGCTGATCCTTAGGCTGATATAGAGACGACAGATGCCCGGCGATGCGTTCAACCATGTAGTCCTTGATGCGCACGGCGCGCTCCGCATCCGTTTCCGGCACGTCCTTCACCTCGGCTTCGCCTTTCTCCCGCAGCCCGGACATGATTTCGGTGAACCGGTTGAGATCGTCCGCAGACAAACCGTACCGCTTGGCGTTGAGGATGCGCGATTGGCCGGGATCGAATTCGGGAATGCCAGACATTTTTTCACCTCAGCGATTGTTGCGTTCGACACCTGAGTAGTTGCAAGCTCTTTGCCAGATTCAAACAGCGATCAACACTTTGAATTATCAGGATATTTGAATTTGCACGAGAACTGAACCGGGCAGGTTATGCCGGGTAAACCGCAAAAATGAGGCGTTTTATGCCCCCTCGATTTCCTCGCGGAGCATTTCGAGGGTCAGCCACTGTTCTTCGGCGTTTTGGAGTTCCGTGGATTTGGCCTCCAATGCGGCAGAGGTTTTGGCGAAGGTATCGGGATCGCGCGTATAGAGGTCCGGATCGGCGAGTTTGGCCTGCAGGCGCTCAACCTCGCCATGGAGTGTCTCCATTTTGCCGGGCAGCGTTTCCAGGGCGTACTTTTCCTTGTAGGACAGTTTTTGTTTCGCCTGATCGGACGCCTTCTTTTCCGCAGTCTTTTTAGGTTTCTCGGCCTTGTCGTCTGCTATCGGCACATCGCGCGCCGTAACGCCTGCGCCCCTTTGGCTCAGCATATCGGTGTAGCCGCCCGGGTATTCGCGCCACTCGCCCGGACCTTCGTTGATGATGATCGAGGTCACCACGCGGTCCAAAAAGTCGCGGTCGTGGCTGACCAAGATCACGGTGCCGTCGAAGTCGGACAGCATTTCCTGCAACAGATCGAGGGTTTCCAGATCCAAATCATTGGTCGGTTCATCCAGCACCAGCAC
>Ga0070729_10003170_pt1 | contig 19626 bp, 12 predicted proteins | sample tdDd472_FD_66725 | JGI IMG/M metagenome (GOLD analysis project Ga0070729, IMG submission 66725) | Marine sediment microbial communities from the Atlantic coast under amendment with organic carbon and nitrate - tdDd47.2 | ecosystem: Environmental > Aquatic > Marine > Coastal > Sediment | place... | reverse complement strand
TGGACCGAGACCCACGATCTGTACCGACGCGTCTACGCGCCCGAGCGCGCCGGCGTGGCGGCGTCCCCGCTCTTTCGGCACGTCGATCTGTCGCGGGTGCGCGCGGTGTACGTCGAACGCGTCGCCCGCGACGTCGTGCACGGGGCCGTCGATCCCGGGCGTGCCCTCTGGTCCGAGACGACCGCGCGGGTGACCGCGGCGGCAGACCGCTGATGCGCCCGGTTGTCCGCATCGACGTCGGCGCGCGCTGGCTGCGTGAGGCGGTCTGGCTCGTCGACGCCGAGGTCGGCGGCAGCGTCCGCGTCGATCTCGACGTGCTGCGTGCGCCGATCGACCTCGTCGTCCGCGCCCGCAACCTGACGGAGTCGCTGCCCGACGAGCCGGTGGTGCCCCTGCTCGACGCGCTCGCCGGCGCGGTGTCCGACCTGGGCGCCGGGCTGCGCACGAAGGCCCTCGTGCCGTTCTTCGAGGCGCCGTGGGAGCTGGCAATCGTCCGTCACGCCGACGACGTGCACCTCACCCTGTACGAGCTCACGGCCCCGGCGCGGGTCGTCGCCGAGGGCATTGTCGTGCCGCTGCAGGCGCTGCGTCGCGCCGTGGCGCGGGCCCTCGATGGCGCGATGGACGAGGTGCGCGACGCGGTGCCATCGCGGGCCGCCGACGATCTGCTCGGCGCGCTGAGGACGTCGCGACGACGCCTCGACGCGACGATCACCGCACCGCGCCTGCGTTCGACGCCCGTCCCCACGGCGCCGTTCGTCGTCGAGACGCGGGCACCCCGGTTTGCCCTGCGCACTGCCCTCGACGACGCCTGCGACAACCTGCTCGCATACGACGGCGAGCATCCCCACGACCGCCACGCGCTGCTCGCGCCGGGTGTGATCGAGGTATCGGTCGCCCACGGGCCGACCCTGCAGCTGCGCGGCCGCCCGCTGGCGATGCTCGACGCGGCGGGCACCCACCTCGCGCGCCTGATGACCTCGACCTGGCCGATCGCCGGCGAGCTGGCTCGCACGCCGAACGGTCGGTGGGTGCTCGAGCTCGATCCGCCCCGCGCGACCCTGGCACACGTCGAGCCCGATGGCGCCCGGCGGGTCGTGGACTTCGACGCGAGCGACCTCGTGACCGCCTGGTGCGATCATGTCGTCGACGTGCTCGGGGCCTGCCTGCGGGCGAACCCGCTGCTCGAAGCGAACGAGCTCGTCGTCGAGGCGATGGAGTCTGCCGAGCTGCTGCGATCGCACACGCGACGGGCGCTCGCCCCGCTCGCCGATCCGCTCGCGGCGGTGCCGGCGTCCCAGCGCGCGACCCTGGAGGCGTGGCCAGCCCATCGGCCCGTCGGTGGTGGACCGCTGCGGGACGTGCGCCGCCTGCGCTTCGAGCGGACGTGGAGCTCGACGCGACGAGGCATGCGCCGCAGCCTGCCGTCGATCGACGCCGCCCACCGGCTCGTCGTCTGCGATGACGGCGTGTCGTCGGTGCGGACGTCCGACGGGGTGGCGAAGTGGACGATCGGTGGCGCCGCGCGCCGAATGCGGACCGCGCGGCTCGGCCCCGGGCGCCTCGTCACCGTCGATCAGGGCGGCGATCTCGTCGAGCACGACGCGGCGACCGGCGCCGTCCTGCGGACGTGGTCGTCCGGGCGCCGTGTGCGTCGGGTGGACGACGCGATCTGGTGTCGCTCGAGCGCGGCGTTCGACCTCGTGGTCAGCGTCGGCGACGGCCGCATCCTCGCTCTCGGTGACGAGCCGGGCCCGCTGTGGACGGCGACCGTCGGCACGTCGTCACGGCGCGCGCTGGCCGTGTGCGCCGACCTCGTCCTGGCCGCGAGCCGAGACGGTGGCGTGGTCGCGCTGCGCCCCGAGGGCGGCGAGCGGGTGTGGACCGAGCGGGTCGAGTACGACGACGTGCAGATCGCCGCCGGCCGCCGGTTCGCGCTGGTCACCGGCGCGTCCCCCCTCGAAGCCCGCGGGTTCGTCGGGTTGATCGACGGCGCGACCGGGCGGTGGCGGCTGCGGGTCGAAGACACCTTCGACGTGCACGACCTCGTCGTCGAGGGTGCGACCGCCGTGGCGCTGCTCGCCGATCCGGCGACCGAGACGCGCAACCTGTGCGCCTTCGCCCTCGACGCGGGCGCCGCCGGGGCACGGGTCGCGTTCAGCGCGGCGGGCTCGGCATCGGCGCGGGCACGGCTGGCACTCTGCGGCGATCAGGTCGTCGTGGCGGAGCCGCGCCGCGTGTCGTCACGGTCCCTCGCGGCCCCCGGCGACGTACGCTGGTCCGTCGATCTCGAGGGCTTCGGGCGTCCGGCGCCGCGGATCGTCGCGTGGCCCGGATCGACGCCGCTCGTGGCGTGGGCCGACGACGAGGCTCTCGTCGTTGTGGCGGCGGAGTCCGGGGAGCCGCTCGCCCGGGTCGACGCCTTCTGGGAGCAGCTCGACGCGCTCGCGTTCGACGAGGACGGCGCGTTGCTCGTGGTGGAGCGGCGCGCCCAGCGCGACCGCACCGTGCACCGCCTCGCCCTCGTCGGCATGCTCTCGGTGGTGAAGTAGCCGAGTCCCCCCGAGTCGTTGCGAGGCGGCCCGAGAGACACCGCGGCGTCAGATGCCGAGAAAGAGCCGCTTGCCGAAGTCGGCCGACAGGCGGTCGGCGGCGAAGATCTTCTCGGCCGTCGACGCCACGTCGTAGTGGATGCGGTGGAACTCCAGCTCCTTCGCGTCCGTGTCGTAGACCGTGAAGCAGGCGCGCGCGTCATTGTCGCGGGGCTGGCCCACCGAGCCGACGGTCACGATGTACTTCGTGCCCTCTTCGAACCGGATCTTCGGCGGCAGCTTCTCTTCGATCCGCGTCATCGCGCCCGGCGGGTGCAGGGCGAACGACTTGGTCAGGTGGCTGTGGCCGATGAACGTGATGTGCTGCAGGGAGCCCCACTCGCGAAGGAGCGCCGCCGCCTGCATCGTGTTGAACACGTAGTCGAAGTTCTCGGGGTTCACCGGGCTGCCGTGGCTGAAACACACGTCGTTCCAGTCGACGGACCACGGCAGACTCGCGAGCCAGCGCAGGTTGTCTTCGCTGACGAGGCTGTTGTGGTAGTCGAGCGCGTTGCGGGCGGCGTCGTAGTAGAACCCGTAGTCCATGCGCCCGGCAACGGCCGCGTCATGGTTGCCCATGATGCAGTACTCGACGAGCGGGCGGACGATGTTGCAGCACGCGTCGGGCTCGGGGCCATAGCCCACGACGTCGCCGAGGCAGACGTACCGATCGATATCGAGGTCTTCGTACGCGCGCAGCACGGCCTCGAGAGCGGCGAGGTTGCTGTGCACGTCGCTGAACAGTCCGATGCGCATTCCGGATTCTCACGCGACGGTGAGGGTCGAGTATCGGCGCGGTCCGCGGGCGTGTCCACCACGACGCACCGCGCCTTGCCGAGCCGCTGCGCGTCCCCTATTGCACCGAGCGAACGCTGCACCGAGGACCTCATGAGCCAGCCCGCCACGCCCACCGCGGCGCCCGCGCCGTCGTCGACCCCCGACCGGGTTCGCTTCGTCACCGCCGCCAGCCTCTTCGACGGGCACGACGCGTCGATCAACATCATGCGCCGGATCCTGCAGGCCGAGGGCGTCGAGGTGATCCACCTCGGGCACGACCGGTCGGTGGCCGAGGTGGTGCAGGCGGCGATCGAGGAAGACGCCCACGGCATCGCCGTGTCGTCGTACCAGGGCGGCCACTGCGAGTACTTCGCGTACATGGTGGAGATGCTGCGCGACGCCGGGCGCGAGGACATCCGCGTGTTCGGTGGCGGCGGCGGCACGATCACCGACCGTGAGATCGCCTGGCTGCACGAGCAGGGCGTGGCGCGGATCTACTCCGTCGAGGACGGCCGCCGGCTGGGCCTCGTCGGCATGATCCGCGACATGATCGAGCGCGCGCGTCGCGACGTCACCGCCGGCGCTGTCGACGTGCCCGCCGGCGCGTGGGACGGATCGCCACCGGCCGTGGCCCGCCTGCTGACGCAGCTCGAGACGCTCGGCGAGAAGGCGGCGAGCGGTGACGACGACGCGGCCGCGGCCCTCGCCGCCCTGCGCGCCGAGATGGAGCGCCGCGCCGCAGCCTCGACCGCGCCCGTCCTGGGCATCACGGGCACCGGCGGCGCCGGCAAGTCGTCGCTCACCGACGAGCTCGTGCGGCGCGCGCTGGATCGGTTCGCCGACCGCCGGTTCGCGGTGCTCTCGGTCGACCCGACCCGTCGCCGCACCGGCGGCGCGCTGCTCGGCGACCGCATCCGCATGAACAGCGTGTTCGTCGACCGGGTGTTCATGCGCTCGATGGCCACGCGGCAGGCGAACACGTCGGTCAGCGCGGCGGTGCAGGACGCGCTGCTCGCCCTGCGCGCCACCGGTCACGACCTGGTGATCCTCGAGACCGCCGGCATCGGCCAGTCCGGCACCGAGGTCGTCGACCTCAGCGATCTGTCGCTCTACGTCATGACGCCCGAGTACGGCGCGCCGACGCAGCTCGAGAAGATCGACATGCTCGACTTCGCCGACGTCGTCGCCATCAACAAGGCGGACAAGAAGGGCGCGGACGACGCGCTGCGGTACGTGCGCAAGCAGGTGCAGCGCAACCGCGCAGCGTTCGACGCAGCGCCCGACGCGATGCCCGTGTGGACCTGCTCGGCGAACCGCTTCGGCGACGCCGGCGTCGACGCGCTCTTCGTCGGGTTGATGCGCGCGCTCGACAAGCGGGTCGGGGGCGGCTGGGACCCGGGCGACCCGGAGTGGGACGCCCCGGCGCCGCAGGGCGTGCTGCCGCCGAACCGCGTTCGGTACCTCAGCGAGATCGCCGACACCGTGCGCCGGTACCACGAGCGCGGGGCGTCGCAGGCCGATCTCGCGTGGCGCGCCGATGGCGTGCACCGGGCGCTCGTCGAGCTGGGCGACACGCCGCCGAGCTTCCCGACGCCGTTCGACGCGGACGCGCTGCAGCCCGAGGATGCCGCCGTGGCGGCGCTGCGCCAGCGGTACAACACCCTCGTCGGCGAGCTCGAGCCCGGCGCGCGCGATGCCCTCGCTGGCGTGCCCGACCTCGTCGAGGCGTACACGGGCGACGTGAACGCGTACGAGGTGCGCGGCCGCGAGATCCGCGTCGAGAACCACACGACGAGCCTGTCCGGCACCCGCGTGCCGAAAGTCGCGCTGCCGACGACCCGCGATCAGGGCGAGTGGCTGAAGTTCCTGTGGGGCGAGAACGTGCCCGGCGCGTTCCCGTTCACCGCCGGCGTGTTCCCGTACAAGCGGGCGGGCGAGGACCCGACCCGCATGTTCGCCGGTGAGGGCACGCCGGAGCGCACGAATCGGCGCTTTCACTTCGTGTCGAAGGACAGCCCGGCAAAGCGCCTGTCGACCGCGTTCGACTCGGTCACGCTGTACGGGCGCGACCCGGCGGAGCGTCCGGACATCTACGGCAAGGTCGGCAACTCCGGCGTCAGCGTCGCGACCCTCGACGACGCGAAGCGGCTGTACAGCGGGTTCGATCTGTCGGCGCCGTCGACGTCCGTGTCGATGACGATCAACGGCCCGGCGCCGGTGATCCTGGCGATGTTCCTCAACACGGCGATCGACCAGAACGTCGAGAAGCGGCTGAAGGACACCGGGCGGTGGGACGCGGCACAGGCGCGCATCGCCGAGCTGGCGCCGGACCGCCCGACGTACCGCGGCGAGCTGCCGCCGACCCACGACGGTCAGGGCCTCGGGCTGCTCGGCGTGTCCGGCGATCAGCTGCTCAGCGCCGAAGAGTACGCCGAGGTGAAGGCGGCGACGCTGCAGCAGGTGCGCGGCACGGTGCAGGCGGACATCCTCAAGGAGGATCAGGCCCAGAACACCTGCATCTTCTCGACGGAGTTCGCCCTCAAGATGATGGGCGACATCCAGCAGTACTTCGTCGACCACCGGGTGCGGAACTTCTACTCGGTGTCGATCAGCGGCTACCACATCGCCGAAGCCGGGGCGAACCCGATCACCCAGCTCGCGTTCACGCTCGCCAACGGGTTCACGTTCGTCGAGTACTACCGGGCGCGGGGCATGGACGTGGACGCGTTCGCCCGCAACCTGTCGTTCTTCTTCTCGAACGGCATCGACCCCGAGTACGCGGTCATCGGCCGCGTGGCGCGGCGCATCTGGGCCGTCGCGATGCGCGACATGTACGGGGCGAACGACCGCAGCCAGAAGCTGAAGTACCACATCCAGACGTCGGGTCGGTCGCTGCACGCGCAGGAGATCGACTTCAACGACATCCGGACGACGCTGCAGGCGCTGTACGCGATCGCGGACAACTGCAACTCGCTGCACACGAACGCGTACGACGAGGCGATCACGACGCCGACCGAGGCGTCCGTGCGCCGCGCGCTGGCGATCCAGCTGATCCTGAATCGGGAGTTCGGGCTGCTGAAGAACGAGAACCCGCTGCAGGGCGCGCACATCATCGAGGCCCTGACGGACCTCGTCGAAGCCGCCGTGCTCGCCGAGTTCGACCGGATCACGGACCGGGGCGGCGTCCTGGGCGCGATGGAGCTGATGTACCAGCGGTCGAAGATCCAGGAAGAGTCGCTGACGTACGAGACGCAGAAGCACACCGGCGAGATCCCGATCATCGGCGTGAACACCTTCGTCGACCCGAAGGGCTCCGAAGGCGTCGTCGAGACCGAGCTGATCCGCTCGACCGAGGGCGAGAAGGCGCAGCAGATCGACGGGCTGGCGAGCTTCCACGCGCGCAACGCCGAGCGGGCACCGTTGGCGCTGGCGCGGCTGCAGCAGGTCGCGCTGCGGGGCGGCAACCTCTTCGACGAGCTCATGGAGACGGTGAAGACGTGCTCGCTCGGCCAGATCAGCGACGCGCTCTTCGAGATCGGTGGTCGCTACCGCCGCAACATGTAGGCCGCGACGCCCGCCGGGACCCGACCCCACGGTTTGTTTTCTGTGGGGTTGCGGACCCGGTCCTTCGCAACCAGGCTCTGTCCATCACTCGCCGACCGTCCGTCGGCACATGCAAGGGGAATGCACCATGATGAACGTCCGTACGCTCGTCCTCGCCGCTGCGCTCATGATCCCGGCCACGCTCTTCGTCGGCCAGAACGACGCCGAGGCCCAGTTCCGCATCGGCCCGCACGCCGGCTACAGCGTCGATGTCGAGCAGGGCTTCGTCGGCGCCGACGCGTGGATCGGCCTGGTCGGCATCAGCGACACGATCACGATGCACCTGAACCCGGCGTTCTCGTACTACTTCATGCCCGAGAACACGTCGCTGTTCAGCATCGACGTGAACGTGCCCTTCCTGTTCAAGATCCCGAACTTCGACATCCTGCGCCCGTACGCCGCGCCGGGTCTGTCGATTCGTCGGTTCTCTGTCGACGTCGGCAACGACGACTTCGGCATCAACGTGTCGGACACCGACATCGGCTTCAACGTGATCGGTGGTGCGCTCTTCATGGCGGACAGCAACATCAACCCGTTCGCGCAGCTCAAGCTGACGATCGCGGACGGCACCGACTTCGCCATCATGGGCGGCGCGATGTTCAAGTTCTGATCGCCGCGCGCTGACGCACCGAGGGCGGGCCCGCAGCAGCGAGCCCGCCCTCGTGCGTTCGTGGGTGGTGTACCGCGTCCGGCTTGTGCTGCACGCCGTCGATGCCAGACGTGGCCTGCGCGGCCGGTCCGTCAGCCCACGCGCTCGATCACCCACAGCCGCTCGTGCGCGCGTCGAGATTCCGGCGAGATCGCCGGGCTCGTATCGAGCACGCCCGCCCAGCCGTCCGAGAACCGCTCGCGCAGCTCGTCCATCGACATGGCGTGCGGCGGGCCGGGGCGCGACCAGTGGAGCGGGAACGCGAACATGAGCAGACGGCCACCCGGTCGCACGAGGTGGGTGATCAGCTCGACGTAGCGGTCGCGCAGCGCCGGATCAATCGCGCAGAAGCAGGTGTACTCGTACACCGCGTCGAACGCGCCCGCGGGCCGCTCGAAGAGGTCGAACACGTCCTGTGCCGCGGCCTCGACCTCGACGCCCCGGGCGAACGCGTTGGCCTCGATGGCCTCGATCGCCGACGGGGCGAAGTCGACGGCGGTGACCGCATGGCCGCGGCTGGCGATCTCGACCGCGTCGTGGCCGCGCCCCGCGCCGGGGACGAGGACGCGATCGAGCCCGTCGAGCAGGCCGAGGTCGAGCGCGGCACGCAGGGCGGGGTGAGCGCCGCCGAGATCCCACCCGGTGGCCTCTTCGTCGTACTTCTGCTGCCAGAACTCGGCGGTCCGGGTGGCTTCGAGGTCGGTGGTCATCGGTTGGCTCCGGCGGCGATCCAGCGGGTGAGGTCGGGGCCGAGCACGCGCGGTGCGGCGCGCAGGGCGGCGAGGTCGGCCGACCCGGTGAGCAGCATCACCGCTCGCAGGGTGTCGGCGAAGGTGTCGGCGACCTGCTCGGCGGCGTCGCGCCCGCCGGTCATCGCGGCGCGCAGCCAGGGCAGGGCGGCCGACGCAACGCGCGCGCCGAGCGCCAGCGCCCGGGCGGCGTCGAGGCCGGTGCGCAGCCCGCCACTGGCGATCACGTCGAGGCCGCGGTCGGCGGCCCACGCGACGGACGCGGCGGTGGGCACGCCCCAGTCCCAGAGGATGTCGCCGACGGTCTGCGCGATGCCTTCGCCGCGCAGGGACTCGACGCCGACCCAGGTGGTGCCGCCCAGCCCGGACACGTCGACCGTACGGACGCCGGCGTCGACGAGGCGGTCGAGGGTGCGCGGCCCGAGCCCGCAGCCGGTCTCTTTGACGATGACCGGCACGCCGAGGTCGTCGACGAGGCGGGCGATGGCGTCCTTCACGCCGCGAAAGTCGCGGTCGCCGTGGCCTCGGCCCTGGACGATCTCCTGCCCCGGGTTGAGGTGCACGCAGAGCCCGTCGGCGCCGATGGCGTCGACGAGCTCGCGCAGCTGCGCGGTCGAGGACTGCGCCGCCTGCACGCCGCCGATGTTGCCGAGCAGCAGCACGTCGGGGGCGACGTCGCGCACCGCGTAGGTCGCGGCCAGCTCGGGGTCGCGCATCATCGCGCGCTGCGAGCCGACCCCGAACGCCATGCCCCGGTCGTTGGCGACCGCGGCGAGCACCCGGTTCACCTCGCGCGCCTGCTCGGCGCCGCCGGTCATGCCGCTGATCATGAACGGCACGTCGAGGCGCCGTCCGAGCAGGGTCGTCGACAGGTCGATCGCGTCCACGTCCAGCTCGGGCAGGCTGTCGTGCAGCAGCTGCACCTGGTCGAGCAGGGTCGTGCGGTGCCGCGCCTCGACGGCCTCGTCGCGGCACAGCTCCAGGTGGTCGACCTTGCGGCGCGACAGGGTGGACGGGTCGTCGGGGGAGCCTTGCATGGGGGCGCCGGGCATGACAGGAGCGAAAGGCAGGGACCGTCGTAGTCACGAGGGTGCGGGTCCCGCAACCGCGGCGACGGGCGCCCCGGTCAGAGAGGAGGATGCGCGCGTGGCGCAGGAAGTCCGGATGCCGATCCCATCGCGTGAGCGCATCGTGCTCATCGCCGTCGGGCTCATGGGCACGGGCCTCGTCGTCGCCGTCCTCGTCATGATCACGCAGTTCGCCGCCGACATGGACGTGTCGTTCGCCGAGCTCACCTCGCGATCGACGCAGCTGCGCGGCGCCCTCGCTGCGCTCGTCGTCGTGCACGTCATCGCGGTCGTCGCCGGCCTGCACCACATGGGGCGCTGGGCGCGGACGTCCGTCACGTTCGACGACGACGGGCTCGTGCGCTTTCGCCAGCCGGGCGTCGTGCCCGGGGCGGCGGGCACCGAGCTCAGCTTCGACGCGGCCTCGATCGATGCGCTCACCCTCGAGCGCCGTCGGCGCGGGGCAGCGTGGCGCATCGAGCTGCACGTGCGCGCCGGGCGCGACGAGCTGCACCTGCCGCTGGAGCACGTCGTCGAAGACCCGCCGCGACGGCGCGGGAATCGACCGGACGCGTGGCGCGATCACCCCCTCGTGACTGCCTTCTCGGACCGAGCGAGCGTCGATGTCGTGGTGGATTGATTCGGCCCGTGTGCCGCTGGTCGCGTTCGCGCTGACCGCGCTCACCGGCTGCGGCCTGTTCACGACCTCGCGCGCCGATGCGCCGCCGGATCCGGCGACGCAGGTGGTGAACCCGGCGACGGTCGCGCTGACCGACCCCGCGGTCGTGGCGCGTGGGCTCACGCCGTCTGCGACGCCGACGGCGGCCCGGCGCGGAGCTCGCGCCGAGCTGCTGCTCGACGCCTGGGTGCACGCGTCGTTGCTCGACGCGGTGGACCCGGCGGCGGCCGCGCCGTGGTGGGCGGTCATCGCCGACGCGGTCGCGTCGCAGCCCCAGGCCTCGGACCTCGACGCGCGTGTCGCCGCGGCGATCCGCGACGACCTCGCCGCCTCGGGCGCGACGCCGGACCGGGTGGGCCGCGCGGCGGCGCTCGTCGCCGTCGACCCGGCGCTCGCCGAGCCCGAGGCCGTCTGGCTGCAGTGGGCGGCGTCGGACCCGTGGATCGCGCCCCGCGCCCGGGGCCTCGCCCTCGCGCGGGCCGCCGCGTGGCTGCCGGCGTGGGCGTCGCGCGGCACCGGCGGCGGTGGTCCGATGGCGCGCGAGTGCTCGTTCTTGTGCGGTGTCGACGACGCCGAGCTGGCCGATGCGCAGTCCCTCGCCAACGCGGCAGGCTATCGCTGCCCCGAGGCCGACGGCGAACCGTCGTTCGACCCGGTGCTCGACGGCGTCGTGCCCCGCACCCCGGGCTGGCCCGCGTGGGAGCTGCTGCGCCGGTGCGGGCCCGACTGGCACGGGTTCCCCGTCCAGCTCGGTGCGCCCCTGCTGCTGAGTGAGGCGAACTGGCTCGACGCCGTGGTCCTGCGCAACCTCGCCGACCTCGTGTCGCAGGTGCGCGCGGACGCGACCGGCGGGGCGCGCTCGGTCGCGTCCCTCGCCCAGCACCTCGACGCGCTGGCCACCCGGCTGGCGTCGACGTCCGTGCCGCTCGCGGTGACCGCCAACGTCTTTCTGCACGATGTGCGGCTCGACCTGCCGCGAGGCTTCGACGCGTTCGACGCCAGCGTCCGCACCGGCTTCGTCGCCGAGCCCGAGCTGCGCATGATCCTCGTGCGCAGCGACGGCGCGCGGGTCGCGATGCGCCCGCACCTGCGGCTCGACCCCGACCACCCGGTGGGCGTCGACTTCGCGTCGGTGGGCGACGACTGGCATCTGCCGGGCACGCTCGCTGTGCGCTTCGAGCGCCCGGGCGCGATCGCCGGGGCCGAGATCGTCGCGGGCGGTGCACCGGGGCTCGGCGAAGCGCTCGACCAGCTCGAGGTCGACCTCGCCAGCGCCGAGGTCGTCGATCCGGCGGCAATGACCCGCCGCCCGGTGAGCCTCTTCGTCGACGGCAACGCGTACTGGGGCAGCCTGCAGCCCCTGCTCGTGACGCTGGCGGACCGGGACTACGGCCCGATCGTCTTTCACACGTGGCTGCGCGCCCACGAGATGCTCGGGGTGGCGCCGCTGCGGCTGCGCTTCGACGCCCCCGAGGCGGCGCACCGCATCGTCGTGCGCAGCGACGGGTTCATCGTCGAGCCGTACAGCGAAGACGGGCTGGCCGAGCCGACGGTCATTTCGCGGGCGGAGCCCGAGAGCCTGCTGGCCCTGCACCGGTGGCTCGCCGAAGCGGTCACCGACGGGGGCGCGCTCTCGGACGGGTTGCCCGTGCTCATCCGCGTCGACGACGGGTCGACCGACGTCGGCATGCTCGTGCACATGACGTCGGCGATCGCCTGGCAGCGCGATCTCACCGACATCGCGCGGGACCGTGACCTGCTCATCGCGCCGCTCGTGTTCGACGGCGTCACGCCGCGCGCGCTGCTCGATGGCGGCGTGCAGGTGATCGTCGAAGCCCGCTGACGCAGCGCCTGGGGCCGTTGTACGGCCGAATCAGGCGTCGTCGCTCTCGTCGGTCGGCGCCGGATCCTGCGGCAGCCACGCGTCGAGCAGGGTGCGCTGCCGATCGGTGAGGGTCTCGGCGACCGTGGCGGTCCAGGTCTCCTCACCACCGGTCTCGGGAGCGACCTCGATGCCGAGCAGCTCGTCGCGACGGAAGACGTGCATCGTGCAGGTGCGCCCGGGGCGCAGCCGCTCGAGGCGCTTGCTCAGGTTGGATGCGGTGACCCGACGCCGGTCGAACGCCACCACCACGTCGCCCGGGCACACCCCGGCCCGCTCGGCGGCGGACCCGGGGCGCACGTGCTTCACCTCCGTCGAGCCGGACGCGAACTCGATGCCGGTGTCGGCGCCGTCCGGGGTCTCGCAGCCCAGCTCGACGCCGTGGGTCAGCAGCAGCGCCTTCAGCGGCGGGTCCTCGGTGCCGAACACGATGCGGTCGAGCTCGTCGCGGACGTCGACGCCGGTCGCGTCGCGGATCACCGCGTCGAACGCGTACTCGTCGAAGCCCTCGCCGGTGGCTTCCCACCGCTGCCAGAGCAGGCGCATCACGTCGTCGAAGCTCGACTCGCCGTCCGTGCGGTCGCGGATCAGCAGGTCGAGGGACGTCGTGACCAGCGCCCCCTTCAGGTAGTACGAGATCGACCGGAACGGCGTGTTCGCGTCCGGGCGATACAGGCGCGTCCACGCGTTGAACGACGCGCTGGCGACGGTCTCGACGAAGCGCCCCGGCGTGTTCGTGTACCGGGTCATCGACGTACCGAGCCGCTTGAGCCACTCGCTGCGCGTGAACACGCCGGCGCGGGCGCAGTTCAGGTCGTCCATGTACGACGTGACGCCCTCGCAGACCCACAGGCCGGTGGTGTGGTTCTCGTTGAGGTAGTCGAACTCGGTGAGCGCCGCGGGCCGAATCCGCTTCACGTTCCAGGTGTGGTAGTGCTCGTGCGAGATGAGCCCGAGCATGTCGAGCCAGCCCTCGTCGGTGTCGAAGTACGCCCACGGCGTCGCGAGCACGGTCGAGTTCAGGTGCTCGAGCCCGCCACGGCCGGTCGCGGTGATGTGAAAGACGAAGTCGTACCGCGGGTAGGGCAGGTCGCCGTCGAAGCACCGGGCGTTCTGCTCGACGATGGCGCGCACGTCGTTCTCGAGCCGGCGCAGGTCGATGTCGACCATGTCGGCGCCCCAGAACACGAAGCGATGGGGCACGCCCATGACCTCGAACCGGTGCTCGAGGTGGGGCCCGATCTCGATCGGCGTGTCGGCGAGGGTGTCCCAGTCGTCGGCGAGCCAGGCGCCGTCGTCGTCGGCGTCGAGGGGGCAGAACACCGTCCAGCCGCCGGGGGCGTCGACCGTCAGGCGGCACGCCTCGTCCGTGCGTCCGTCGACAAAGAGCAGCAGGTTCGTGCCGGTGAAGAACGCGTGCGTGCCGTCGATGTGCGGCGTGCGGACGGTGAGCTCCTGGCCGTGCCCCGTCCACGCGATCGTGACCCGCTCGGCGTCGGACGTGTCGACGTCCCACGACCCCTTGGCGACCTGGCGCACCGCGCACGGCTCGCCGCGCTCGTTCGTCGCGGTCACCGGTCCGATGAACCGGGTGTACTCGCGGATCAGGTAGCTGCCGGGCGTCCACGCCGCGACATGCACGGTGGTGGTCGGCGCGTCGGGTTCGAACGAGAGGGTCAGATCCAGCTCGTGGCGAACGGGCGCCGAGAGCGTGGCGGTGTAATCGAGCACGGGGACTCCACGTCGTGAGGCGTCAGACCGTCGTCAGGACGCGTCGCGCTGCCAGGCCTCGCGCAGGGTGGCGAAGCGGGGGAGCGGACGGAGCGCGAGATCGAGCAGGGGCCTGAGGGACTCCAGCTCGGTGCGGGTCTGCGCGATGATGCTCTGCAATCCGTCCATCGACTGCAAGACCTGTAGCGGCGAGGGCGGGTTGCGGTACACGACGTGGTGGTCGGACCACTTCACGTTCTCGCGCGTGCCGATCGCAGCCAGCTGCTGGACGGGATAGAACGGAGCGTTGCGGTTGAGCTGCGGCGCAAAGGCGTCTGCGGACAGCACGAAGAGGTTGCGGCTGCGCAGCTCGCCGCTCATCGCCGACCGCCACGCCGCGCGGGCGGGGACGTTGCTGACGACGCCGCCGTCGGTGACCCGAAAGAGCCCGCGGCGGGCGAACGAGGCGCGCAGGGCGTCGATCGAGTCGTCGGTGCGGCTGTACAGGTCGTAGTGCAGCACGCCGGGCACGCTGATCGAGAACCCGACGGCGTCGACGCAGTTGAAGTCGCGCAGCCCCTCGTCCTGGCCGAAGATGATCTCGTCGAGGAAGCCCGACCGGTTCACCATCCAGCGCAGGATCCGGGCGAAGAGCATCACTCGGCGGCGCAGGGCGTTCGGGCTGAACCGGCTGCGCGTCACGCGGTTGATCTGGGCCTCGACGTCGGTCAGCGCGAGCCCGATGCCGGACCGCAGCCCGGTGCCGATGGCGCGAAAGCGGATCGGCAGCTCCGAGATGCGCGGGATCGAGCGCCCCATCAGGTTGCGGAAGGTCTCTTCGCCGATCGTGCGGGCGCGGACCTCGAGGGTGCCGGGGAACCCGAAGCGCGAGAAGCCGCGGTACGCCGAGAAGACCCGCGCGAAGTCGGACGGGCGGGGCAGGGCCATCGCCGTGCGGATCGGATCGTAGTCGACGCTGATCGAGCGGTGCAGCCCGATGAGGGCGCCCATGCTGGCGCCGACGATCATGCGGGGCACGAGCCCCAGCTCGGACACGACCGCGAGCAGCCCGAGGTGGGCGTAGCCACAGCCGCCGCCGCCGCCCAGCGCGAGGACCAGCTGGCGTTCGCGCAGCTCTTCGTCGAGGCGCACGGCGCTGAACCGGTTCACCTCGTGTTCGATGAGATGCTGGCGGGTCTGCTCGACGTGCAGGAACGCCGCCGGCATCAGCCGCCGAAGGCCGGGGATGTCGACCCGCGCCCGCGCGCCGTCGGGCACGAAGTGGCGGAGCTGCTCGAGCAGCCAGTGCCGAAACGGCGCGACGCCCTCGAAGACGTCGACGTCGCCGTGTTCGGTCTGGATCCACTGCAGTCGGGCGAGGGCGAAGGCGTACCGCAGGGTGTCGCGTTCACGACGGGTCAGCAGCCCGGGGTCGCGGGCGAGCTCGGCGAGCAGGCGCTGTTCGAGCGTCCGCAGCGGGGTCGTCTGGCTGTGGTAGCTGTCGACGTCGATCATGCGGGGGCGTCCGGTGCGGGCCCGGCGGGGGTCGCTTCGTCGGCGGATGCGTCGCCGCCGTCGCTGTCGGTGCGATCCGCGTCGTCGTCGTCGTCGGCGGGCGCCGGCGTCGGGATCGGCGGGCGCGCCGCGGCGCGGGCGTCGCGCTCGCGCAGCCAGGCCGCGTCGTCATCGAGCATCTGCACGTCGGCGAGCAGGCGGTCGAGCTCGGCGTCGTCGAGCACCTCGATCTCGAGCAGGCGCAGCGACATCCGCACGAGCAGCTCGCGGTTCGTCTCGAGGATCTGCTGTGCGCGGGCCCAGGCGTCGTCGAGGATGCGGTGCACCTGCTCGTCGATCACCTCGGCGGTCGTGCCGCTGTACTTCGGCGCGCCGCCGCCCATCGCGTCGAGGAACTCGTTGCGCCGGGTCTCGCCGTGAAAGGCCAGCCCGAGTCGCTCGTCCATGCCGTACTCGGTGAGCATGCGCCGGGCGATGTCGGTCGCGCGGCGCAGGTCGTCGTGGGCGCCGGTCGACACCTCGCCGAAGATGACCTGCTCGGCCGCGCGCCCGCCGAGCAGCCCGCCGATGCGGTCGCCGAGCTCGCGCTGCGTCATCAGGAACCGGTCTTCGAGGGGGACCTGAAGGGTGTATCCCAGGGCGCCCATGCCGCGGGGCACGATGCTGATGCGGCGCACCGGGTCGCTCGTCGGCAGGGCGCGGGCGACGATCGCGTGGCCGCACTCGTGGTAGGCGACGATCTCCTTCTCGACCGGGTTCAGGCGCCGGCTCTTGCGTTCGAGCCCGGCGATGACGCGCTCGATGGCGTCCTGGAAGTGGCTCATCGCGACGGCGGCGGCGTCCTCGCGGGCGGCGAGCAGGGCGGCCTCGTTGACGACGTTGGCGAGGTCGGCGCCGACGAAGCCGGTCGTCTGCTGGGCGATGCGCTCGACGTCGATGTCGTCGGCGAGCACGATCTTCGCAGCGTGGATCTTCAGGATCTCGATGCGGCCGATCCGGTCGGGGCGATCGACGAGCACCTGCCGGTCGAAGCGCCCGGGGCGCAGCAGGGCCGGGTCGAGGGACTCGGGCCGGTTCGTCGCCGCGAGCACGATCACGTCGGTGCGGTGATCGAAGCCGTCCATCTCGACGAGCAGGGCGTTGAGCGTCTGCTCGCGCTCGTCGTTGCCGCCGGGCACGCCCCCGCCACCGCGGGCTTTGCCGACGGCGTCGAGCTCGTCGAGGAAGATGATCGCCGGGGCCTTCTCGCGGGCCTGTTCGAAGAGGTCGCGGACGCGAGAGGCGCCCACGCCGACAAACATCTCGACGAAGTCGGAGCCGGAGATCGACATGAACGCCACCCCCGCCTCGCCGGCGACCGCGCGGGCGAGCAGCGTCTTGCCGGTGCCCGGGGGCCCGACGAGCATCACGCCGCGGGGGATGCGGGCGCCGAGGCGGCGAAAGCGCTCGGGCTCGCGCAAGAACTGCACGACCTCTTCGAGCTCTTCACGCGCCTCGTCGACGCCAGCGACGTCGTCGAATCGGACGGGCACGTCTTCTTCGGCCCACGACCGAGCGCGTGCCTTGCCGAACGACATTGCCTGCATGTTCGGGTTCGCGCGGCGCATGACGAAGAGCCAGAACGCGATGAAGAGCAGGGTCGGCAGAAAGAGCACGCCGAGCAGCCCCGCCGCGCAGCCGTCCTCGGGGACGCCGCGGTAATCGATGCCCCGGGACTCGAGCAGCGGCACGAGGGACTCGTCCGCCGCGACGCGTACCGCACGCAGGGACGGCCCGCCGGCGAAGAGGGCGGGGTCGTCGGGGTCGAACTCGGTCGGCGCGGCGCCGCTGCCCTCGGCGGATCCGTCGCTCGTCGCGCTGGCCTCGGCAGAGCCGTCGTCGGCGTCATCGGCCGCGTCGTCTTCGCCCTCCAACTCCACCGGCCACGCGGTGACGTGGCGAGACGAGAGCTCGACCCGGTCGACGTCGCCCTCGGCGACCGCGTGCTTCCACTCGGCGTACGAGACCGGCACGTGGCTCTCGCTGAACACCCGCTGGATCGTGCTGACGAGCAGTACGGTCGCGAGGATCAGCAGAACCCAGCTCATCGAGGACCGGCCGCCGGGCCACCAGGATGCGTTCGATTCGTCGTCCGAGGCGGGCTCGGGCGGGGGGCGGTTGTCGGGGTGGGGCATGCGTGATCGCGGCCAGCAGGTCGGCCGATTGTAGGGGGCGCGGCGTGGCCTTCAACCCCGGTGACGCCTCGGCGATGCTCCGGTGGGCTGGCGGCCGGGCGCGGGTGTGGCATGCTGGCGGCATGAAGCGCCTTCGCCATCGGCTGCTCGCCGCCTATCTGCTCGCCGTCGTGCCGCTGATCGCCCTCGCGGCGATCGCGTCGTACCTGACGACGGCGCGGCAGCTCGACGCCGAGCTCGGCCAGCGCCTCACCGACGTGGCCGGGGTCGTGGCGGACCGGTGGTCGTCGTCGTCGACCGCCGGGCGCATCGATCGGCTGGAGGCCGACGCCGAACGGTCCCGGGCGCGGCTCGAAGACGAGCTGCGCATCGTGCGCGACGCGGCGGACCTGCGGCGGGTGCGCCTCGTCGATCTCGAGCTGCGCACGCTCGCCGACACCGAGCCCGGCGCGCCGATGGTGGTCGCGTTCGACCTCGAGGCGGACCGGTACGAGCTGGGCGAGGTCGCCGACGGCGCCCGGGCGCACACGGTGCTCTTTCGGGACGTCGAGGGCGTGCCCTACAAGCGCGGCTACGCGCCGATCGTGCTCGACGGCGAGGTGATCGCGGCGCTGGTCGTCGAGGGCAGCCTGGCGACCTTCGTGTGGCTCGACGCCTGGCGGTGGGCCACGCTCGCGCTGGTGCTCGGCGTCATCGGCTTCGTCGTGCTCGTCACGTGGCTGGTGAGCGCGCGCATCACTGCGCCGTTGTCGCGGCTGACGCGGCGGGCCGAGGCGATCGGTTCGGGGCGCCTGGATGAGCCGATCGACACGACCCGCGACGACGAGATCGGCCAGCTCGGGCGCACCCTCGAACAGATGCGGTGCAGCCTCGCGGCCCGGGACGAGGACCGGCAGATGATGCTCGCGGGGATCGCGCACGAGGTCCGCAACCCCCTCGGCGGGATGGAGCTCTTCGTGGGCCTGCTCGAGGAGTCCCTCGAGTCCGGCGACGAGCGCCGCGAGTGGGCGACCCGGGTGCGGCGCGAGCTCGACCATCTCACCCGCGTCGTCGGCGACTTTCTCGCGTTCGCGCGGGACCGGGCGCTGGACCTGTCGCGCTTCGAGGCGCGCCGCCTGGTCGACGAGGTCGTCGACGCCGTCCGGCCCGTCGCCGAGCGGCGCGAGGTCGAGGTGGCGACGTCGGTCGACGACGGGCTCGCCCTCGTCGGGGACTTCGAGGCGCTGCGTGGCGTCGTTCACAACCTGACCCAGAACGCGATCCAGGCGTCGGACGCCGGCGCGACCGTTCGGCTTGACGTCACGACGGACGCGCGCGGCGCCGTGGTGACGGTCGTCGATCGGGGCGCCGGGATGCCCGAGGACGTGCTGAACCGCGTGTTTCAGCCGTTCTTCACGACCCGCGAGAAGGGCACCGGGCTCGGCCTGCCCCTCGCGCGACGCATCGCAGAGCGGCACGGCGGCTCGCTCGACATCACCAGCGTCGAAGGCGAGGGCACGACCGCGACGCTGCGCTGGCCGCCCATGGCGGTGGTCGCGCCCAGCACGCCGCCGTCGTCGTCTGGCGCCGGCCCCGGCGCGGGCGTCGCGAGCGCCACGGACCCGGGCGCCGATGCGTCGTCTGAGCCGACGGAGTGGATCGGCGGCGACGCGGATCCCACGCCGGACGGGACGCTGGATCCGGATGACGGTATGCAGATGATCGGTTGAACCTGCCAGGGGACTCGGATGGCCACGCTCCTCATCATCGACGACAACGATACTGTGCGCGACGGCGTCGCCACGGTCGTGCACCGCATGGGGCACCGTGCGATCACCGCGCCCGGCGGCCAGCAGGGCCTCGACGTGTACGGCAGCGAAGAGGCCGTCGACCTCGTCATCACCGATCTCAAGATGGACCCTGTCGACGGGATGGACGTGCTCCGCGGGGTCCGCGAGCAGGACCCGGACGCCGTCGTGATGATGATCACCGGCCACGGCAGCGTGGCGGCGGCGGTCGAGGCGATGCAGGCCGGGGCGTTCGACTTCATCGAGAAGCCCTTCCCCGTCGATCTGTTGCGGTCGAAGGTCGAGAAGGCGCTCGCCGTCGTCGACGCCCGCCGGCGTGGCGACCGGCTGGAGCGCGAGAACGAGTACCTGCGCGCCGAGCTCGACGCCGGCCGCGGCGACGGGGACGCGCTGGACCGCATCATCGGCGACTCCGCGGCGATGGACCGGGTGTTCACCCTGCT
>Ga0070729_10003169_pt1 | contig 19629 bp, 17 predicted proteins | sample tdDd472_FD_66725 | JGI IMG/M metagenome (GOLD analysis project Ga0070729, IMG submission 66725) | Marine sediment microbial communities from the Atlantic coast under amendment with organic carbon and nitrate - tdDd47.2 | ecosystem: Environmental > Aquatic > Marine > Coastal > Sediment | place... | reverse complement strand
TCGACATCATGGGTGGTCAGCAACACCTCGACCGTGCGGTAGACATTGCTCCACTCCGGGTGATGATTCCATTTCTCCGCCCAGATCGCCACCCGGGTCATCCAGCCGAAGGCATCGACGAAATTCTCGAACTCGAAGGTCTTGGCGATGGCGTCGCGCCCCTCGACCATTTTCCAGCCATTCCGCAGCAGCGGGTCCAGCAGCGGCCCACGCGCCTCGTCGGACAGTTTCTCGCTCATTCCTTTTCCTCCACGCTGACCTTCCGGAACGGTCCATATTCGGTCAGAACCTCGATTTCCTCGCTGACCGCCGCGCGCTCGGCCTCGAGGAATTGCGCCACCGCCTCGGCAAATCCGGGATCGGCGGTCCAGTGCAGGCTGTGCGTCTGGCTCGGCAGGTAGCCGCGCGCCAGCTTGTGTTCGCCTTGTGCGCCGGCCTCGACCCGGCCCAACCCATGGGCGATGGCGTGGTCGATGGCGCGATAATAACACAGTTCGAAATGCAGGCAGGCATGATGCTCGGTGCAGCCCCAGTACCGCCCGTACAGCGTATCGCGCCCGATCAGGTTCAGCGCCCCGGCGATCCAGCGCCCGTCACGCTCGGCCAGAACCAGGAGGATATCGTCGCGCAGGTGCTCCTGCGCCAGGTCGAAGAAGGCGCGCGTCAGATAGGGTGCCCCCCATTTTCGCGCGCCGGTGTCCTGGTAAAAGTCCCAGAACGCCTCCCAGTGCTCCGGCCGCAGGTCATCGCCGGTGAACGCCTGGATCGTGCCGCCGAAAGCATTGGCCTGGGCCCGTTCCTTGCGGATGTTCTTGCGCTTGCGTGACGACAGGCTGGCCAGAAAGGCATCGAAATCGGCGTAGCCCTGGTTCAGCCAGTGAAACTGCTGGCTGGTCCGCGCCATCAGCCCCATCGCTTCGCCCGCCTCGGCCTCCTCCCCGGTGCAGAAGGTGACATGCAGGGACGATATCCCGTTGTCGGCGGCCAGTTGCACCGCGCCCTGCACCAGCGCCGACTGGCCAATCCCTTCGTACCCGGGCCGGACCAGGAACCGCCGCCCGGTCGCCGGGGTGAAGGGCACCGCGATTTGCAGCTTGGGGTAATACCGCCCGCCGGCACGTTCATAGGCATGCGCCCAACTGTGGTCAAAGATGTACTCGCCCTGGCTGTGCGACTTGGCATACATCGGCGCCGCCGCGATCAGCATGCCGTCGAGATAGGCGGTCAGGTATTGCGGTTGCCAGCCGGTGCCACGCCCGACCGAGCCGGACTCCTCCAGCGCCTTAAGAAAACGGTGGGTGGTAAAGGGATCGTCGGGCCGCCCGCCCTCGGCGGCCTCGGGGCAGGCGCAGGCATCCCAGTCCTCCGCCGCGATCCGCGACAGAGACGGCAACACCTGAATTTCAATCTGCGCCTGATCCATGCGTCCTCCGGCCCTGTCCACTATCTGTGGGCTGCGGGCTGCGGTTCAAGCCGGGATTTCAGCGGCATAGCCCTCAAAGGTGATATTGTCGGCCAGTCGGCGCGCCTCTGCCTCCGCTTCGGGCGACTTGATGGTCCAGCACAGCACCGGCACCCCGTCGGCATGAAGGGCGCGCACCCGGGGACGATCCAGATCCGTCGCCTGGTGGCTGATGAAACCGGCACCGACCCGGTCGAAATCGGGGATCTCGCGCAGGCGGTCACAGGTTGCGGCCGACAGCGGCCAGTCGGCCGTGTCAAAATCGCAGGTGGTCAGCCCGCGCGGCAGGTCGGGCGCGAGGCGCGCCATCTCAGCCATGCTGTGCGGGTTGAAGGACATTACCGCCACCGGGCCGCGATACCCCGCGAGCGCCCGCGCCGCGGCGGTCTCCAGCGGCCCCACGTCGGGGCCCATGGCGCCATCCTGATCCTTGAGCTCGACCAACAACGGCACGCGCCCCGCGACCAGATCGAGAACCTCCTCGAACCGCGGGATCGTCTCGCCATCGCCATGCAGCAGCGGGATCGCCGCCGCCTTCCCCCCGCTGCGTCGGCGCAGTGGGCCGGATTGCCCGGTCAGCCGCCCCAGATCGTAGTCGTGGAACACCATCGCCGCGCCGTCGGCGGTGAGTTGCAGATCGATCTCGATTCCGTAGCCAGCCGCAATGGCCGCCCGAATCGCGGCGCGGCTGTTCTCGGGGCGGCCCCGCTCCACATCGTGATAGGCCCGGTGCGCCACCGGCAGGCGCAGCAGGTCATCGGGCAGGACGGGCAGGGCAGTCATCGGAGCTGGAAGATCCCTTCGATCTCCACCGCGACGCCCAGCGGCAGCGAGGCCGCCGATACCGCCGAGCGCGAATGCCGCCCCGCCTCGCCCAGGGCATCGACCAGGAAATCGGAGGCGCCGTTGACCACCTGCGGCTGCTGGGTGAAATCGCCGGTCGAGTTGACGAATCCGGTCAGCTTGACCACCCGCACCAGTTGATCCAGATCGCCGCCGCAGGCCGCGCGGACCTGGGCCAGAAGCCCCAGCGCACAGCGTTTCGCCGCCGCCGCACCGGCCTCGACATCCATGGTGTCGCCCAGCTTGCCGATGATCAGGTCGCCGGTCCCGTCGATCGAAATCTGGCCCGAAACGTACAGAATGTCACCGACCCGGACGTAGGGTACGTAGTTCGCCGCGGGGGCGGGGGCGCTGGGCAGGGTCACGCCCATCTGTTCCAGCTTGCCTTCGATGCTCATCGGATGTCTCTCCTTTGCCGGTTCGCGCGGACGCTAGCCGCTCCGCCCGCGCGCGAAAAGTATAAACCTCAGGATTCGCGGAACGCCTTGGTGAAATAATCCGCCAGCGGTTTGATCAGATAGGCCAGAGGCGAGCGGTCCGCAGTGCGCACGAAGGCCTGGACCGGCATGCCAGGGATCAGCACCGTGCCTTTGGGCAGCTTGTCCATCTGCCCCTCGTCGAGAACGATCTCGGCGCGGTAGAACGAAAGCCCGTTGGTCTCGTTCTGGAAGGCGTCGGCCGAGATCTGGATCACCGACCCGGTCAGTTCCGGCGTCTGGCGCTGATCAAGCGAGGCCATCCGCAGGTTCACCACCTGGCCGACGTGAATCTCGTCGACGTGGATCGGGTCCACCTGCACCGCGATCACCAGCGGGCGGTCCTGCGGAATAAGGAACATAACCGGATCGGCCGGGCGGATCACCGAGCGCGGCGTGTGCACCCGCATCCCGTAGACCACGCCCGAGACAGGTGCGGTGATATCCAGCCGGTCGAGTTGATCGAGCAGGGCCCGCCGCTGTTCGGCCAGTTCAAGCTCCCGGTACCGCAGATCGCGCAGTCTGGTGATTGCCTCTTCGCGCTGGCTGGTGCCCAATTTCAGGATCTCGATGTCGATCTCGGTGATCCGCCCCTCGGCCTGCGCCTTGGAGGCCTTGAGTTCACCCAGCGTGCCGTCGAGGTTGGCCGCGTTGCGCCGCAGGTTCAGCACCGTCGCCGCCTGTGCCAACCCGCGATCCAGCAGCGATTGCTGGTTCGCCAGTTCCTGCTCGATCAGTCCAAGCTGGACCCTGAGCGAGGCGCGCTGCGCCTCGATCCCCTCGATCTGGCTTCCGATCTGGCCGCGGCGTTTCTCCAGTTGCTCGATTTCACGCTCGGTCGAATCGCGGCGCGCGAAGAACAGTCTGTGTTGCCCTTCGACCAGTTCGGCGACCTCCGGGCGGTCGGCGGCGACCTTCAGGAGTTCCGGATCGAACTCCACTTCATCGGTGCCGTCGCGTTCGGCCTCGAGCCTCCCGCGGCGGGCCATCAATTCGAACAACTGTCCCTCAATGATCAGAAGCTGCGATTTCAGGTTGCGGGAGTCGAGCCGCAGCAGAACCTGCCCCTCTTCGACCAGATCGCCCTCGCTGACGGAAATCTCGGACACCACGCCGCCATCGGGGTGCTGCACGATCTGGCGGTTCTGATCCACTTCGATGCGGCCACTGACGACCACGGCGCCGGCGATGTTCGCGAACGTCGCCCAACCGCCGAAGCCGCCGACAAGCAGGAACAGCCCGAACATACCGATGAAAAGCGGCTTTCGCGCCGACCAGCCGGATTTGAGCGGCGGCCTCGCCTCGGCGCTTGCGGCTGCGTGGATCTTTTCGATCTGCTTGACCGTGGTTCGGGCGATCTCGGTCTTTTTCCTTTTCGTCAGGTCTGTTCCGGTCATTTCATGCCGCCCATTCCGGCAGATTTCAGCAGTTGCTGGTGGTTCGAGACCATCTCGCGCAGAACCTCGTCCTTTGGACCAAAGGCGGTGCGGTGGCCATCGTCAAGCACCATCAAAAGGTCGCATTCCTGGATCGCTGAAGGGCGGTGGGCCATGATCAGAACCGACTTGCCTGCCGCCTTCATCGCCTTGATCGCATTGTTGAGCGCCATCGACCCCTCGTTATCGAGGTTCGAGTTCGGTTCGTCCAGGATCAGGATCACCGGATCGCCATAGAGCGCCCGGGCCAATGCCACGCGCTGCATCTGCCCGCCCGAGAGCCGCCCGCCGCCGGATGTCACCCGGGTGTCATAGCCATCGGGCAGCGACACGATCAGATCGTGCGCCGCGGCCATCTTTGCGGCGGCAACAACCTTTTCGCTGTCAGGCTCCTGCGACATGCGCGCGATGTTCTCGGCGATCGTGCCGTTGAACAGCTGCACCCGTTGCGGCAGGTAGCCTATGTGCTGACCCAAAACGTCGGGTGCGTATTGTTCCAGCGCCGCGCCGTCCAGCCGCACCGTCCCGCCGGCCGGTCTCCAGAACCCGGTCAAGGTGCGTGCCAGGGTGGTCTTGCCCGACCCCGAGGGCCCGATCACGCCCAGCGCCTTGCCCGGATCGACGCGAAAGCTGACCGTCTTGAGCTTGGCCCTGCTGTCGCCCGGCGGCACCACGGTCAGCGCCTGCGCCTCGAGGCGTGCATTCGGTTTCGGCAGCGCGGTACGCGGTTGATCAGGGGGCACCTTGCTCAGCAGTTCGCCCAGTTGTTGCCAGCCCTTGCGCGCGCGCTGGACGTTGGCCCAATGGCCGACAAGCTGCTCGATCGGCGCCAGCGCCCGACCCAGAAGAATCGAGGCGGCGATCATCACGCCCGCCGTCACCTCGCCCTGGAGAACCAGGTAGGCGCCCAGGCCCAGCATCGCCGATTGCAGGAACATCCGCAGCGTCTTGGTCAGCGACGAGAAGCCGCCACCGACATCGCTGGCAACCATCGATTCGACCAGCGATTCGTCCCGGGTTCGGTTCCAACGGTCGAAGGCCGCGCCGCGCATGCCCATCGACTGGATGGTCTCGGCCTCGTGGCGGATCTCCTCGGACATCAGCCCGGCGCGGTGCGAGGTGATATTGGCCTGCTGCACGGGCTTGCGCGAGTAGATCTGGTTGAGGATCGTGATCACCACCAGAAGCGCACCCCCCGACAGCGCCAGGATGCCCAGCCAGGGATGAAACAGCGCGATCCCGGCCAGGAAGAACGGCGTCCAGGGCAGATCGAACAGCGCCATGAACGGCGGCGAGGCCCACAGCCGTTGAACCGCCTCGAGATCGGTCAGCCCGGTCTGCGCCACCGGGTCGTTGGCCACCGCCGAGCGTTTCAGCATGGCCTCGAACACTCTCCGGTCAAGTGCCGCCTGGAACCGCGCCCCGACGCGCGCCATGATCCGGCCGCGGGAGAAATCCAGGATTCCCATCATGCCGTAGAGGAAGGCCACCAAAAGCGACAAGGCCACCAGGGTTTCCTCGGACCGGCTGCCGAGAACGCGGTCGTAAACCTGGAGCATGTAGAGCGGGCCGGTCAGCATCAGCAGATTCGCAAAAAAGCTGAACAGACCGACCGACCAGAACAAACCGCGGCTCTGCCGGCGCGCCGAGACGAGTTCGACAAATCCATCGTCGCCATGATCGGACGTGCGGTACGGGGGTGCCATGGGCCTCCAAACTTTCAAAAAAACGCCCAAGCTGGCTGCAACCCGAAGGCGATGGCGTATAATGTCGCCGACTCTGTTTCAATACGGTCACACATCCGTTAAGGGAGCGGAAGACACCTTTGATCGGACGTGCGCACGCTTACATTTCAGGAGTTGCCGTCCGACTGCAAGCATCTATGGACTTATTTTCAGAATGAAGCCTCTCCGTCGTCTCCTCTTCCTTGCCTCCGCGCTTTTCGCGACCGGGCTGCTGTCTGCCTGCGCAACCCGTACCGTGGAACAGAAGGCGACCGGCGAAATTTTCGATCCCTACGAAAGTACCAACAGGGCCGTCCACGACTTCAACGTCGTGGTTGACCGCGTGGTGTTCCGCCCCGCTTCCAAGGGCTACGTCTCGATCGTGCCGGAACCGATGGTCGATAGCTTCAACGCGTTCGCCGAGAACCTGTCGATGCCGGGGGTCATGGTGGATTCTTTGTTGCAGGGAAAGGTTGAGCAGGCCGGGACAGCCCTTTTCCGGTTCGTCGTCAACTCGACCGTCGGCTTCGCCGGGCTGGCCGACCCGGCATCGGATTTCCAGATCCCGAAGGTCGATACCGATTTCGGCGAAACGCTGCATGTCTGGGGCTTCGACGAGGGCGCCTATGTCGAACTACCGCTTTACGGCCCCTCTACCACGCGCGATGCGGTGGGGGTCGTGGTCAACCTGTTCACCAATCCGCTCGATTACACCGACCCGCGCCCGGCCGATAATCTCGGCCTCTATGCCGAGGTGGTGAAACGGATGGGCGACCGGGGCCGCTATTCCGACACCGTCGATGCGATGCTCTATGAAAGCGCCGACAGCTACGCGCAGTTGCGAACCCTTTACCTTCAGAATCGCCGCTTCGAGCTGGAAGGCGAGAACACCGACCTTTACATTACTCCTGACGAGATCAGCACCGAGGGTTTCTGAATGACTGTTTTTGTTTCCAGGCGACATTTGATCGCGTCGATGTCTGCGGCGGCGGGAATCGCGGCGCTACCCGGATCGGCGCTGGCGCTGAACCCGGGCAGGGCGCGCAGCATGGTCGATAAGTTGGTGGCCGATATCAACCGGGTGATCGACAGCGGCAAATCCGAATCGGCGATGTACCGGGAGTTCGAGCGCATCTTCAAAGCCTATTCCGATACCTCCTATATCGCCGCCTATGCTCTGGGGGTGGACGGGCGCCGCGCCTCCAATACGCAAAAACGCGCCTTCACCGAGGCGTTCACCGGCTACATCTCGCGCAAGTACGGCAAGCGGTTCCGCGAATTCATCGGCGGCAAGCTGGTGGTCGAGGAGGTGCGCCAGGTCAAGAATTTCCTCGAGGTGCGCACGACCGCCTATCTGCGCGGCGAATCTCCGTTCCGGGTGGATTTCCACGTCTCCGAGCGCACCGGGAAAGAGCTGTTCTTCAACATCTATATCGAAGGTGTGAACATGCTGCTGACCGAGCGGACCGAAGTCGGCTCGATGCTTGATTCGCACCGGGGCGATATCGACCAGCTGATTTCCGATCTGAAACGCGCAGGCTGACCACGGCCGTTGTGCGGGTGACATTCCGGGCCGCGACGGAGACGTCGCGGCCCTTATCGTTTGCGCCTCAGCGACTACTGCCGAAAATGTCGCGCAGGATCTGGTTGACCGCACCGCCGACACCTTCGCCGGCTCTTCCTTCGGGCTGGGCCGGTTCGGTCCGGTGCGGCGGGATCGGATCGCGCATCGGCAGCGGTTTCGGGGTCCGTCCCTCTTGCACCCGCATCATGGTTTCGTGCCAGATCTCAGCCGGCAACCCGCTGCCCGACACCCCCTTCAGCGGGGTATTGTCGTCATACCCCATCCAGACCCCAGTCACGTAATCAGCGGTGAACCCGATGAACCAGGCATCGCGGGCCGCTTGCGAGGTGCCGGTCTTGCCCGCCACCTGCCAGCCGGGCAGTTGTGCACGCCGACCGGTCCCCTCGGCGACGACCTGTTGCAGCATCCAGATCAGCTGTTCCGCCGCTTCGGTGCGGATAACCCTTTCGCCGATCCCGCCCGCCGCGCCGAAAACGGCCGCGTCCTCGCCCAGCAGGCTTAACTCGGTCAGACCATAAGGCGTTACCGAAGATCCGCCGTTCAGGATCCCGGCATAGGCGCCGGTCATCTCGATCAGCGTGCTTTCCGACGCCCCCAGCGCCAGCGCCGGACCGGCGGCGAGATCGCTGTCGATGCCGAACTCGCTGGCAACGATGCGCACCTTGTCGCGCCCGTATTTCTCCGATGTCTTGACGGCCGGGATGTTCAGCGACTTTTTCAGCGCCTCAGTCAGCGTGACCTCGCCGTAATGCTTGTGCGTGTAGTTCTCCGGGCACCACCGGCCCGAGCCGGGAATGGTCATGCAGAACGGCTCGTCCACCACCGTATCGAGCGGCGAGGCCCCGAGATCGAGCGCGGTGGCATAGACGAACGGCTTGAAAGCCGAGCCGGTCTGCCGTTTGGCCTGCGTGGCGCGGTTGAACACGCCCGAAACGCGCGTCTTGCGCCCGCCCACCATGCCCCGCACCGCGCCGTCGGCGCTCATCACCACGATCGCCGCCTGCGCCTTGGACCCGTCGCTCACCTTTTCCTGGAATACGACGTTCATCGCCTCTTCGGCGGCGGTCTGGATGTCCTGGTCCAGCGTGGTCCTGATGATCACGTCCTCGGTCGTCTTGTCACCGAAGAACTCCGGCGTTTCGTCCATCACCCAGTCGGCGAAATAGCCGCCGGCCCGGGCCGCTGCGGCCTCGGACAGCTCGGCCGGCCTGGCGCGTGCCTGGTCGGCCTCGGCCACAGAAAGATACCCCTGATCCTGCATCAACCCCACGATCACCTCGGCCCGGTTCTGGGCGCGGGTCAGGTTGTTGGTCGGCGCGTAGCGGGTCGGCGCCACCAGAAGCCCGGCCAGCATCGCCGCCTCCGAGGCGGTGACCTCGGCCGCCGATTTCCCGAAGTAGCGCTGGCTCGCGGCCTCGAACCCGCGTGCGCCCGCCCCCAGAAAGGCCCGGTTCATGTAGATGGTCAGGATGTCGTCCTTGGAGTATTTCGCCTCCATCGCCATGGCGTAGATCGCCTCTTTCACCTTGCGCCACAGCGTGCCCTGACGGCAGTTCGCCTCGTATTCCTTTTCGGTCTGGCCGGACTTGGGATCAAACGGTTCGCCCAGGCACAAAAGCTTGGCGGTTTGCTGCGTGATGGTCGAGCCGCCGTGACCCGAAAGCGGTCCGCGCCCCTCGCTCAGGTTGATGCTCACGGCGCTGGCGATGCCGCGCGGGCTGATTCCGAAATGGCGATAGAACCGCTTGTCCTCGGTGGCGATGATCGCGTTCTTCAGATGCGGTGAAACGGTTTCGGTGGTGACCACCCCGCCGAACTGGTCGCCGCGCCAGGCGAAGACATTGCCGTCGCGGTCCAGCAGGGTGACCGACCCGCGCGCGCGCCCGTCAAGCAGCGCCGTCATTTCCGGCAACTGGCTGGCGTGATAGCCGACGCCGATGCCGATCAGCAGGGCGATCACCATGCCGATGCGCCAGGAGATCCCCCAGATCAGCCGGAAGATGCCGCGCACAAGGCCGCGCAGCGCGCCGATGATCCCGCCGCGGCCACCGCCGCCGCGCGCCCGGCGTGTCGCGGGTTTTCGCGCCGATCTTTTCGGCTTTGGCTTGGCGCCGGTCGCGCTTTCGCCGCGCCGCGACGATTTCGCCGAAGCCTTTGTCCGCGCCCCCTTTGGATACCGCTTGTCGGCCACCAAGGGTGACGAGCGACCTGTTCTCTTGGCCATGCCTGATCCTGCCCGATCATTGTTCTGGGCGCAGGATACAGTGGCGCGGGTGATTTGTTGAGAGGCTGCGTGCCAGGAGATTCGCGACTCATTTTAGATTACTTTTTAAGCATCTTCCCAAAACTGTGCAAATAATGTGCAAACTTTCGCGCCAAACTGCCTGTTTTCTGAACCTTAACGTTCCCTTCGACCGGTCGAACCGCGTTGCTTGCAATGCGAGTGCAGGGCGACCTGCTGAATGAAGGGGACGATCGTGAAACTGATCATTGCGACAATCAAGCCGTTCAAGCTGGAGGAGGTCCGCGAGGCGCTGACCGAAGCCGGCGTGCGCGGAATGATGGTGACGGAAATCAAGGGGTTCGGATCACAGTCCGGCCACACCGAAATCTATCGCGGCGCGGAATACGCCGTGAACTTCGTACCGAAAGTCAAACTGGAGATCGTGGTGAGCGCCGGCATGGCCGACCAGGTGGTCGAGACCATCACCAACACCGCCAAGACCGGCAAGATCGGCGACGGCAAGATCTTCGTTCTGGACGTAGAGCAGGCGATCCGCGTGCGCACGGGCGAAACCAACGAAGACGCGATTTGAGACGCGCAACCAAGGGAAACGGAGCTATGAAAAGACTCACCACTCTCGCCGCGTCTGCGGCCTTGATCGCGCTGCCCTCGCTGGGCCTGGCGCAGGAGGCGGACGTCACCCCGCCGAACGAGGAAATCGGCTATATCTTTACCACCTTCATGTTCCTGGTCACCGGCTTTCTGGTGATGTGGATGGCCGCCGGCTTTACCATGCTGGAGGCTGGCCTTGTGCGCCAGAAGAACGTGACCATGCAGCTGACCAAGAACATCGCGTTGTTCTCGATCGCCGCGCTGATGTATTACCTGATCGGCTACAACCTGATGTACCCGGGCGACGGCTGGAGCATCGACGGCGTGCTCGGCGCCTTCTCTCCGGCATCGATGGAGCCGGTCGGCCTGGCCGAGACCGAAACCGACCTGACCTATGCCTCGGTCGGGTCCGACTTCTACTTCCAGCTGATGTTCTGCGCCACCACCGCCTCGATCGTGTCGGGCACCCTGGCCGAGCGCATCAAGCTGTGGCCGTTCCTGGTCTTCGTGATCGTCCTGACCGCGCTGATCTACCCGATCCAGGCGAGCTGGAAATGGGGCGGCGGCTTCCTTGACGCTGGCGGCTTCCTCGACTTCGCCGGTTCGACCGTGGTGCACTCGGTCGGTGGCTGGGCGGCTCTGGCCGGCGCGCTGATCCTGGGTCCGCGCCTGGGCAAGTACAAGGACGGCGTGGTGCATCCGATGCTGGGCTCGAACCTGCCGCTGGCAACCCTGGGCACCTTCATCCTGTGGCTGGGCTGGTTCGGCTTCAACGGCGGTTCGCAGCTCTACATGGACACCGCGGGCAACGTGGCCGACATCAGCCGCATCTTTGCCAACACCAACACCGCCGCAGCCGGTGGCGCGGTCGCCGCACTGATCCTGACGCAGATCCTCTACAAGAAGGTCGACCTGACCATGGTGCTGAACGGCGCGCTGGCGGGCCTCGTCTCGATCACCGCCGAACCGCTGACCCCGGGCCTCGGGGCAGCCACCCTGATCGGCGCCGTGGGCGGTATCATCGTGGTCTTCGCGGTTCCGTTCCTCGACAAGCTGAAGATCGACGACGTGGTCGGCGCCATTCCGGTGCACCTGTTCGCCGGCATCTGGGGCACCATCGCGGTGGTTCTGACCAACTCCGACGCGAGCCTGGGCACGCAGCTCTACTCGATCCTTGTTGTCGGCATCTTCGTCTTCGTGGTCTCCGGCGCGGTCTGGTTCATCCTGAAATTGACCATGGGCATCCGGGTCTCGGAAGAGGAAGAGATCAACGGTCTCGACATGGCGGAGCTGGGCATGGAAGCCTATCCCGAGTTCTCGAAGGGCTGAGTACCTTCCCCTCAGCCTGAATGACTGGCCCGGGCGGAAACGCCCGGGCTTTTTCGATTCGGATGACCGCCCGGCAAATAGTGCGCGCGCATCGGTAAGGGGCCGCGTGCCCCCGTCGCAAGGCCGAGTCGCGCCCCCGGAAACGGGGAGTTTTCGCGCCGTTTCGTACAATCCGGTCCAGTCAGCCGTACCGCCCAAGCGACGGATCGGGGAGTTTCGACGCCATTTCGTACGATCCGCCCAAGTCCGGTCGCGACAGCCTGCCGGGACGGTTAACGCACCGGAAATTCAGGCGGCCTTTCCCGGACATTTTTTCGTGATCCCGATTGGCCCGGCACCGGCCTGCATCGTCGCCGCGACCATCGCGCGGTTGTCAGCGCCCGGCCCGGCGACTAAAGGGGAAAGTCATGACAGCATCGCTTCCCTCCCCCGCTTCGCCGCTGAAGATCGGCACCCGAGGTTCCCCGCTCGCCCTGGCCCAGGCGCATGAGACGCGCGACCGGCTGGCCGCCGCCTTCGAGTTGCCGCAAGAGGCCTTCGAGGTGGTGGTGATCCGCACCACCGGCGACGACGCCGCGCTGATCGCCAAGGACCGGCCGCTGAAGGAGATCGGCGGCAAGGGCCTGTTTACCAAGGAGATCGAAGAGCAGCTTTCGGCGGGCGGCATCGACATCGCGGTGCATTCGATGAAGGACATGCCGGTGGAGCAGCCCGGTGGGCTGATCCTGGATTGCTACCTTCCGCGCGAGGATGTGCGCGACGGTTTTGTCTCGCCCACGCTGTCGGGCTGGGCGGATCTGCCCGAGGGGGCGGTTGCCGGCACCTCGAGCCTGCGGCGGCGGGCGCAACTGCTGAACCGGCGGCCCGACCTGAAGGTGGTCGAGTTTCGCGGCAACGTGCAGACCCGGCTGAAGAAGCTGGCCGACGGCGTGGCTGATTGCACCTTTCTTGCCATGGCGGGGCTGAACCGGCTGGGGCGGGGCGACGTGCCCGCCACGCCGGTGGCGCCCGAGGCGATGCTGCCCGCCGTGGCACAGGGTGCAATCGGCATTGAGCGGCGTGAAAGCGATTCCGCCGTGGCCGGGATGCTGGCGGCGATCCACGACGGCGAGACGGCGCGGCGGCTGGCCGCCGAGCGCGCCTTTCTCGCCACGCTGGACGGGTCGTGCGAGACGCCGATTGCCGGGCTGGCGGAGCTGGACGGCAAAACGCTGCGGCTGCGCGGCGAGGTGCTGCGCCCGGACGGGTCCGAGGCGATTTCCGACGATGCCACCTGTCCCGTGGAGGACGGTGCCAAGCTGGGCCGCGAGATGGCGCTGAAGCTGCTGGAACGGGCCGGGCCGGGATTCTTCGACTGGCGCGGCTGACGCCACGCTCTGTTTGACAGCACCGCCCTGCCCCGGTCAGCCTTGGCCTTGGGGAGGACAGGGCGATGACAGCGGGCACGACATACCTGACACGGGACGAGATCCGGGGGCTGGCCGAACGGTCGGACGCGATGGGCCTCTGGCTGGTGATCCATTGCTGGGGCACCATCGCGCTGGCCTTGGCGTTCTACGGAGTCTGGCCCAATCCGCTGAGTTTCATCCTCGCGGTGATGGTGACCGGCTCGCGGCAACTGGGGCTTGCGATCCTGATGCACGAGGCGGCGCATAACGCGCTGTTCCGGTCGCGGCGGGTGAACGACATCGTCGGCGAATGGCTTTGCGCGCGGCCGATCCTGGCCGACTTGCCGGCCTATCGCCATTACCACCTGACCCACCATCGCTTTACCCAGACCGAGAAGGACCCCGACCTGGTGTTGTCGTCGAAATTCCCGACCTCGCGCGCCTCGCTGAAACGCAAGTTCCTGCGCGACCTGACCGGGCGCACCGGGATCAAGCAGCTGATGGCGCAGGTTGCGCTGTCGATACGACTGGCCGGGGACGAGGACGCCAGGGCCGCCGCCGCCTCGGATTTCGCGCAGGCGTTCAAGGCGCGGCAGTTGTGGTTTGCGCTGCCGGTCTTTGCCGGGGTGATGGTGGCGATGGGGCTGGCGGGCCAATGGTGGTGGGGGCTGGCGTTCTGGCTGCTGCCCTACCTCACCTGGTTCCAGCTGGTGCTGCGGGTGCGCAACATCGCCGAGCATGGCGCGACCGAGGAATCGGAGAACCCGTTGCAGAACGTGCGCACCACGCTGGCCGGGCCGTTGGCGCGGCTGCTGGTGGCGCCCTATTGGGTGAACTACCACCTGGAGCATCACATGGTGATGCATGTGCCCTGCTGGCGGCTGAAGCGGATGCACGCGCTACTGCTGGCGCGCGGGCTGGGGCAGAAGATGCGCACCGCGCCAAGCTATTGGCATGCCCTGGGCGAGGCTGGATGGCGCCGCGCGGCGGCCTGAGCGCGGCCGGTTTCTGAACCAAACGGCGACCTGCGGCGTAACCGGGGCAGGAACAGGAGCCCCGATGCCGCATGCCATGACCTCTGCCGCCCCGCCCCCTGCGACGGTCCCCACCCTTGCCGGACAGGGGCCGCGGGTGATCGCCATCGCCGCGCTGCTGGCCGCGGCGGGGGTGCCGCTTTACATCCACCTGCCTCGGTTTGCCGCCGAACTGGGGTTGAGCCTTGGCACGGTGGCGGCGCTGTTGCTGGCGCTGAGGGCGCTGGATTTCCTGCAGGACCCGGCGCTGGGGCTGCTGGTGGATCGCTATCCGCGCCAGCGGCGGGCTTTGGCGACGCTGGCGCTGGTCGGGATCGGCGCCGGCTTTGTCGCGGTGTTCACGCTGCAACCGGCGCTGCCGGGGCTGGTGGCGGGGCTGGTGCTTGTCTTTACCGCCTACAGCCTCGGCACGATCCTGTTCTACGGGCAGGGCGCGGCGCTGGCGGGGCCGGGCGGCGGGACGGCGCATTACCGGCTGGCCGGGCTGCGCGAGGCGGGCACGCTGGCGGGCATCGTCGCCGCCGCCGTGCTGCCGGAGGTTCTGGCGCGGGGCTGGGGCCCCCTTGGCGGGTACGCGGGATTCGGGCTGGTGCTGGGCGCGGCGGCGCTGCTCGTGGCGCTGGTCGGCCGCCGGTTCTGGGGGCCGGTGGTGACCGAGCGGCAGAGCCTGCCGCTGCGCCGGTTCCTTGCGGCAGGGGGCGGGCGGCTGTTGCTGATCGGACTGTTGAACACGATGCCGGTGGCGATCACCTCGACACTGTTCCTGTTCTTCGTCGAGGACCGGCTGGCGCTGCCGGGGCTCGCCGGGCTGTACCTGGTGCTGTTCTTTGCCGCCGCCGGGCTGAGCGCGCCGCTGTGGTCGCGGCTGGCGGCGCGGTTCGGGGCGCGGCGGGTGCTGTTGCCGGCGATGGGGCTGGCAGTGCTTGCCTTTCTCGGAACCGGGCTGCTGCCGCCCGGGGCCGGGGGGCGGTTTGCCGTGATCTGCCTGTTGTCCGGGGCGGCCCTTGGGGCGGACATGGTGATCCTGCCGGCGCTCTTCGCATCGCGGCTGACGCGGGCAAACCTGCCGGCGGGCACCGCCTTTGGCGCCTGGTCCTTCGTGGCGAAACTGGCGCTGGCGCTCTCCGCCGCGCTGGTGCTGCCGGCGCTGCAATGGGCCGGGTTCACCCCCGGCGGCGACAACCCGGCGCGGGCACTGGCGGCGTTGAACATCACCTACGCGGTGCTGCCCTGCGCGCTGAAACTGCCCGCCATCGCGCTGGTGGCACGGCTGCCCGGGGAGGAGGTGTGATGGACCCGTTCGACGCCAAGACATGGTGGATCGTCGGCGCCAGCGAGGGGCTGGGCCGGGCGCTGGCCGAGGCACTGGACGCCGCCGGGGCGCGGCTGGTGCTCTCGGCGCGCGGGGCGGAGCGACTGCAGGCGGTGGCGGCAGGATTGCGTGACGCGCGCGCGGTGCCGATGGACGTGACCGACGCAGGCTCGGTCGCGCGCGCGGCGGAGGTGGCCGGGGCGGTCGACGGGGTGATCTATTGCGTCGGGCTTTACGATCCGATGCCGGCGACCCGCTGGCAGCCCGGCGCGCCGGAGGCGATGGTGGAGGCCAATTTCACCGGCGCGCTGCGGGTGTTGGGCCGGGTGCTGCCCGGCATGGTGACGCGGGACGCCGGGCGGATCGTGCTGATCGGATCGCTGGCCGGGCATCGCGGGCTGCCGGGCGCGATCGGTTATGGCGCCAGCAAGGCGGCGCTGATGCACCTGGGCGAGAACCTGGCGGTGGACCTGCGCGGGACGGGCGTGCGGGTGCAACTGGCCAATCCCGGGTTCATCCGCACCCGGCTGACCGAGAAGAACGATTTTCCGATGCCGCAGATCATGGAGCCCGCAGACGCGGCGGCGCGGGTGATCGGCGCGATCCGCTCGGGGCGGTTCTCGACCAGTTTCCCGGCGCCGTTCTCCTGGCTGTTTACCATCGGACGGCACCTGCCGATCGGGTGGTTTCACCGGCTGTTCGGGGCGCGGGGGTAGCGGTGGCACAAGAGGACATGGGACCGCTGTGACGATGGTTCGCCCGGCCGCAGGCCGGGTCGGGCGCGGCCCTTGTTGCTTCATTCAGGCATGTTCGAGCCTCACCGCAACCCGTCCTCGCCCTTGACGTCCTCGACCTGCAGGCCGCCCATGCGGTGGTGGATGCGGCCGCCCCTGCTCATCGCCAGCGCGAACAGCAGTTCATCGGCGCGGGGGCCGTCGGGGAGGCCGACCTCCATGGCGTCGAAATGGCTGCGGACATAGGCGGCGTTGATGTGGCCGAGCGGTATGTCGATGCGGGTGCCGGGGCCGCCGACCTTCATGGCGGAGGGGACAATCGCCTTGGCCGCGCCCAGCCGCGCACGCATGGCATAGCCGCCGGGGACGTGCCAGAGCGCGGTATGCTCCAGCTCGCCGCCCTCGCCCGCCAGCCCGGCCTTGCCGTAGCCGTCGATGCCCTCGATGCCGCCCATCGCCTCGATCAGCCGGTCGGTCATCATCAGGCCCAGCGGCTTGAGATCCTCCATCGCCGATTGCAGGTCCTCGGTGTAGCCGCCTGCAAAAGGGTTTTTCACGAGCGCGAGGATGGCGGCGCGGCGGCGGGGCTGCGCCGGGGGCGGACCGCCTTCGTGGTGGATATCCTCGATGAAGATCATGGTCTTGCGCAGGGGGAAATCAGGCATGGGTCGGGTCCTTGGATGCGATGAGGTCGGGGGCGCCGAGCATGCGGGTTTCCCCCGCGAGCGTCAGCAGCGCGGCGTGGATCAGCCCGCGCGCGCGGCAGGTTTCGGCAAAGGCGAGGCCGCGCGTCAGGGCGGTTTCGGTTTCCGATGCGGTCAGCGGGGCGAGCGCGGTGGTCACCGGGCGGTCGCCGAGGTCGCAGTCGGGGGAGAGATCGCGCGCAGGGGTGCGGGTGATCTTGGGGTTTCCGGGCAGATCGACGGCATTGGCGATCATGGTGGCGGCGGCGTCGGCCTGTGCCGCCGTTGCGGCCAGAACGGTGACGCTGTCGGCGATGCCGAGGGACAGGCTGCGGCCATGACGGCCCGAAGTGGCGATGCCGCGCGTAGGGCTGTCGGCGGGGATGGCAGCGCGGCCCGGCGCGCCGCCCGCGATGGCGGCGGCGAAGCTTTCGCCCGGGGCGAGGTGCAGGGCGATATCGCCGCCGTTGTTGACATAGGCGCGGGTGAGCGCCCCCGCGCCGGTCATGGCCGCGAGTACCGCGTCGGCCACGGCGCCGGCGACGGCGGCCATCGGGGTGATGAAGGCCGGACGAAAGGGCTGCGTGGCGGCGTGCATGGTTCGGGCGATGGCGCCCTCGGGGCGCGGGCCGGTCGGGGACCGCAGCAGGGAAAGCTCGGCCGCCAGTTCATCGAGCACGGTCTCGAAGCGCAGGGCAGCGGCGCGCAGGGCGGCGGCGCGCCCCTCTCCCTCGGCATCGAGGATCAGGTCGATGGGGCCATGGTGCAGGTGCAGCCGGCGCCCGTCGGGCAGGAAGGCGATCTGCGGGCCCTGCATCATCAGGCCTTGTCCGGGGTCGGCCCCAGGGCGCGGACATCGGCGCCGTATTCGCCGCCATGTTCGAGAATGTCCTCGACCGCGCGGGCCTTGTCGTCATGGCCGCCCAGCGCGCGGTATTCGGCGCGGGACAGGGTGAATTCCAGCGGCGCGACGATGGCGGGGGTGGGGACATAGCCAAAGGCGTTGTCGGGCATCTGCGTCACATCGGCCATGATGGTGATGCCGCCGCCGGGCCAGACATAGGCCGGCGCGCCGCCGACGGTGACGCGGGTTTTCTCGCCCTGAACCGAGCGGGTGAGGCGCACCGGGTTGCGGGTCACGCCGGCGCGGAGCGAGCCGCCGGCGCCACCCATGAAGAGCACCGTGCAGAGCGCCGGTTCGCAGTTCTCGGCGATCAGATCGACCGAGGGGCGCAGGGTATCGGGCAGGTCGCGCCTTTGCGGCACGAGATCGTCGTCCAGAACGAAATAGGCGAATTGCTCGCCCGTGGTGGAGACCATCAGCAGGGTGAGGCCCGGTCGCGCACCCTTTTTCGGAATCCAGTCGCCCAGGATGGTGAGCGGGTCGGTGATGTCGGTGCCGCCCCAGCCGAGGCCCGGCTCGGCGACCTGGAAATAGCGCCCGGGGGTGGAGCGGCGGCCCTTGATGCGGATGCCGGTGTCAGGCCAGCCCAGCACCTTGCCGGCCTGATGTTCGCTGACCACGCCGGTGATGTGGTCGTCGACCACCACCACCTCGTCGACCAGCCCCTGCCACTGGCTGGCGAACATGCCGATGGTGGCCGAGCCGCAGCCGACCCGCATCCGTTCCTCGCGCTGGCCGTCGACGATGGGGGGGTGGCCGGCCTGCACGATGACGGTCGCGCCGCCATCGACGGTAAGCTCCACCGCCTCACGGTTGCACAGGCGCAGGAGGGTGTCGCAGGTGACGCGCCCCTCGGGTTTCGAGCCGCCGGTGAGGTGATCGACGCCGCCCAGCGACAGCATCCGGGAGCCGTATTCGGAGGTGATCATCAGGCCCACCGCCTCGCCCTGGGCACGGACGACAGCGCCCTCGGGGCCGAGGTGGCGGTCGGTGTCGATCTTTACCTTGACGCCGCAGTAGGAAAAGATCGCCTCGGTCACCACGGTGACGAAATCGGCGCCGTCCACCTCGCGCGAGACGATGAAGGGGGCGGGTTTGTAGTCGGGATAGGTGGTGCCGGCGCCGACGGCGGTGACGAAGAGGTCGTCGCCGGACAGGGTGCCGTCCCAGTCGGCCCTGAGAAAGGGTTTCACCTCGTCGCCCCTGGCGATGCGGCGATCGAGCACGGTGAGCGGGTCGCATCGGATGATGCGCCCGCCCTGGTTGGCGTAGCGGTCGCAGGCGCCGATGCGGCCCTCGGCGATGTAGCACATCACCGGGCAGGCGTCGCAGCGGATCTTCTCCTCACGCGGGGGGCGGTCGGTCATGGATTCTGCTCTGCCTCCCTGATCGCGGCCAGCACCCGGTGCGGCAGGGCGGGCAGCGTGGTGATCTTCGCACCGCAGGCGTCGCGGATGGCGTTGAGGATCGCGGGCGCGGTGGGGATCAGCGCGTGTTCGCCAAGGCCCTTGGCGCCGAACGGCCCCTCCGGGTCGGGCGCCTCGATCAGAATGGTGTCGATCCGGGGCATGTCGCCGGTGGTCGGGATCAGGTAATCGTGCAGGTTCTCGGTGCGGCCGGGAATGTATTCCTCCATCAGCGCCAGGCCGAGGCCCTGGGCCACGCCCCCCTCGATCTGGCCCTCGGCCAGCAGCGGGTTGATGACACGGCCGAGGTCATGGGCAGCGGTCAGGCGATGGACCCGGACGGTGCCGAGGGCGAGATCGACCTCGACCTCGGCCAGGTGGGCGCCGTAGCCATAGACGGCATAGGGGATGCCCTGTCCGTTCTCGTCCAGCGCATGGGTCGGGGGATCATAGGTTTCCTCGGCGGCCAGCGCATAG
>Ga0070729_10003167_pt1 | contig 19638 bp, 17 predicted proteins | sample tdDd472_FD_66725 | JGI IMG/M metagenome (GOLD analysis project Ga0070729, IMG submission 66725) | Marine sediment microbial communities from the Atlantic coast under amendment with organic carbon and nitrate - tdDd47.2 | ecosystem: Environmental > Aquatic > Marine > Coastal > Sediment | place... | reverse complement strand
AGGAATTGATCAACCAAAATATAAATATTAGCTGGGCAGCCACTCTTCGTGCTGATCAGGGCAACAGACTAACACAAGATGATTTCCACCTGTTGGCAAAGTCTGGTTTACGGAGGGTGTTGGTTGGTGTTGAATCCGGCAGCCAGGAAATGATGGATTGGTTGAAAAAAGATATAAAAAAGGAGCAAGTGATATCAACAGCTGAAAAATGTATAGAAAGTAATATTGATGTCCAATTTCCTTTTATCGTAGGTTTTCCGGGTGAAAGCGCTGAAGCATTTACAAAAACTATCAACTTTGCCATCACACTCGCTAATAAGTCTGACCTTTTCGAAATCATTATATTTTATTTCAAACCATATCCCGGTTCGGCAATTTCCAGGGATGTAATAAAACAAGGCTATTTGATGCCTACCAGTTTACAGCAATGGAGTGAATTTGATTATATTGGTTCTTCCGGACCCTGGATGACTGCTGAGAAATATCATGATGCGGAAACCTTGAAGTTCTACCTGAAGTTATCGAGAAGCAAGCATACACTGGCTTTTCCACTAAAATGGATTGCAAAGAAACGTCTGATGAATAAAAGGCTTGGCTTCCCCATCGAAAAGTCGGTCATTGAGAAATTCATTCCACAGCAAAAATTGTCATAAGTATGAAAGATAAATTAATTAGGGGGATCAAGAAATTAAAATGGATCACAAATGATGGACTCTATTCAACTGGATTGCTAAGCCTGAAATTGAGTTCACAAGAGCGCAGAATACTTATATATCACGGCGTTACGAATAATGCCAGAACAGACATCAATGCACGATTTATTAGTACAGCACTTTTTGAAAAACAAATAAGGTTTTTCAAAAAAAACTTTAATATTGTCAATCTGAACGATTATTTTGCTGGTGCTCATCATTCAAAAAAATTAACTATTGCTATTACTTTTGATGATGGCTATTTGAATAATTTAACAGAAGTTTTACCTGTCCTTGAAAAGTATCAGGTTCCGACAACCTTTTTTATTACAACCATTGGCAAAGCCAACTATGATGTATTATGGGCCGACCTGCTTGACCTATACAGACTTACTGGGCCAAAATCATTTACTTTCAAAAGTGAGGTTTATAAAAGAGGAAAACATGAATACACTGGACCAAAAGGTTCTTTAAAAGCACTTATAAAAAATAGTGGTTGGTCTATAAAAAAAGAACTTATAGATGTTATTCTTGCTGAAAATCAATTTATAAATAACCCACAGAGTTTTACTTACTTCAAACTTTTAAATAAAAAACAAATTCAGCAACTGGCCCGTTCAGAATATGCAAATATCGGGTCTCATGGATTATATCACAACTGCCTTGATAAAATTCCATTGGCCGAGGCAAAAGATGAGTTGATTAAAAGTAAAGCCTACATCGAAGATTTAATCCAAATGGATGTGGCAAGTATTGCCTACCCAGATGGACGCTATACACCCGAAGTTGTTGACCTAGCGGAAAAAATTGGCTACACACAACAACTTGCCGTTGATTATATTTACGAAAAAGATGATCAGGATCAAAGAATTCAAAAGCGATTTGGAATCAACCCATTTATTAGTTTTAACAACCAAATACAAGCAATAATTGATGAGAAATATTAACAAATATCAATTATACCGCCTTGAGAAAAAGCATCTTCATGATGTTAGGTATGTTATTCTAAAGGCTTTTGGCAAGAAGATAAACATTGATTATCTTTCACATAAATATGATTCATCGTACCTCGGCATTGAAACTGTGGCTACTATCGCATACGAGGGACAAAAACCAGTGGCTTTTTATGGAGCAATACCCCAACTATTTAAACTTGGTAATGAGAAATTATTATTGGCCCATGCCTGCGATTCATACACATTGCCTCAATACCAAAAACAAGGCCTGCACTTTAATTTAGCGTCAAAATCCTATGAACTTATGCAAGCTGAAGATATAAAAATGGTGTATGCATATCATAGCGAAAATACTTATTACAGCACAAAAAAACTAAATTGGAAAGAACATGTGCACATGAATCGATTTCATATACTTAATGGTACGTTACCCGTATCAAAAGTATGTAATAGGTTAAATTTAAATTCTTTGCTTATGAGAAGATTCAAATCCGTTTTTCGACCATATATAACCAGTCCCACAGTTAATCCAGTGGCTTTGGAAAGCAGAATGCATCAAGATTATTCATCATCATTTTTTAATTATAAAGATGGACTTAATAAGCATTTTACAATCCTCATTAACGATTGTTTGTTTTACCTTAAAGTGAGGGCCATCATAGAAGTTGGCTTTTTGGGATATAACAATGTTGAAAATCTACCGGGTGCAATTGATAAATTGAAACGATTGGCAGCTAAATGTGGTATCAATGAAATCCTCTTCCAGGTTGATCCTACTACAAAACAATTTGATGGTCTAACTTCAATCAGTGAAGGAAAACCTTCCTGGCTAATTGGTTATTTACCCTTCGATGATAGCTTGGATATTAGCAAATTTGGGTTCAACTATGCAGATTTAGACACTTTTTAATCGGAATATATAATTCATCTCTCCATACTTCTTTTTTTCCAGGACTGTAGTTAGTTTCAAGTTATTTTTTGCAGCTATATCATTTATTCGAGCAATTTGGCAATCCTCGGATAGAATCATCAAGACATGAGAATTTATATGGAACCAGGGAAGGATGCTAGAAAAGAGTTTCTCGAAATACTCAAAATCTTCACCACAATACCAGGCTTCCTCAGCCATGTTCTGTGGTGCTTTTGGATAATAAGGCGGATTAATTATGATAAAATCAAATTGTTGGGCAGGGATGTTTGTGAAAATATCGGAAAGATAAGTGATAACCTCAACAAGATTGTTTTTTGCATTGAGCTGCGTATTTTCGATGGCAGCGGGATTTACGTCGGATGCACTTACCTGTGATCCTTTTTTCGCTGCCATAACACTTATGATACCTGTTCCACACCCTAGTTCCAAAAGGGATTTACCCGAAAGGTTTTTTTTACCTAAAAACTGCAACAGCAATTTGGTACTGATTGTAAAATGTGGAAAGAAAACATCAGGTAAAACAGTAACTTTAATTTCCTTATACCGATAATATCGTGGCTTTGCAAAATAGTATTTCGCAAAAACCCCAAAAAATGGAAACAATATTTTTTTGATAAGTGTTTTCATTTTAAAAATCATTCACCATAAAAACCCTCAATTTCAGGTTGTCGGTATCTCCACAATTTATGTAAAATCTTTATTTCAAATGGAAAACGATAGGCTCCTGTTTTATAACGCCACCATGAAACAAACCTGATCATTGACCGTTTATAACCACTAACCCTAAAATCTGAACTTGTAGGATAATACCCATTCAACACAGTTTCAAAGTTTTTAATTTTATTGATCATTTGCGGAGTTAGCCAGGGAGTTAACGGGTTTTTGCGCAAATCAAAACTTTCCCAGGAAGGATTTAACCAATCTTCCAGAGTTTGAGGAAATTCAAATCCTGCCCGTGTAATTTGTTCAAACAAATCCGATCCTTTTGCTGGCACAGGACTGTACAAATAAATTATGATCTCAGTATCAGGATTGAGTTTTTTTATCTTTCTAATGAATCGGATATCAGCATCAATTTGTGCCATTACCTTTTCTTCGTTTTCGCCTGGAAGACCTAGTACTAAAGAGTATTCAGGAACAATATTGAATCGCCTCAACCGAACAGCAAAAGTCTTAATTTGTTCTGCAGACTGGGTTCCTCCTTTGTTCATTTGTTTCAGCACCTCATCACTACCAGTTTCAGCGCCTAAGAAAATCATCCGGCAACCGGAATTGCTCATCAATTGTAAATCTTCATCGGAGTACTGATCCAAGGTATCAATACGGCCCTCGCCCCACCACTGTATATTATCATTCAGGATTAAACTTGAAAATTCCACCACTCTGCTACGCGATGTAAAAAAATTGTTATCGTGAAATTCAATTGAATCAACACCATACCTATCTTTTAACCATTTTACATCTGTGTACATCTTTTTCGCTGACTTGCCTTTCCAGCGTGCATTGTAAATTGGAACAATCCCACAAAATGAACAGGTAAACGGGCAACCCACACTCGAATGATACCCCATGGTTCTGTTACCTAAAAAAGTTTTTTGGAGATAGTCCTTTACAGGATAAAAGGAATTGTAATACTCGTAAGGCAAAGGCGGGAGGTGATCCTGATCCAATAGTTCTTCCTTACTGGTTATAACGATGCCTCCGTTTTTTTTGTAAATCAAATTCCCTATTTGATCACAGGAAGTCCCATGATCTAAGGCTTCCAAAAGCTGAGGGAATGCCCTGTCGCCTGGTCCATTTATCACAAAATCGACATAGCCGCTTTCCATTACTACCTTGTATTGATTGCTTGCAAAATACCCACCCCAAATAATAACTATTTCAGGGAACAACTCCCTGATCTTTTTACTGATAGGAACGGCTTCCTTCAACTGAGGCCCCGGCATTACCGTACACCCAAAGTATTTATACTCCCCAGTTCTCAACAATCCTTCGATTTTCATCCCAGGATCGGACTCCATATTTCCATCCACAAACACAAAATCATACTTCCCGAAAATAGATGCACCTGCCTGTAAAATGGAGTTGGGAATACGATGTTTCCACTGTGCGCTTCTTGGATTAAATAAAATGATTTTGTTCTTTAACATTTGCATTCCGGAATTTTCAACTGTCAATACCAGTAATAAAGGAGCCAAATACTACAATATATTCATTTGTTGAGGGAGATATTTTCGACAAATTTAATTTTTAATCCTTATCCAGATACCAATTTATATTTTATTCCATATTACTCTAAACCTAATCAAACTTTCAATTATTTATTTAATTTTGTTTATTGTTAAGTCAGTTATGTGTAGAATCTATGCTTAAGTCCAGAATTCTAAAAAGGTTACGACTTTCATTCATAGTCATTGCAGCGCTGTTTTTTTATTCAATGTTTATTGCTGCTGCAGTAAGGAGTGTTTTTCATACTCCGCACCAGGGACGTGAATGGTTTGGTGATTTTGCGAAATACATCAAGCTTTTTTCCGAAATCCCTTCTGATATGAAGACCTTCCTCTCGGGCACCACTACAGAGTTAAATTATAGACTAACTTCAGGAAAGTATTTACCATACAATCCTAACATCAAGGATGGATTTACCTACCACAAAAACATTGAATACGAAAACTCTCCAAAATTGTTAATATCCTATAAGGAAAGTCGGTTTGTAAATAAGTTTGAGTTATATGACATTAATAGCGGAAATATTTTAAAGGGTTGGGAACCCGACAGTAAATTATTAACTGAACTTACCTTCAATGAAGCTCATAACATGCATGAAGGATTTGAGAAATTTAATGATTATTACTACATCCACCCCTTAATGCTACCCGATAGTTCAATTATAACTAACAATCATCTTTCTTTATCAAAATTTGACAAAAACAGTGAAATTCTATGGGTAAAGAACGATAAGTATTATCATCATGGTATTGAACCGGATTCGGATGGGAATATTTATGTTTGTGCACATCCATTCAGGTCAAGAAAGTTTGATTTTTTGCCATTGAACTACAACGATACCATCCACAATTACGTTGATGATGAAATTACTAAATTAGATGCTATTACTGGAGAAATTCTGTACAGTAAGTCAGTTACAGAAATCTTAATTGAAAATGGTTATGAATGGTTAATTCTTGCTAAAGGTATAATAGACAGGGACCCAATTCACCTAAATGACATCGAACCAGCATTATACGACACAGAACATTGGCAGAAAGGGGATTTGCTCTTATCGAGCAGACACTTAAGCACAGTATTACTCTATCGTCCTGAAACAAATAAGGTACTTTGGCTGGAAATGGGGCCATGGTATAACCAGCATGACGTTGATTTTTTAGATAGCAATAAAATTGTTCTCTATAGCAACGCTGTATTTAGATTCAATGGAAAAGATCAGGCATCTAAACTTAATGGCTATTTTAGTAAAGCCAGAAGTACCAATCAGATTTACGTGTACAATTTTGAAAATAATGAAGTTAGTACTCCTTATGATGATTTAATGAGAACAGAAAATATTAGATCGCCCAGCCAGGGTAGATGCGATATTTTACCAAACGGAGACATATTTATAGAGGAGACTGATAAAGGAAGGATAATCTTTGGAGATTCTAAACAAAAGAAAATCAGCTTTGCCAAGCGTAAAAATGATAAATATCTTCAGATTATACATTGGGCAAGGTTAATAAATTAAATTTTAGAATTATGATCTTATTATATCTTGGCCCGGGATTAGGAGGTGGAATTATTGCAATTTTAGTAGGTGTGCTACTTACTTTTTTCTCTTTTATTGTTGCAGTTTTTTGGATTCCACTTAAAAGAGCATTTAGATTTTTGAAGCATATGATACAAAAACAATGATTTACCTATTAATCATCATTTCAGCCATCCTTTCATGCCTCCTGTTTGAAAAGGTGAACGTTTACTCAACTGTATTGAAATTGAAGGAGTCTTATGTTGTTCAGTTCACAGTTCTTTCTGATAAAAAAATAAACGACGAAATAAAACAGAAAAAGTTACTCAGCCTTATAAAACATCAGATAAGAGGTCTGATTATCTTAACCTTCAAACTTGTGTTTTTTTTCTCCCCATTTTTATTAATGTTCGCCGTTGATTATTTCTTTTACGATTTAGCAATCCGGAAGCTATATAGCGTGCAGGGAATACTGGTTTCAGTTCTTGTTTTATCAATTTACATCCTATCCAGGAAATATTATGTCAAATTACACAAAAACTGAAAAGCTTCTTCATAAACTTTATCTTTCAAATTACTTTATATCGAAGGCTTCATTGGAGTTGGAGCAGTCGGTATTTGGGACCAAATCAAATAAAATTGAAATTGAGGAATTCATTTTTGTTACCGGTTTAGCCAGATCAGGAACAACTGCAATGACCAATTGGATTTTCAACTCTAAAGAGTATTCTTCACTTCAATACGCTAATATGCCATTTCTTTTTCTACCAAACCTGTGGCGCAATAGTAAAAATATTGATCCTCAAGAGAGGTCTCACAAAGATGGAATTATAATTGACAACAATAGCCCCGAAGAATTTGATGAATATTTTTGGAAGGTATTTTTAAACGATTCCTACATAAGCGAATACCTCGAACCGCATATTGTAAATGAAGAGACCATTAGAAAATATCTTTCATATGTATCACTTGTTTGCCTTTCAAAGAATAAGCAAAAATATATTTGCAAAAACAACAACAACATATTAAGACTCAATTCCCTTAATAAAATAAACGGTAGTAAAACAATCATAATGTTCAGAGATCCTGCCAGCCATAGTAATTCATTACTTAACCTTCACAAAAAAGTTTCATCACATCAGGAAAATGAACGTTTTATTTTGGATTATTTCAATTTTTTGGGTCACCATGAATTTGGTTTAAATCACAAGCCGTTTTTGCTTAATAAGTCGATAAAAAACAAAATGGTTGATGAAGATAAAAACGGAATAAACTATTGGCTGTTAAACTGGATAAATTACCATGAATATCTTCTCGAAAATCATGAACACAATTACATATTGATTTCATTTAATGATTTAATAAACAAACAGGAAACCATCACAAATTATTTAAATCAAAACCTACATTTACATTCCAAGCTGGTAATTCAAAAAAAACACAATCCATCGAAATATCCCGATGTTAGTTATGATATTGATTTGCTGGAAGTAGCTAATGAGATTTTCACAAAGCTTGAAGCCTTAAGAAAATATGAGTAATAGATCACCATTAATGAAAAGAATGGGTTCAGGGGATAAACATGAATGCCATTCCTTTGTTTAACATCAGGTATGATAGATAAATTTGCATTACACTATTTAATGAATTTCAGATAATTTGAAAAATTACAGCAAACAAAGTTTTGATTCAGCAGCGAAACAGTATGATGATGTATTTACTTTTTCTGAAATAGGTATGCTTCAAAGGCAAAGGGTTTATCATTGGCTTGACAGAAGTGGTTTTTTTTCGTCATCCAAAAGGATTTTTGAAATTAACTGCGGAACCGGATACGATGCTGAACAGTTTGTTCAAAGAGGTCATGAGGTGATAGCTACGGATGATTCAGCAGAGATGACTAGCGAAGCAAAACAAAAAAGGAATTTGATGATTGACTTTCAGCAATTGTCTTTTCATGAGGTGGCAAATCATCCTAATTTTGCCGAAACTAATGTTCTGTTTTCTAATTTTGGAGGTTTGAACTGTATCAACCACAGGGAATTGAAACAATTTACTTCTGATGTTGCAAACAATCAATCCAGAGGGGATCAATTGATATGGGTGCTGATGCCTAAAATATGCATGATAGAATCCATTTATTTTTTACTGAAACTTCAGCTTAAGAAAGCATTCAGGAGGAATACTAGCAGTGCAACTGTTGTAAATGTTCAAAGTTCAAGTATTCCTACATTTTACCATTCTCCCAAGGAAGTTCGGGAAATGCTTGAAGAAAATTACATGATCATATTGATCAAACCTGTAGCAATTTTCCTGCCTCCTTCCTATTTTGAAGAATTTTTTGGAAAACACAAAGCAATTTTGAATTTTCTAAATCGACTGGAATCTGTATTCGGTTCAATCAGTAGGCTGGCTTCATGGTCCGACCATTTTATAATAATTGCAGAAAAAAAATGAGCATCTTACTTACACATGGATACTTCCTTGCTGGTGATGAGGTTGAGCAAAAAATAATGATGCCCTACCCTCCCCTGGGCTTGCTTTATATTTCGGCCTATCTCGATCAGCATCAGATAAAGCATGAAGTGTTCGACACAACATTTTCTACCAGGGACAAATGGTTTGAATACGTTGTAGAATTGGAGCCAAAAATAATTGCCATTTATGTAAATTCTATGACTAAGGTAAATATCCTGGCAATGATTGATAGGGTGAAAAGGATAGAGCAGTTAAAGGATGTGAAGATTGTTTTGGGTGGTCCTGATGTTACCTACAATACCGAAAATTATCTGAAACACGGAGCTGACTATTTGGTTGTCGGTGAAGGGGAGGAAACATTTGTGGAATTCATTAGTCAATTTAACGGAACACAGAAATACGAAAATGTTCCGGGTTTGACCTATTATTCGGCTGATGGAAATTTGATTAAGAATGAAGACCGGCCATTGATTAAGGATATCGACATACTACCTTTTCCAAACCGAAAAAAAATTGACTTAAAACCGTATCTATCAGTTTGGAAGAATAATCACGGCAAAAGTGTAATCAATATTTCCACTCAACGAGGGTGTCCTTATTCATGCCGTTGGTGCAGCAAAGCTGTGTACAGACAGAGTTACCGAAGAAAAAATCCTACACTGGTTGTGGATGAAATTGAAGAGCTGATAAAAATCTACAACCCTGATACCTTGTGGTTTGTTGACGATGTATTTACAATAAGCGAAAAGTGGATCAACAGTTTCGCTGGTAAAATGAAGGAAAGAAATATTTCCATCCCATTTGAGTGCATAACTCGTGCAGAACATTTGAATGATGACATCCTATTAAAGTTGAAGTCTACAGGCTGTTTCAGGATATGGATTGGCGCCGAAAGCGGTTCTCAGAGAATCCTTGATTTAATGAATAGAAAGGTAGAGGTACGACAGGTAAAGGATATGATTCGTTTAACCAGAAAGCATGGCATCGAAACGGGTACCTTTATTATGATTGGCTATCCTACCGAAACCGAAGAAGATCTTGAAGAAACCATTCAGTACCTTAAGGAGGCCAATCCTGATTTATTTACAATCACCATCACATATCCGATAAAAGGAACTGAATTATACGAGCAAATAAAAGAGGACCTTGTTGTAACGCCTGATTGGAGTGCCAGCACTGATCGTGAAATAAATTTTAATAGAACTTACCAAAGAAGATACTATGACTATGCTGTCCGTAAAATGGTGAACGAAGTTCATTATCATAAGGAAAAATTAAAAGGAAAGCAAATTAGCAGGAAGGCAATTGTGCATAAATTAAAAGCCATGGTATCCACAATTCAAATGAAAATGACAAGATGATATTCAAAGATCAGATCAAGCAGCAGAATGGCGTTTTTATTGCCACAGAACCCGATCATCAGTTTGCCGATATTTACATTAAGGTACGCAACAAAGAAAGAAGGATTTACAGCAATGAAGAATTGCTGAGTCTGCCAAATATCATAAATTATAATCCGCATTTTGATGAATGGAAGTTGAGGCAGAAATCAGCAAAAAGGTTTGTTGCATACCTTATCAATAAAAGACCGGATAGCCAGGTTTTGGAGATTGGCTGTGGAAATGGTTGGTTTACCAATATATGTGCAACTCATTCTAACTTTAGCATAGGTATTGATGTAAACCTACCAGAACTTGAACAGGCAGCCCAGGTCTTTAAGGAGGGTAACCTTGCATTTGCATACTGGAATGTCTTTTCAGAGAATCCGTTTGCCAGTACCTTTAATATTATTGTTGTGAATGCCGTTATTCAATACTTCCCCGACACGAACGAATTGATAAAAAAACTGCAACAATATTTATCACCAGGAGGTGAGATTCATATTATTGATAGTCCTTTTTATAATTTGCAGGATATTGAAAACGCAAAGAAACGAAGCCGCACATATTATAAAAGTTTGGGGGTACCGGTAATGGCCGATCACTATTTTCATCACAACAAAACGGTGATCAGCGATTTTGAAGTTTTATACAAGCCTACCAATAATAAACTGAAACGATTAATTAAAGGAAAAGACATGCCATTTGGATGGTACAGGAAGATTTATAAATGATCAGTCATTTTTATTATTCAGAGGTTTCCAAACCGTAATTTTACCATTTTCTGCAACCTTAATAATTTTGGCGGTTATTTCAGGGTCAAAAATGCTAATGTCCGAAATGAAAAATTCATTTTCAGTAACAATAAAATCATAATTCCACAAAAGTGCCTCTTTTATATAAACCATGTTAAAGTCCATAATAACGTAACCTTTTCTGTCCATGAGAATAAATGGAATGTTGGGGGCATTTGCTCCGGGAACAAGCATTATTGCATCTCGAGGAATGCCAATTGAATCCAGAAAGTCATCAGAGCCTGTATAGTTTTTTATCATTGTTGATGTCCTGTCTTCTGGGCCTACCACACGCCTGATGTTTTGCATTTTCACAGCATTTATAATCATTGGAATACAAATCAAGAGGGCTGCCATTCCATAAATTACTTTATTCCTTTTGCTGATTTCCACCGGGATTAATGTCAACAAGAAAATAAGTAGCAGGAGCGATGGCAGGAAAAAGGTATCGAGAAAATAATAGTCGTGTACACGAAATTGGTTGAGCATAAGTAAGAATAAGATGACACACCCTGAAAGAATAACCAGAATTAAAAAACCAAACTGCAAGATTATTTTATTAATCTGAAGGCGTTGAAATGAAAAGAAGTACAGGGCGATAATTATTAGCACACCAAAAATTAAATAATGGATTTTGGAATAATAATGGAAAAACCAGTGCTTGAATATAAAATAGAGAATCTCCGTAGCTTGTCCCATACTGGTTGCCGGACGTATCTGATTGAGGAACATAGAACCGTATTCGCTTCTTAAATAATTATTGTAGAAATAATAAGACAATATGAATACGGCAGCAAGAAAAATAGGTAGTATTTTAGGTTTTAAGCGAGTCACTTTTTTAATGATCCTGATAAATTCAGGTGCCAGTATCGCGAGAAGTGGAATGGTGAATGATATCCGGGCAAGTGCAGCTAAGGTTAAAAATAGTATGCTGATATTAAAATTCATGTTCCTGTAATCATGCAAATATTTAGCATAAAAATACAACCCAATAATCGCATTGGAAAGAGATGGGATTGTTGGCAAAAATCCTCCTTGATAAAAAACGAATATGGGTGAGGTTGAAGCAAAAGCCACAATAAAGATAGATTTCAAAAAACTTTTCGAAAAAAGATAACTCAATTTAAATAATCCGACAAGACCTGCGAAACTGTAAAGTAAGATATAAAGCCTGAACACCCACGGTGATTTGATGCCTGTAATTTTCATAATCAATGCAGGGATGAAATCATGAACCGGAAAATCCACCGCTGTAATACTTTCAGTTGTAGGAACTATCCAACCATTTGGAAATGATTGATTCATTACAAAGGTTTCAGGCATAAAAAAATTAAGGTTGTTCCTGATAAAACCAAACGCCAGGGCATACCTTTCCGATTGTGCCCAGGCATGTATGTAGGTGGGAAAATCGTTGATGTATTTGTAATGGTATAACATTCCCAAAATAAGGAGAATAGAAAGACTTAAAATGTGTTTTGCGCGGGTCGTCATGTTCCAACCAAAATATTTATTTTATTCAACTCGAACCAATTTCCTAGTAAAATTACATGTTTCAAAAAATTACCTACTCATTGGCTTGGAAAATCTTATGAAATCCAAAGGAAATTATATCCAACCCAATTGCCTCAGCCTCTTAACAATTAACTCCCCTATATATTGGTGCCCTTCAACTGTCCAATGTTGACCATAATCTATAAACTTGAGATGAGTAGGAGCAAATAAGTGGTGGATCTCCTTATAAGTTAAGTATTTTTGAATTTTAGTTTCAGTATCATACGTAAATACAACCAGCAATTTACTCCCGTTGCTTGTAACATATTGGTTGAATTCACTGATTAATTCCTCTGTAATATCAGGTAGTATAACATGATTTGGTTTTGTGAATTTATTGTACAATACTACCAAGCCCTGGAATAACTTACTTTTAAATAATATAGGGTATTGGTGTGCCTGATAATTAAAGCTGGTTGGTACAGGTTGCCCTTTTAGTACCAAACTGTCGTTTGATAATTGATAATATGGTTTCCTGTAATGCCAGCGAATGTTGGTTGAATTATCTTCGTTATCATTAGAATGAACAACCAAAATAACTATTTCGGGTTTGTATTTTGGGAAGAATTTTTGCAAAAGTAAAAACTCCTGATCTGTGCCGTAGCCACTAACACCAAAATTAAAAATTTCCCAATCAAGAAGCAGGTTTTGAGCCACATCAGTAATTCGTTGGTCTTGTGCCACATCATATCCCCAAACAAATGAATCTCCAAAATAAGCAATTGATGGTCTCTTATCTTCTATATTATGCTCAGCATCGCGTAGGCCATCTGTATTATGATATACCTGTGTAGGAATAGATCCGTTATAGACACAATTATTGTCTTCAATAGGAAACCATCCTAATTGATAATCAAAACGATAGCATGAGACCTTTTCATCAGAGAAAATTGGTGGGAGTTTAACAAAGGCTCTTACCCCTACCTCACCTAATAGGATAGTTATAATGATAGGTATAACAAATCCAGCAGTTTTTTTCAGGCCTCGTTTCATGGATTATATATATTATTGTATTCACTAATGTATGAAATTTCAATTAAACAGAATGTCTCTTAATGTTTTACAAAAATACATTTTCCATTTGTTTCAATCAAGATTAACTCTGGGTGTAGTTTTAGTCGTCACTTGTTTTGTTACAATGTACTTGTTGCACGGTAAGGTCATGATAGCACCCAATGATTATATGCTAAGTAATGAGGGGGAGGCTGCAAGGGTTTATTATGTAATGGCATCTCATGCCAAAAGTGACAGTAGCTATACTAACTTTCAGGGAATGAACTACCCTTATGGGGAGCATATTATTTATTGTGATGGACAACCTCTTTTAACCAATAGTTTTAAATTTATATCAAGTTTATTTCCCGGAGCGATTAATTATGCGGTTGCAGTTCAGAATATTTTATCACTTTATGCATTTATCCTAGGGGCCTTGTTGCTCTATATTTTCTTAGTTCGCTGGAGCCTACCTCCATGGTATTCAGCATTGGTAGCATTTGCATTAATGCTATTGGCTCCACAGGTGCTTCGCCTACCATGGCATTATCCACTTGCCTACACCTGTTTTATTCCGTTGATTTTAATTCTATACCAGCAATATTTCAGGAGTCGCACCTGGAAATGGGCTTTCATTATTTTTTTGGTAAACTTATCGGGATTCTTCATTAATGTATATCTAGGGGTTATTGGTTCGGGATTTTTTGCTGTTGCTTGTTTAGCTATGCTGGTTTGGGAAGGATGGAGAAAAATAGAGTATTATCTCCAGAGTATATTATTGATAATAGTTCCGGGAGTTATGTTCTTCCTTTACAAGAATGTAACGGATTTTCGTATTGACCGAGTGGAAACTCCTACAGGCTTTCATGGATTCACTTCAACAATTGGAAGTCTTTTTACATCGCCTTTCAGTCCTGTAAAATCTTTATATGAATCCATTGGAGTTGATATGAAAGAGGTCTTCAGACACTTTGAAGGGATGTCATATATAGGACTTTCTTGTACTTTACTGTTAGTTTTCTTTATCATAATTGGCATATACCGAATTGTGAGACGAAAATTAGGCCGGACTCATATGCATAAAGAGCAAAAAACAGTATTATTGATTGGTATTATTTTTATGATTCTTTCTATGGGTTACCCATTCATCATACATAATAAAATAATTGAATTCTTTTCTCCGGTTAAGCAACTTAGAGCGCTAGGACGATTAGCATGGGTATTTACATATTGCATTAATATTTTAATGCTGTATCTTTTTTATCATTGGATAAATTCGAGAACCACACAGATTTGGAAAAGGGTTGGATATACTGTTGTTGTTCTTTTGCTTTCATTTACTGTGTACGAGGGAATCAAATTGCACCAGTGGGTTTTTCCCAAACAAGTGCAAAGTAATCCTTTTATTAACGAAAAGCTGGATAAAGACCCAGTAGTTGGGTATCTTTCTGAAGCCATAGCAGCTATCGACTCAGAAAGATATAGTGCCATTGTACCTATTCCTTATTTTCATTGGGGAAGTGAGTTGTTTCTTACAGCTTCATCAAGCTCTTATCATGCAGAGTTGGAGGTGTTTACTTTTGCGTATCATACAGAATTGCCTATTACGGCTTGCTTTACCAGTCGAAATTCAAGAAAGGAAAGTATTCGGGCACTTCAATTTTTTGCACCAGAAATGATCGAAAAAGAAATTGCAGAAGATATTCCTCCCGATCTCCACCTTTTACTTTTTTATAGCAAATCAGTTCCGCTACCTACTTCGAAGGATGAATTGCGTTTGCTGGACCTGGGAAAAGTTGTTTATGAAACAGAACAAATTAAACTTGTTGAAGTTATACCCGAACGAATTTGGAAAACTAATAATGAAGAGATAATTTCAAGATTTAATGATTCTATTAATTCCTATAACTGTGCTGGGAATATTTATTATCGGCATTCAGAACCTCCTGTTTATTTATCTTTTGATGACCATCAACAAACTACAGCCATTAGTGGAGGAGCATTGGAAGGTGAGGCGAATACACCATTGTACATATTTGATCAACAGAAAGATGCACCAAAAATAGGCCTGGGGAAATACGAGTTGAGTTTTTGGATAGAAACTTCAAAAAACAGGGCACAAGCAAAGCTGATGTTAGAAATTGTTGACAAGGATGGAAAGGTGATTTCAACTAATCATTTATGGAAGGCAAAAAAAACATCTACCTATTGGAAAAATTGGATGAGATGGAGTATCCCCATAGAAATAACAAAGGAGCATGCTGTAAAGCTATATGTTGAGCAACCGTATGATCAACCGGGCGTGTTTGTTGACGAATTGATGCTACTCCCTCAAAATAGCGATGTTTTTGTCAATACCATGAATGGTTGGTTCTGGAACAATTATATTTTGAAACGAATTGGCACCACTGATTTGTAAATTCATCTTCATTTTTTTTCTACTTCTTAATTCTCCATCAGCAGCACCAAAAGTCAGATTATAAACGGTTTTGGATTAAAATATAATTACAAATTACGAAACATCAGATACAATTTGGTCTTCTGAATTAATAGCTTATTTTTGTTTTATGAAGAATTTATTCTGTTGTTTCCTGATGTTTCCAGCTTTGTTTTTAAATGCACAAAATATTAATCGTCCTGTTCCAAATGGATTTCCATCTTTCGAATTCCACCAATATAATTCAACGTATCCTGATATGTACTATCTCTATGCACCTTTTTACTCTGGACTGGCTCCGGGTGTTATCGAGAGCATCCAAATTTTAGATAAGTATGGTTATATAGCATGGGCTGCTGCCGACTCAAATAAAATACTCAATTTTAAGTACCATCCGGAGGTAGATCTATATTCTTTTTCCAAACGTTCATCAGGTTTCGTCAGAAATTTTGAATTGGACAATGGCTTTAATATTATGGATACCATCAAAACCATAAATGATATTAAAAGTGATATCCATGAATACATTATTTTACCAAATGGAAACCGGTGCCTCCTTGGTCATAAAACATATGTAAGAGATCTATCAACCTATACCTTTAACGGTGTTCGAGGAAGTAAAACAACCAAAATTAAAGGAGCTGTAATTCAAGAATTTGATAGATTCAAAAAGATCGTTTTTCAATGGGAATCAATTGATCACCTTGATCCTGCTCTATTTATTGATACCCTATATAATTACAACGCTGATAATTTCGACTATGTACATGCCAATTCTATTTATCTGGACTATGATGATAACCTGCTGGTATCGTTTCGCGGAGGTAACCTGGTTTGCAAAATAGATCATCAAACCGGAAATGTTATCTGGAAATTGGGTGGTAAATTTTCTGACTTTAAATTTGTTAACGACCATGGTTTTATTGGCCAGCATGATGCATGCAGATTGCCCAACGGAAATATCAGTATTTTTGATAATCAATATATGTTCCCAAATGCAAGAGGAATAGAATACCATTTGGATACCATCAACATGACCGCTACCTTGGTTTCTGAAACTAAATATTCACTTCCATTTAGCTCAAATGCATTGGGAAGTTTTAGGGTTTTGGATAATGGGTATAAAATTGCAGGATGGGGAAACACACGATTACCTTCTCCAACCGCCTCATTGTATAACCCTTATGGCTATGTTGCGGCAGATATTTTTCTTCAGGATACATTTGTTTCCTATAGGGTATATCACCAAGAACTTCCAAACTTTCCAGATCGCCCAAAGATTGAGTGTCAAACAAATGGCAAGTCCATTACCTTAACAGCTGAAAAAGGCTTTAATAATTATGTATGGTCTACAAATGAAAGCGGAACAAGCATCACTATTACTCAACCCGGTTCCTATCAATATTGGGTAGAATATGGCATTGGCCTCCTTGGATCTGAACCGGTTATTATTAACGATATTGATTATTGTACCCCTGTAAATGACGGCCTGATTGATTACCCTAAACCGGAGTAGGCTGTCCCAATTATTTCTGAGATATCACTTATCATTTTACACGAAATTCAGTTTCTGGTTCATCGTGTTGTAAACAGTAATAACCTGAGTTCGATACAATAAAGCGTATAAATTATATCGAGCTCAGGTTATCATATCTTTATTCTGATTTACTGTAAACTCCATAGTAGTAAATCGGTTTTTTGTGATACAAGTGACCTAGCATCGACTTTAATCGCAGCTGTTTGTACAAAAATAGATTTATACCAGAGCGTTTTAGTATGTTCAAATCATCTATTTCCAGGTAACCTTTGAATGGAACTATTTTTAAACTTGTCTGATATGTCCCCATAAAAGACTCATCTACGGTTTTGAGATGGCTGATGATGCTTTTTGGGTTTTTCTGGTATGATACTCCTGTCAAAAGAAGAGTCCCTCCATTGTTTAATAATGATATTAAATCCTGAATTGTCTTGTCGAGGTTGATAAAATATTGAAGTGATCTGTTTACTATGATCAGATCAAATTTTTGGTTAATAATCGAAAGATCATTCAAATCCATTTGTATGCTGAGCCATTTATTATTGAAGTATCTGTTTGCACCCAGACCATCAAGGTGGTGAATGAAGAAATCAACTGCAGTGACTTTAAATCCTAGACCGACCAGTCTGTTTGAAAGCCATCCTGTCCAGGCTCCCACATCCAATGCTTTACCCCTTTTTAGTTTCAACTTTTCAATCAGGCTCATATCCAATTTCCGTAAATTCCATTGCTCCTGATCAAAGTCAACGAAAGGCAAATCTTTAAACCAATTGGGATCAATTAAATCAGTAAATGGTTTTCTAAAATCCTCAAAAGCATGTAGGTACTGCTCCAATTCGACTTTAAACTGTGGCTTCAAAATTTGGTAAACCCCATTTTTGATTGTAAAATGATGATCCTTCCCACATGAAGCATTCTCTGTGCTAAGCTGAACGTTGTAGCCACAAACCGGACATTTAATCTTATTTTCTATTATTGATTTCAATATGAGCCAATGGTTTTGTTAGATATTGATTATTCATAGTTTGGTATATTTTCAATTTGCCATACTCCCAGTGCCTTACCTTTGTTTTCCATCTCCCACCCTACCTCACAATATTCAGGAATCAGTTTGAGTGGTTTTGGGAATTGGAAAGGAGGTTCTTCCAGATTGAGGGGTCTCCAGTCACCGGTTGTAATATCCCGGTTTAGGCCATGCTTTGTGAAAGTAGTAGTCATCAGGTAGTGGCTTCCGGATAGTTTAATATTATACAGGGCTTTGAAAATGTCGTTGTATGAAAAATGCACAAAACAGTCTTTATTGAGAATTAGGTCATTTGTAGGTAGCCGATCTTTAGTCAAATCAATTTTATCGAACCTAATTATTTGGGTGCAAAATTCTTTATTATTTTTCTCAATTAATGCATCAACAATATCAGCACCTGTATAATCAATTCCTGTTAGATCGATATGCTGTACCCAGTTGAAGTCTCCACATGGAATATCCAGTAAACGCTTCACATTAAGTTCAGAAATTAAACAATTGATTGGCACAACAATATGTTTCATGTGCTGTGATCCTGACCCTTGACCAGAAGCAGTTTCGGTATTTCCCCAATGATTCTTCCGATAAATATTTGTGAAAACCTCTTCGATAGGCATTCCATGAAATTCAGAAACCCGCAAATTATATTTATATTTTTCAATCCTGTCGAGTAGCCAGGGAGGTAACATTCTTTTGAGCGTTCTTTTCATAATAGATTTTCTCCATTTACTTACATCAGAACGCACTACAGCATCTATAACAGGCAGGAAACTGCCCCCCAGCGTTTACTAATTCTTTTCTGAAATTCGCATAAGGTTTACTGTTCCAAATGGTTTCCAAAGGGGTTCTGTAAATATTACCCAAGGGCATATTATAACATCTGCCATGCGAAGGGATAACAGTGCCATCAGTTTTTATCATTATGTTTGTAAACAAATCATTGCAGGTCTTGCCAATTTTAATTTCCGGCTTATGATAGTAAAGTGTTAATGTATCAATGTCATTGATCTCAGGTGAAAATGAGAGATTAAAATTATATCCTCCGGCTTTTACATTTTGAATCTCACGATGCAAAACCTTAAGGTCAATTTTGCTGAAATCCGTAAGTTCAACGTTGGAGAATGTAG
>Ga0070729_10003166_pt1 | contig 19643 bp, 17 predicted proteins | sample tdDd472_FD_66725 | JGI IMG/M metagenome (GOLD analysis project Ga0070729, IMG submission 66725) | Marine sediment microbial communities from the Atlantic coast under amendment with organic carbon and nitrate - tdDd47.2 | ecosystem: Environmental > Aquatic > Marine > Coastal > Sediment | place... | reverse complement strand
CCCGGGCGGAAATGCCATGCCCGCAGCATCCGACCATGCGACTGCCGAGCACGGCGAGACCAATGAATCGGGCGACGGTCATGCGGAAGCCAGTCCTGGCAGTTCGGATCATGGTGATTCCAGCCACGTGGATTCTGGCCACGTGGATTCTGGCCACGGTACCGACGAAGGGGATCACGCCAGTACCGCCGCCCATGAGGAGAGTGCGGCACCCGGCGCGGACAGCGGACATGCCAGCGACAGTGCTCATGGGTCGGCGCATGAACAACCCGCGCGGGACCAGGCCCACGGCAAGACCGAACCGAACCATCACGAGCCTCCGGCCCCGGACAGTTCCGCTGACCATGCTGCCCGGACCGACGGACACGCACCGGCGACGACCGGTCATGATGCGACACCACATCAGGCCCCGGATCACGGCGCAGATTCCGCGCACGCCCCCGCGCCGACGGCCCCTCACGAATCGCCTGCCACCGCCGCCGAGCCGCCGCGCGTGGCCATGGCACCTGCCGTCGTCCCCAATGTGGGTCCCGCGCCAAAGGCCCCACCCGTGGTGGTGTCCCCCAATCGCGTACCGCTGACACCCGCGCCGGATCCTGCGATCACCAGCGAAGGGCGCTATGGCCCGCTGCCGATACGCTCCGCCGAGGGCAAGCTGCCCTGGAAGGTCTATGCCCGCCCCTTCGATGCTGCCGCCGGGATCCCGCGCATCGCCATCGTCGTGACCAACATGGGACTGGCCGAACAGCCGACACTGGCCGCGATCCAGGACCTGCCGGGAGAGATCACGCTTGCCTTCAGTCCCTATTCGAGCCGTCTGGCGGAATGGATTCCCGCCGCCCGCGCCGCAGGGCATGAAGTATTGCTGCAACTGCCCATGGAGCCCCGCAGTACGGAGTTCAACGATCCCGGTAACAAGGCGCTGCTGACCGCCAATACCCCCGAACTCAACCTTGACCGCATGGAGTGGGTGTTGAGCCGGGCCGAGGGCTATGTCGGCCTGACCAACCTGATGGGGTCGCGTTTCACGGTCTCGCCGAAGGACATGCAGCCCGTCCTGGTGGCCATGGACCAGCGCGGCCTGCTGTACATCGATTCACGGGAGAGCCCGGCCTCGATCGCCGGAAAGCTGGCTGTCGAGATGGGCCTGCCAGCGGCCACGAACGACCGTTTCATTGACGCCGAGGCCGCGCGGGGGCCCATCGACACCCGTCTGGCCCAGCTTGAACAGCTCGCCCTGGCCCGGGGCAGCGCGGTGGGCTTTGCCGCCGATTATCCCGTCGCCATCGAGCGCCTGCGGTTCTGGATCGAGGGTCTGAATGATCGGGGCTTTGTCCTTGCCCCCGTCTCCGCCGTCGTGCGCACCGCGAACCCTGAATAGGCTGCCAACATGACCAGGTCCGATCTGCCCTATCGCCCGTGTGTCGGCATCATGCTGGTGAACGCCGAGAATCAGGTGTTTGTCGCCCGCCGCATCGACCAGCAGGTGGAAGCCTGGCAGATGCCGCAGGGCGGCATCGATGCCGGTGAGGATCCGGAGACAGCGGTCTTCCGGGAGATGAAGGAAGAGATCGGCACCGACAACGCGGAAATCCTCGCGGTCACCGAGGGCTGGATCAATTATGATTTGCCTGATGATCTGGTCGGCAAGGTCTGGAAGGGTCGTTATCGCGGCCAGACGCAGAAATGGTTCGTACTGCGGTTCAACGGGGACGACAGCGAGATCGATATCGAGACGGAACACCCGGAGTTCAATGCCTGGCGCTGGGCATCCTTCGCCGATCTGACCGACCTGGTGATCCCGTTCAAGCGCGAGAGCTATCAGCAGGTGATGGCGGCGTTCGCTCACCTGTTTCAGGACCGGTGATCAACCGGCAGAAATACTTCCTGGGGGGATGACATGACAGACAGGGTTGCAATCGTCACGGGCGCTGGTTCAGGGATCGGGCGGGCAGTTGCCCTGACCCTGCTGGGTGCTGGATACAGGGTCGCACTGGCCGGTCGTCGCGCGGAGGCGCTGCAGGAAACGGCAGAGCTGTCGAAAGCCGCCGCCGGGGATATCCTGACGGTGCAGTGCGATGTCGGTGATCCGGAATCGGTGAAGACGCTGTTCGACAGCACAAACGCGCGCTTCGGGCGGCTGGATGTGCTGTTCAACAATGCCGGATCCGGGACACCGCCGATGCCGCTGGAGGATATTCCGGTGGAAAGCTGGCAGGCGGTGGTCAATGCCAACCTGTCGGGCGCGTTCTACTGCACCCAGCAGGCCTTTCGGCTGATGAAGGCGCAGTCGCCGCAGGGCGGGCGCATCATCAACAATGGCTCCATCTCCGCCCATACGCCGCGTCCGTTCTCGGCCCCCTATACCTCGACCAAACACGCGGTCACGGGCCTGACCAAATCCACGTCGCTGGATGGCCGGGCCTACAGCATTGCCTGCAGCCAGATCGACATCGGCAATGCCGAGACCCCGATGACCGCCCGCATGCCGCAGGGCGTGCCGCAGGCGGACGGCTCAATGGCACCGGAACCGGTCATGGACGTGCAGCACGTCGCCGACGCGGTGCTGCACATGGCCAATCTGCCGCTGGATGCGAACGTGCTGTTCATGACCGTCATGGCCACCAACATGCCCTTCGTCGGGCGGGGATAGGGTCGGGCGCGGGCCGGCGCCGCAATCAGACAATCGAACGATCCAGGCCCCGACCCTAGAGCGGGGGGCGGTATCCGGGGGTTCGGCGTTGCAGGTAGACGTCGAGGAAGGCCCGCATCAGTTCAGGGTCATTGGCCAGCGCCTTCTGCACCAGTGGCAGGGCAGCGCGGTGCAGCACGGTCTCGGCCAGCATGCGGGCGTTGTAGCGGGCAAGCCCCCTGATCTGGGCAAGAACCCGATCCTGCTGTCTTTCATCGAGTACGGGCCACAATATGAGCCCCAGGATGACCCTGGGCTTCATCAGGCCGATCACCTGCGGTCCCGTTTCCAGTGACATGGCAAAGGCGAAGGCGGCGCGGGCACCGACGCCATCCTGCATCAGTTCCGCCTGCGCCAGGCGCAGCCAGACATAGGGCTGCGCCGGATTGTTGCCGAGTGACATGCGTCCGGCGCCAATGGCGCGGTTGACCGCATCCTTCCATTCATCGGATCCAGGTGTCAGCGTTCGCGCGGCGACCATCTCGATCAACGCCAGATCGCGATACGCCCGATAGTCGCGCGGGATGGATCTGGCCGCGGTCGCGAAGGCCTTGCGCGCACGCTCGATGGCCGGCGCGCCCAACTCCTCCCCGCGTTTCAGCTTCTCGATGGCGGGCTCACCAGCGGTGGCGTTGACGGCACCGATCAGACGCGGGCCGCTCAACACCACAAGCAGAACACCGGCCGCCGCAATCAGCAGGCCGCCGGTGGAGGAACCAAAGGGTATGCCGCCTGAGCGCCTACGGCGCTTACGTGCCATAATACTTTCCGTAACCCTGGTAGTAATAGTAGGAGTCACTGTAGTTGTACTTCTGGTGGCGGCGAATATCGACCCGCGTCATGGCCACGCCGGCAAGGTCGCCGTTGGCTTCCTGCACCTGACGGATACCGGCCAGCACGGCCTCCCGTCGGGTCGAGCCCCAACGGACGAGGAAGACCGACTTGTCGACATGGCGCAGCAGGACAAGCGCATCGGAGACCGGCAGCACCGGAGGGGTGTCGAGGATGACGAGGTCGTAGCGACGGGTCAGTTCCTCGATCAGCTGACGCATGGCATTGGAACCGAGCGCGTCCGGCGGGTTCGGAACCTTGGCGCCGGCGGTGATGTAGTGCAGACCGGATTTCAGATCGATCTCGACCGCGTCATCGATCTCCGCCGCGCCAGTCAGGATTTCGGCCACACCCTTGCCGTTCGGCACGCCGAGCGACTCATTCACCGATGGCTTGCGCAGGTCACAGTCGATCAGGATCGTCCGCTGACCCGCCTTGGCTGACGCCCGGGCAACGGACACCGCAGTGGCGGTCTTGCCCTCCGCCGGTACGGAGGACGTGAACATGACGGAGCGCGGACGCTGGTCGATGCTGGAGAGCATCAGCGATGTCCGGATCGTTCGTATGGCTTCCGAGTAGAGCGAGTTCGGCTCGTCTATCACGAAATCCTCCGGCGTCGAGCGGCGGCTGTCGAGCATCGACAGGCGCGGCACCAGACCCAGGGCCGGGACATAGGCGAGCTGCTGCAACTGCTGCAGGGAGCGGAAGCCGGTATCCATGTACTCGATCAGGAAGACCACCAGCACACCCAGGATGGCCGACCCGACCAGCGCGGCGGCGATCGTCAGGCTGCGGCGCGGGAAGCTCGGTTCCAGCGGGGTGCCGGCACTGTTGATCACACGGGCACTTGCCTGCTGCGGACTGCGCTCCTGCAGGTCGACTTCCTTGAAGCGGCTGAGGATGGTGTCGTAGAGCTGTTTGGCTGCATTTCGCTCGGATTCCAGCGACCGCAGCGTCACTTCGGAGTCCGTCTGTTCGGCGACCTGAAAGGCCAGCGCCTCGATCTCCGTGTTCAGGTTCTCCACCTTCACCCGCGACAGTTCCAGCTTGTTGTCGAGCGCGATGACGATCTTGGTGATCTCGGAGCGGATGGCGACCTGCAGGTCAGCCAACTCGGCGCGCTTCAACTGCAGCCGGGGATGCTGGTCACGCAGCTGGGTGCGCAGTTCCGCAATCTCGCGCAGCACCTCCGCCTCCTGCTCCCGCAGGCGGACGATCAGGGTCGAGTCCAGCACAGCGGTCACGCTTTCGATGCCGTCGGAACCTTCGTTCAGCAGCCGCTTGACCTGGGCAACACGTGCTTCCGCCTCGGCCTGAAGTTCCCGTGCACCGACGCGCTGACGATTCAGTTCCGCAAGCTGTTCCTGCAGCAGCGTGGTCTGATTGCGATAATCGACGACGCCATGGTCGCGGCGGAACTTCTCCAGTGCCTGTTCGGAGTCCAGGTAATCCGCTTTCAGGCGCTCGGCCTCGTTGCCGAGAAAGCTGGAGGCATTCGAGGTCGCTTCGCTCTTCTCGGTCCGGGTGGAGTCGACATAGACCTGCGCGAAGGCATTGGCGATCTCGCGGGCAAAACCCGGTTTGTCGGACACGAAACTGATTGAGATGGTGCGTGCCCGTTCCGACGGATCAACGCCCAGGTTGCCGAGCAGGCCTTTCAGCACAGCCTGTTGCTCGAACGTTTCACGCTCCTCCGGCGTCATGCTTTCCAGCCCGGAAAGTTGCGGGCTTTCCTGCGTACCGCCGCGCAGGGTGTCCAGCGCGCCGCGTACGCCTTCGACCACCGGGTCGGGCAGAACACTCTTCACAGCGGCCTTGATGCCGTCGAACAGGGAAGCCTTGTCCTGGTCGCCCCACCAGAGCGCCGAGGGATCCTCGAACAGTCCCATGCGCTTGGCGACTTCCTCCGCCGCGAAGGTGGAGGAGATGATGGCTGCCTGCGTTTCGTTGTAATAGAAATCCTGCTGTCCCTGCTGCAACACGTCCTGAATGTTGACGACGCGCTGGTCCTGAATGCCGATCTCGACCTCGGCAGTAGCGACATAAAGCGGGGTGCGGGTCTTGACCCAGTAATAGGCAATGGCAGTTATGAAAAGCATGATGGCGAGAATGATCAGCTTCCGGCGCCACACCACACCGAACACATGGCGAAAGCTGATCAGCGACTGGTCGCCCTGCGACTGCGCCATGAAGGGCGGCAGTTCCGAGGAATCATCCATGTGCTGTGCCTGCTGCAGAAAACTCACGCTTGCCATATTGCCTGTCCGTCTCGGTTCCACGAGCCCGGCCTGAAAACGAATCACAAACTACGATCATAGACCTGAATTCACAATTCTTTCAGAACCTTACCGGATCATTCTGATATCTGAGCGCAAGATTACGTTACGAAGCGGTTCGCAATTTGCGGCTCTTCACAAATTTCACACAACATGTAGCGTCGCCGGAACGTCGCCACACCAGATAACGTGCCTGATCCGATGTCTCTGCAAAGAGTTAAGCAACCGTTATGCCAGACTCGGCAAAAACGGCTGAATCGCCCGCCAAAAGCGGCAAACCAGTGTGACAGGGCGCACTGAATCGTCCTGATTCCGCACAGATTGCACGTTGACCGGGCCGGAAGCGGGACACATGGCCGACTATGCGGCTTCCGATCAGTTGATGGCGCTGAGCGGCCTGTCGCGCAATCTGTCTCGATATGAGGTCATGAAAGCCTCGAATTGATCGACCTGGGCAATCTCGGCGGCCAGATTGCGAAATTCCGCGCTGTCACGACGGTCTTCGGCAGTGACCACCTGGAAAGACGGCCATTCCGGCTGCCCCTGCATCCGTTCACCAAACGACCGGCGCAGTTCGGCCAGCGCGGTACGGTCCCCGGCCAGGGAACTGGCGATGGCAAAGCGCAGGATGTCCCGTCGGGAGTCCTTGTCCAGCGGCTGTGACCCTTCCCTGAGTGATGCAAGCTTCGGTGCCAGGGAAACGGCAGCACGCGCCCACTTGCGGCCCCGCCAGAGGATCTCGGTGCGGACATTGTCGACGTCATCGCCCGACAGACCGGCAAGCAGGATGAGGGCTCTGTCGTAGCTGCCGATCTCGGTCTGTGCCCGGGCTTCCAGCAGCAGGCGTTCGCGTCGCATGCTCTCGCTCATGGACAGGTTCCGCGTGTTCCGCAACGCCTCGATCGCGTCCTTGGGGCGCCCGTCCAGCAGGTTCAGCACGGCAAGCCGGGTGCCGACCCGAGCCTTCTCGTCCCCGGCCAGGCGGTGCTGGATCTGATGCTCCAGCAGTTTCGACGCCTCGCCCAGCAGTTCCACGGCGGCCAGCCGGTCCGCCAGTCGGCGGATCATCCGGTCACCGCGCTCGCCATCGGGCGTCAGCTCGCGGAACTCGTAATAGAGGGCCATGGCGGTGACGGGCGACATTTCCGCCCCCTCCCCGCGCTCGAACAACCCGGCGAAGACTTCCTTCATCTCACCGGCCAGGGCCTGCGCTTCAGGCATGTCCGGAAACTGCTCGACCGTCTGGCGCATGGCCATCAGGCCCTTGCGGAACTGGCCGTCCTGCACATACAGGTCCGCCAGTCGCTGCATCAGCTCGAACTCGAACACGTCACCACGCCAGGAAAACCGCAACCGTTCCAGCCGCTCGATCGCCTCCGCCATGTCGATGCGTTCTTCGTCCAGCAGCAGATTGGTTTCGGCATAGATTGCCCGTGCGCGGACCGGTCGATAGGGGCTCTGGGCCAGTTCGGTATAGAGCGCACCGGCATTTTCCATGTCACCGGTCATCGCGTGAATGCGGGCGGCGAGCAGTTTTGCTTCCTCCCGTCGCGACTCTGTCCCGGAGTGGAGCATCAGCGCGGAGACCTGTTCTCCGGCAAGTTTCGGGTCGTTCAGGGCCAGAGCGGTCTCGGCGAAGGCGAGCCGCAGTTCCGGCTGCATCTCCTCCGGCATCTTGGACATGACCGGCATGCCGCCCCGGAATTCCCGCCGCGCTTCCGAGAACTCGCGCCGCTTGGCGGCCAGAAGGCCACGGAACAGGGCAACGTCCTGCGCGCTCTGCAGTTTCGGGTGACGCAGATCACCTGCAGCTTCGCCATACTTGCCGGCAAACAGCCGGGCAACCCCGCGCAAGGCGCGATAGGACGGGTCCGTGTCGGCGTACTTGTCTTCATCCTCGATACGGTCCATCACGCCCAGCGCTTCCTGTGCCAGACGGTGCCCGACCAGGAAGCGGGCGAGGGCCAGCCGTTCCCCGTTCCGTGCCGCCGGAGTCGCGACCGCGATGCGGTACATCAGTTCCTGGCGCTTCTCGTCGATGTCGTGATCGCCCTGCCAGGCCGCCAGGTCGAAGACACTCTTGGGTCCGGTGCTCTCCGTCCCGCCCGTAATGCCCGGCGGCTGCCCGGCTGCGGATCGCGCTACCTTCTCGCTCTCCTCGGCCAGAAACAGGGTCTCTCGGCCGCCAATCGACAGCCCACGCTCGGTGGTATCGATGTTCAGGGCCTCCGCATGGAACCGGATTGCGATGCCCTGCTGCGTTGGTGGCATGTCGAACAGGACATAGCGTCTCGCGGGGTGGACACCCAGACCAGCCTCCAGCACCGGCACCAGGGCCAGCCTGTCTCCGACGATCGGGTCGTCGATCAGGATCGGCGTTCCCGCATCCGCTATGGGCGCGAAGATACGCGGTCCGGACGGCGCGTCGGCCTGGGCCTCCAGGCGGATCGCGGTCTCCGCGCGGCCCCGACCACCCCCGATGTCCACGACCCAGTCGTTACCATCGACGTTGACTGACAGTGCCGCCCCGGCGGCGATGTCGATGCGAACCACCGATCCGCTTGCCGACGGTTCCGTCACCACGCGCTCGACCGGTCCCTGGGCAACGGCACCCTGCGGACCAGGCTCGATCTTCCTGTCCTGGCCAAATGCCAGCCAGACGTGCTCGCCGCGATGCACCGCCACGGCCGCCACCCGTTCCGGCCACTGGAAGCGCATGATCGTGCGTCCGGGACGCAGGTCATAGGCCACCTGCACGGCATCGGGATCGACAGGAGCGGTTTCGGTCGCGGCGACCGGTTCACGGAACGACGGACGCGGGCTGACCTTCGGTGCCGCTGTCGGCTCTGACCTGGTCGTGGCCGGCACCGGGGTCCTGGCAGCCTGGGGTTTGGTGACCTGGGATCTGGTGGCCGGGCGCTTCGGCGTCGCCTTGTTCGCCACGGCAGCGCCCCCCGCCTTTTCGGAGACATCAAGCACCACCTTGCCGCCTGCCTTGAAGTGCTTGCCGAGGCTGCCGCCCTTCAGGACCAGCCGCACCGTGCGACCGTCGTCCAGGGCCTCGACGGAGTGGATGGCCCGGGCACCGATGGTGCGGAAAGCCGAAAGGTCGAAGTCCGCCGCACGGGCAAATGTGACATCGATGGTCTCGCCGGTGGCCGAGACCTCGTAAGCCGCGGCCTCGGGCCAGTCGAACACCACACGGCTGAAGCCTGGATGATCACCGAAGCGGACGCGCACATTGTCGGCGGCCTGGGCCAGACCCGCCAGCGCGGTCAGCCCGATGACAATCATGAACGGAAGGAATCGCAGCACCTGGTTGGTCATGTCTTCGGCTCCTGCGGTTGTCGCACCGCAATCTCAAGTCGGAAAGTATCCAGCCCGGCATCAACGCGGGTTTCGATCGGAACGGACCCGTCCGGCCCGGTCCCCAGCGCACGGGCAGCCGCCTGCGCGCGGACCAGACCAACGTCGTAGACGCCGAATCCGGAGGCCCGGTCCCCGGCATCCGCCGGGAACACTGCCCGTACGGAAACCTCAAGGCCCGAGCCGGCAAGGTAGTCGCCAAGCAACGGCAGGAAGTCCGCAGCCCGTTCGTCAGTCGCCGTCGGACGCAGCAGCACGCCCTGATCGTTGGAGCGGACATTCAGAGGCCAGTTGCCTGCCTGCGCCTCGGCCCGAATGACCGTAGCGAGATAGCGGGTATTGCCCGGCAGGTCCTGAAGGTCCCGCAGCACACCGGTGGCCGGCACCGGCGGTTCGGCCTGAACCAGACTCCAGGCACCCTCTGCCTTGCCGAGGTCACTCAGCAGATCCTCCACGCGCGGCGTGTCGAATTCGGACATGGACAGCATCAGCACGAAGAATCCGGTAAGGACCGCAGCCAGGTCCGCGAAGGCGAGCAGCCAGGAGGATCGGCTCATGTGGACCCCTCCCCGCTTCGGGTCAGCACAAGTCGCAGATCGGAGGCTGTGCCCTGATCCTCGATCCGCACGGCAAATGCCGAGGCATCAACGCCTGCGCGAACCAGGTCGCGGCCCAGGGCAGCAGCCCTGCGGATCGCGAGATCGGGCGAATCGCCGGGGGGCACCACCAGGGTGAGCGACAGTCCGTCGGTCCGCCCGAAACCCGCCAGCACCTCCGCCATGCGTCGCATCACGGACAGACGCTGGGTACGGAGCACGGCTGTGCCATTCTGAAAGACGCGGCGCAGCGGCAGGCTGACCACCAGGTCGCCATCGGAAGTGGCGACCATGCTCAGGTCCGGTGCCAGTTCGCGCGGAAATACATCGCTCAGGCGTTGCTCCAGCGCGTCCGCGACCAGCACCATCGGTCGCTGAACCACAGTCGGGCGTGGCTGAACGGGCAGGCCGAGACCGGCAAGTACCGCCTCCGTCCTGACGGTCGAGATTTCGGCCCTGGCGTTCAGGACGATGAAGAATGCGAGGAGGATCAGATAGAGCGAGAGGAAAAGGGTGTTGTTGCCCATCGCACGCCGTTCCACCGGGTCCATGATGGAGACGCCCCCCCCATGCGGTTCCGGCGCCCACTGCGGCACGGGTTCGGGCATCTCCGGATCGTCATCCGGTGCTTCCGCGTCCTCTTGTGTCCTGCTGTCGCTCTCGCGCACCATGGCTGTGCCGGGCCTTCCTGAAAAGGGTAGAGCCACATCATCGGCGATCATGGTTAAGAAGCGGTGAAGCGCGCTCAGTTCTGCTTCATCACGCTTTCGATGGCCTTCCGATCCGCGAGTTCGATCGTCAGTTCCTGTGCCCGGCGCGGGGTCATGTTGGCCATGATCGCGGCGATCTTGTTCTCCTTCATGCCGCCAGCGACTTCCAGCAGCACTTCCATGTCGATTTCCTCGAAGATGCGGGCGGCATCCTTCGGTTTCATGCTCTCGTAGACCTTCACCAGCCTGCGCATCTGCTCCGTCTCGGCGGCGTCATGGCGCTCGACAAACTTCTCGATCCGGGTCTCCAGCGCCTGCAGGGTCTCGATCTTCTCGTCGATCCGCTGCTCGGTCGCCTCCAGCAGGTTCTCGCGCACATCCAGTCCACGTGCCCGCTGCTCGATCTCGTCGCGCCGCCGTGCCAGATTCTCCAGCAAGGCAATCTCGGCAGGTGAGAAGGTGGAGGGGTCACGATTGGCCAGGCTGTCCGGCGGGTACGGCGAAGCCTTCTCGGGCTCCTCGCTCACCGCCTCCTCCCCGGTCGTTGCCGCCGCCATCCTGGTTTCCATTGCGGGGGCGGGATCATCCGCGGCGACAGCCTGCGGCAGTCCGATCACGGGCGATACCACGCCCTCGCTGTCCACCAGGTAGGTGACCTTCAGGCCAAGCACCAGAGTGGCCGCAACCAGGGTGGCAGGCAGAATTCGGACGCCGGGAAGTCGCATGGGATTACCTAACCTGTCTCAGTGCCTTGAGGAGTTTCGATTCCGCATCGCCACGGCCTTCACGCTCCGCGCGGGCCGGTCCAGCGCTGGCGGGTGCTTCCGCGGGACGCGCCGGTGCAGCGGTCGCCGCGCTCTTGCGGTTGTCCACGCCCTTCTCGATCCGGTCGGCCACACGCTCGCCCGATGTGGTGACGAGTTGCAATTCGTCCAGCATGTCGCGTGCCTTGGCCACCTTGGCTTCCAGCTCCAGGCCCACCGCACCGGCTGTGCTCTTCAGCTCGTCGATGCTGGACCGCGCGCGCTCCGTCGACTGGTCGAAGGACTGCACCAGGGCCGCCATGTCGCCCTGCGCGTTGCGCAACTGGCCAAGACGACGGTTCAGCATGAAGCAATAGATCACGGTGGCGGTCAGCAACACGACCAGCAGCCCATCCAGCAGCAGGTTCATGTCCATGGTCATGATCCGTCTCCCAGCTTGCGGTAGGCACGATCAATCTTCACCGAGATGTTCTGGCCCCGGCGGCCCATGTTGCCTGCAGCCATCGGAATGCCCCCGCAGTTGAGGCGGATCGCGCTTTCAGGTGAGGCATTGAGCATCATGGTATCGCCCACCTTCATGCGCATGACCTTCGACAGCGGCAGGGTCTGCTCATCCAGTACCGCCACCAGGTCGACGTCGGTCTTCCAGAGTTCGGTCGCCAGATGGTTTTCCCAGATCGAGTCACGACCGAATTTCTCACCCATGAACATCTGCAGCAGCAGTTCGCGAATGGGCTCCAGCGTGGCGTAGGGCAGCAGCACGTCCAGCCGCCCGCCACGGTCTTCCATGTCGATCCGCAACTTGATGACGATGGCAGCATTGGCGGGACGGGCGATCGTGGCGAAACGGGGGTTGGTCTCGACCCGGTCGAAGTTGAACGCGACCGGCGACAGCGGCTCGAACGCGGCGGACATGTCAGCCAGCACCACCGCCACCATCCGCTCCACCAGATTGCGTTCGATGGTGGTATAGGGCCGCCCCTCGATCCGCATGGCGGCAGTGCCGCGGCGACCGCCCAGCAGCACATCGACGATGGAGTAGATCAGGGAGGAATCGACGGTGATGAGGCCGTAGTTGTCCCATTCCACAGCACGAAACACCGAAAGGATCGCGGGCAGCGGGATCGAGTTCAGATAGTCGCCGAACCTGACGGAGGTGATGTTGTCCAGCGCCACCTCGACATTGTCGGACGTGAAGTTGCGCAGGCTGGTGGTCATCATGCGGACCAGCCTGTCGAACACGACCTCCAGCATCGGCAGGCGTTCGTAGTTGACCAGCGCCGAGTTGATGATCGCCTTGATGCCGGACTTCTCGCTGTCATCGTCGCCGTCGGCATCAAAACCGAGCAGGCTGTCGATCTCGTCCTGGTTCAGGATCCGGTTGTTTGCCCCGAAGGAACTTTCCGGATCATCGCCCAGCATCACGTCGCTGTCATCTGCCTCGGGTTCGACCGCATCGGCCTTGTCTTCTTCAGCCATTCAAAAACGCTTTCTGCATTTTGTGGATACGAACTTCTGCGCCTTGACCCATCACTGGATCAGCATTTCCTTGAACAGGACATCGCGCACCCGTGCCGGACGCACCGACTGGTTGACGCGGATCATCAGCTCTTCCTTCAGGCGGTAGACGCCGGCGGACCCTTGCAGGTCCTCCCGCCGCAGTTCGCGCAGGTAGACCTGGAAATGATCGACGATGCGCGGCATCACCTTCTCGACACGCTGCACGATGCTGCGGTCACCGAATTCCAGCGCGACGCGGATCTTCAGGTAACGCGGCTGGCGCCCATCGGTGTTCAGGTTCACCAGCATGTCGGGCAGTTCATAGAAGATCAGGTCGCTGCCGGCATAGGTCACCTTGCCGAAGCCTGCCGACCCGCCACCACCGTGGCCGCCACCGCCGCCGCCGTGGCCGCCGCTGTCGTCAGCCTCCGCCTCACCATGACCGCCACCATGTCCGTCTTCTTCCTTGGCGCCATGGCCGGAACTGGCGGCCTGCGCCTCACCACCGGAGCCGCCGCCCAGCATCATGAAGGCCGCGCCGCCCCCGCCCAGCAGCACCAGCACGGGCAGAGCAACGAACAGCACAAGCACCTTGCCGCTCAGCTTGCGCTTCTTCGGCTGGTCGCCTGCAGCACCTTCTTCGCCTTCGGTGACAGCAGTCTCATCCATCTCTTCAGCCATGATGCGGACCTCGCGCGGGTTCAGTGAACTGGCGTGAAGGTAGGCTGACTCGGTTAACAAAGTGTTGGGATCGCCGTTAACACCTGGCGAACCGGCAGGACTTGCCCACTGACCGCCCCCTTCTTGCCGCCTTCCGACCGTGCCAAAATGAAAACGCAACAATTTCAAATACTTATTTCTGGCACACCGGATGCATTACCCCTGACCAGCAACGTCTCAGGAGCTTTCGGCAAACGCCATGGGTATCGAAAACGCAATTCTGGTCGGACTTTCCCGTCAGGTGGCCCTCAGCCGCCAGATGGACATCGTCGCCAACAACATCGCCAACATGAACACCGTGGGCTTCCGGGCCGAACAGGTCATGTTCCGCGAGTTCCTGGTGGACACCAAGGAAGGCGACAGCATCTCCTACGTGCAGGATTATGGCGTGGCCATGGACGTGTCCGACGGACCGCTGCAGTCCACCACCAACCCGCTGGATGTTGCCGTGTCCGGCAAGGGATACCTGGTCGTGCAGACCCAGGACGGCGAGAAGTACACCCGCAACGGCCACCTGCGCCTTGATGATCAGGGACGGCTGGTGACCATGGACGGCAATCCGCTGCTGGATGTGGAGAACAAGGAGATCGAGTTCGCCGACCCGACCGTCTCCGTCGATATAGCCCGTGACGGCACGATCACAGCGGCGGATGGCGAGACCTTCCGTCTGCAGCTGGTCGGCTTCGACAACGAGCAGGACCTGGAAAAGGCGGAGGGTGGCCTCTACGAGACTGATCAGGCCCCGTTCGAGATCGAGGACCCGCAGATCCTGCAGGGCATGCTGGAATCCAGCAACGTCAATTCCATCACCGAAATGACCCGGATGATCGCCGTGCAGCGGGCCTACGAGGCCATGCAGCAGATGGTGAAGTCCGACCACGACATTCAGCGGGACGCCATCGGCCGTCTTGGCCAGGTCACCTGAGCAGTCCCCGAGGAGTATTGAGCCATGCGTAGTCTTTCCATCGCTTCCACCGGCATGCTGGCCCAGCAGCTGAATGTCGAGGTCATCTCGAACAACATCGCCAACATGAACACCACGGGGTTCAAGCGTCAGCGAGCCGCGTTCCAGGACCTGCTGTACCAGAACGTCCGCCGCGTCGGTTCCAGCTCCTCCGACGCGGGGAACATCGTCCCCTCCGGCGTGCAGATCGGTGTCGGCGTCAAGGCCGGCTCCGTCTATCGCATCACCGAACAGGGTGACATCGCCATCACCGACAACCCGCTGGATCTGGCCATCAATGGCCGCGGTTTCTTCCGCGTGACCCTGCCGACGGGCGAGGACGCCTACACCCGCTCCGGCAACTTCTCGGTCGGCGCGGATGGCCAGCTGGTGACCCAGGACGGCTTTGTCGTGGCACCGGGCATTACCGTGCCGAACAATGCGCAGGACCTGTCGATCAACGCGAATGGCGAGGTGCTGGCAAAGATTGCCGGGCAGACCGCGTTCCAGAACCTGGGCCAGTTCGAACTGGTGACCTTCTTCAACGACGCCGGTCTGGAGGCGGTGGGTGACAACCTGTTCCTGGAAAGCCCGGCATCCGGCGCCGCAACGACCGGCATTCCCGGTCAGGCCGGTTTCGGGTCGATCCAGCAGGGGTTCCTGGAAACCTCCAACGTGAACCCGGTGCAGGAGATCACGGATCTGATCACCGCGCAGCGTGCCTATGAAATGAACTCCAAGGTCATCACCGCATCCGACGAGATGATGGCCGCAATCAACACCCTGAGGTGATCGCCATGAACCGCGCGCTTGCAAATCTGATCGCCGCCGGTGCCTTCGTGGCCGGACTGGCCCTGTCCACCGCCGCCATCGCCGTCGAGCCGATGATGGCGACCCTGAAGCAGGGCATCATCATCGACCGCCCGGTGATTACCCTGAACGATCTGCTGGATGGCGCGGACCAGGCAGGCGACCTGGTGGTTGCCCACGCCCCGGCACCCGGCGAGCGTCTGGCCCTGAACCCCATCGCCATCGCCCGCATCGCCGCCAGCCGCGGTGTGCACTGGATGCCCCCCGCCGGGATGCACCGCATCACCGTGACCCGCGCCAGCCGCATTGTGCCGATGGCCGACATCATGGCCGAGGTCGAACTGGCCCTGAGCATCCAGACCAACGGCGAAGACCTGCAGATCGAACTGGCCGGACACCGGTCCACCCTGCATGTCGCCACCGACAAGCTGCCGACCGTCGAAGTCATCAGCATGGACTACGCGCCGCGCACCGGCCGCTTCACCGCGATCGTCTCGTCCCCCGCCGGAGACCCGGCGGCACAGCGCGAGCGCCTGCATGGCCGCGCCTGGGTCATGACCGAAGTTCCCGTGCTGTCCCACCCGGTGCGTCCGGGCGATGAGATTTCCCATGACGACATCAGCTGGCAGCGGGTCCGCCAGGACCGTGTGCGGCGCCAGACCGTGGTCAATGTCGGCGAGCTGGTGGGCATGAGCCCGAAGCGCCACATCGCCGCCAACCGCCTGATCCGCGTCTCCGACCTGCAGACCCCGGTGATGGTGTCGAAGGGCGCAGTGGTCACCATGGTCTACCGCCACGGCGGGCTGCTGCTGACCGCATCGGGCCGCGCCATGGAGAACGGAGGCCGCAATGACGTCATCCGCGTCATGAACGACCGCAGCCGCCTGACCATCGAGGCCCGCGTGGCCGCCCCGGGGCAGGTCAACGTGATCCCGGCCAGCACCCGCCTGTCGCAGCTTACCCGCTGAACCCGACCCTGAAGCTCCCCGCCCGGCAAAAACTGCCGCAGAAGCATCCGCGCCCTGAAGGACAAAATGTCATGAGAAGCTCCCTGATCCGCAGTCTGGCCATCCTCGCCACCGCCGCCGCCCTCACGGCCTGCTCCGCCGTCGACCGCATCGAGAACATCGGCAAGGCACCGGATCTGACCGAGATCAAGGACCCGCGGTCGGAGAGCAGCTATCGCACCGTCAGCCTGCCGATGCCGCGCCCGGAGCCGACGATCCGCCAGGCCAACTCGCTCTGGCGTCCCGGCGCCCGCGCCTTCTTCAAGGATCAGCGCGCCTCCCAGATCGGCGACATCCTGACCGTGCAGGTGGAGATCAACGATCAGGCGCAGCTGAACAACTCCACCTCCCGCGCCCGCGCCGCCTCCGAGGATACGGACGCCACGTCGCTGCTCGGCTTCCAGAGCAACTTCGGCAATTTCCTGCCGGACGCCGTCGATCCGACCAGCCTCGTCAGCGTCGGTAATACCAGCAACCACACCGGCACGGGCACCGTCGACCGCGACGAGACCATCAGCCTGCAGGTCGCGGCCCTGATCGTGGACCGTCTGCCCAACGGCAACCTGGTCATCGCCGGTCGCCAGGAAGTGCGGGTGAACTTCGAAGTGCGCGAACTGCTGATCTCCGGCGTCGTCCGCCCGCAGGACATTACCGCCACCAACACGGTCAACCACAGCCAGATCGCCGAAGCACGCATCGCCTACGGCGGACGCGGCCAGCTCACCGACGTGCAGCAGCCCCGCTACGGCCAGCAGTTGCTCGACGTGATCCTGCCCTTCTGACCGGGATCGCAGACCGCAAGGACACACAGAAACACACCAATCCCTCCGTCCAGACCATCCCCCAAAGGATCTGAAGACAGGGAACTAGGGCCGGTACCCCACAAGGTACCGGCCCACTTTTTTTGTGAGGTGCATTCAGAAGGATCAGCTGCCGACCTGGATCGCGATCTTGCCGGTGTGGGACTTGCCCAGGAATGCCTGCTGTGCGGCGTGCAGTTCGCGCAACGGATAGATCTCGGCCACGACAGGCCTGATCTCCCCGGCCTCGATATAGCCGACCAGATCCGTGAAGATGTTCGCGGGCTGATACGTGCAGCCGAGAAGGGTCAGGTCACGCAGGTAGAGCGTGCGCAGGTCAAGTTCGACAATCGGTCCGGCAATGGCGCCTGCCGTCACGTAGCGACCGCCGCTGCGCAGGCTCTCGATCAACTCAGGCCAGCGGGAACCGCCCACGAGATCGATGACGCAGTCAAACGCACCGGCGGAAAGGGCGGCGTCCCGGTCGAGCGTCTTGTCGGCCCCCAGCGCCCGCAGGTCCTCGGCCTTGGCCGCACTGGTCACAGCGGTGACATGCGCCCCCCGCCGCTTGGCGAGTTGTATCGCTGCGGAACCGACACCGCCGGAAGCCCCGGTCACAAGCACCCGTTCAGCGGTCAGGCCAACGCGCTGGATCATTCCCTCCGCCGTCGAGAAGGCGCAGGGGAAAGAGGCGAGTTCCGCGTCGGAAAGTGGTGAGCTGATCTGGATCGCATCGTCCGAGCGGACCCTGGCATATTCGGCAAAGCCACCATCGGACTCCGATCCCAGGGTCGCGATGGACAGAGCAGCATCTGTCGAGGCAGGTGATTGCAGTGCGCGAACCAGGACCCGCTCCCCGACCCGGCGCGCGTCCACTCCCGGCCCGACGGCAACGATCCGACCGCAGCAGTCCGCCCCCTGGATTCGCGGAAAGACGAGCGCCGCCCCGGACCAGCTGCCATCCGCGTCAACGTCGGACCCGAATCCGTCCTCAGCCCCCGCGCCCGTATCGCCACGGACACTCTTCGAGTACCAGCCAATGCGGGTGTTGATATCGGTATTGTTGACGGAGGACGCACCGACACCAACCAGGACGTCCCCGTCGGAAGGAACAGGAACTGGCAGGTCTTCCCGCCATTCCAGTCGCTCCGGCCCCCCATGTCCGGTCAGTATCATGCCGCTCATCGCCGTTGGGATTGCCATTGCCGCCTCCGCAGTAGAATGTTTCCTCTACTTGCCGAAGTAGAATGATCCCTCTACATCGTCAAGCATGAACCCAACGATGATCAGAATTGCGGCGGGACTGGAACGGGCCTTCGCACGTGAAGGCTTTGCAACGCCGAGTGTCGAGAACTTGCGGGATGCTGCAGGTGTCAGCCTGCGCACGCTCTACAAGTACACGCCATCACGCGACAAGATGGCCCACGCAGCGCTGGAATACCGGCATCAAAGATACATGGCTCATGTATTCAACGGTCTGGCGGCAGACCCAGCCATCGCTCTAACAGCCATCATCGATCGTGTGGCGGATTGGATGAAGCAAGAGGCGTCACATGGCTGCCTGTTCCACGCTGCGGTCGCGGCCTCACCGGGCGATGAGGCATTGCGTGACCTGCTCATGCGGCACAAGGCGGAGGTCGCCGGACGCGCTGCTGAACTCGCAGGCAGGCAGGGTCGAGAGACCGAGATCATCCTGATCCTTGAGGGTCTGACCCAGAGCTGGCCGCTGTACGGCGACGGCGCCGTGGATAGTGCGAAACGGCTCTGCGCGGCTGTTTCACGAGTCAATTGAGAGGAGAGAACAGGCCCTTGTTGCCGGTTCCGACAACGCTCAGCCCTCTGTCTCATCCTTTGCCGGCCCCTCTATCGCTGTCGCGCCAGCCGCCTCCACCATCGCCTGAGGCAATTCCTTCTTCGCCTTGGCGCCGAGGGTCTTCAGCTGGGTGGCCTGGGTGATCAGGTTGCCATTACCTTCCACCAGCTTGCCGACCGCCGCCTGCTGGGACTTGGTGGCGCGGTCGAGGTGGCGGCCAATGTCGGTCACGTCGTCAACGAAGCCCGCGAACTTGTCGTAGAGCAGGCCGGCGCGATTGGCGATGTCCTCCGCGTTCTTCTGCTGGCGCTCCACCTGCCACAGGCTGCCGACGGTGCGCAGCAGGGTGATCAGCGTCGTCGGCGTGGCCATGGTGATGTTCAGGCCGATGGCGAAACCGGTCAGGTCCGGGCTTTCCTGCAGGGCGGCGGCAAAGGCGCCTTCGATGGGCACGAACATGATCACGTAGTCGGTGGTCGCCCCGGTGATGCGGGAATAATCCTTCGATGACAGGCCGCGGATGTGCTGGCGCAGGGACTCGACATGGCGTTTCAACGCCGCCGCCTGCTCCGCCTCCGTCTCCGCGTTCACATAGGCCTCGAAGGCTACCAGCGAGACCTTGGAATCGATGATGATCTTGTGCTCGTTCGGCAGGTTGACCACCACGTCGGGCCGCAGCCGTTCGCCGCTGTCGATGGTTTCACTCTGCTGGGTGGAGAATTCCTCCCCCTCCCGCAGGCCGGACTTCTCCAGGATCGTCGCCAGGATCATCTCGCCCCAGGCCCCCTGCGTCTGGGTCTTGCCCTTCAGCGCGC
>Ga0070729_10003164_pt1 | contig 19649 bp, 11 predicted proteins | sample tdDd472_FD_66725 | JGI IMG/M metagenome (GOLD analysis project Ga0070729, IMG submission 66725) | Marine sediment microbial communities from the Atlantic coast under amendment with organic carbon and nitrate - tdDd47.2 | ecosystem: Environmental > Aquatic > Marine > Coastal > Sediment | place... | reverse complement strand
CCGGATGATTCGCCCGGGATTGACGGGTGAGGGCGACGCGCCCGGGATCGACGGGTGAGGGCGGTGCGCGACACAGGCGTCCTGCGGACGCCTGGCGGCGATGAATCGCCGCCGCTCGGCGGCGCAGAGACGAGCCGGCGATGCCCCACGCCGAACGATGCCCCGTGCCATCCGGGATTCCCGACCTTCGCCGAGCGGCCGCGATTCATCGCGGCTCGCCGCCTCCGGCGGCGACGCCCCGCATCGCCCCCGACCGTCATCTCCGGATGATTCGCCCGGGAATGACGGGTGAGGGCGACGCGCCCGGGAATGACGGGTGAGGGCGACGCGCCTGGGATCGACGGGTGAGGGCGGTGCGCAACACAGGCGTCCTGCGGACGCCTGGCGGCGATGAATCGCCGCCGCTCGGCGGCGTAGAGGCGAGCCGGGTGAGGTGGGCTGACCACACCGCGCATTGCAATTCAGTGCACTTCGCGCGACGCTGTATGTTCAGGTCGAGCCGAAGAGGTGGGATGAACGTTCGCGGATGCAGCGTCGCTCTGGTGGTTGGTGTCGCTGTGTGGCTCGTCGCATGTGGCGATCCCGGCGACGGCTCGGATCCGTCCGAGCCGGTCGTGGACGCCAGTGAAACGACGGCGACCGACACGACGGCCACCGACGCCGCGGAGCCTGATGGCACCGATGCAGGCGACGCGCCCGTCGACGCAGATGCGAGCCCGGACGCCGCGACCGACTCCGCGCCCTGTGACGAACTCGGGTGCAGCTGCGCCGTCGACGACGACTGCGCATCTGGCTTGTGTGTGGACGCCGATGGTCCCGGGTCGCGACGTTGTTCGGAGCGGTGCGACACCGACGCCTGTTCGATGCCGGGATGGACCTGCCAGCGCGTCTTCGAACGACCGGAGCGGATCCAGATCTGCCGGCCCGGGACGAGTGCATGGTGCGAGACCTGTGAAGACGAGTGCGGCCGCGATGGCGCCGTCTGCGTGGCCATCGCAGGCGCACGCCACTGCCTGCCGCGGTGCGACGACGACACACGGTGCCCGGTGGGCACCCGCTGCGAGACGGATGCAGATGGCGAGGACGTCTGCTGGCCCGCGACCGGGGTCTGCGACGCGTGCGCAGACGCCGACGGCGACGGCTTCGGATCCGGACCGGATTGCAGAGGCCCCGACGCCGCGGACGACGACCCGGATTCCTACCCCGGAGCCCCCGAGGTCTGCGACGGCGAGGACAACGATCAGGATGGCCGGTACGACGAGGGCTTCGATTTCCTGGCCGACCCCACGAATTGCGGCGGCTGTGGCGTCGTGTGTGACGCTCCGTACTTCGAGCCCGCCTGCGTCGACGGCGTCTGCGGTCGGGACGGATGCGCAGAGGGGATGGGCAACTGCGACGGCCTCGTCGCGAACGGCTGCGAGGCCTCGCTCTACACCGGCGAACGCTGTGGTGCGTGCGAACCCGCGGAGCCGCTGCCCGGCTCGCCCTGCGGGACCTGCGGCACCGGCACGTGGTCGTGCGACGCGGCACGCGGCGTGGTCTGCGAATCCGACGAAGGCGCCGCCGCGCTGAATGCCTGCGGTGGGTGCGCCGAGCTCGCTGCAGAGCCCGGCACGTCGTGCGAAGCGTGCGGAGGCACGACGTGGGAGTGCGACGGCGAGGACGCGGTGGTGTGCGACGGGCGGTCCGACGACCCGACGGTGGTGAACGCCTGCGGGGGATGCTCGACGCTCGAAGGGCCCATCGACGCACTGTGCGGTCCATGTGCGGATGGTCTCTGGACGTGCGACGGACCCGAGCGAGCGGTGTGCTTCGGCGAAACCCCGCTCGAGATGTGCGAACGCCCGGGTTCGATCGCCAACGTGATGTTCGAGCGAATGGACGACTACGGGGGCTGGGCATTGGAGTGGACGCCGGCCGCTCGGGCCACCCACTACGAGATTCGCGTCCGGGGGGGCGCGTGGACCCGTGTGGATGGGACAGGCTTTGTCGATGAGATGCACCCCGGGACGCGATTCGGATCGATGTCGGTCTCGGCCAGCGATCGCGTTGGCGGCGGCGTCGCGATCGAGGTCTCGCGGTGGGACGCGGGGCTCCTTCGTCCGTCCTACTCGATTCGCGGTGTCAACGAAGCCGGCGCCTCGCCGAGCGTGGCGACCGTGACGGCTCCGGAGGAGGACACCCCGATCCACGTGGACGCATGGTGCGAAGGCTCCGAGGTGTCTTCGGCGGCGGCCGACGGGGCAAGTGTCACCGTCGAGATCGATCCATTCCCGCCCTCCGGATTGTCCACGTCCGGTGTGACCGCTTCCGACGATTCGTCTGCTGGGGTGTGGTTGACCGTGGGCACGATCGGTGCGTCGGGTACGGCCGAGGCGTGTTCCGTTCGGATGCGGGTCGAGGATCGTCCGGGACCCGTCCGCGAGGTCAGCGTCGCCCGCGCGGGCGACGATGCGACGTGGCAATGGGAACGCTCGACGACGCCGGATGGGTCCGAATTCGAGCCGATCCTGACGCCAGACGCGTGGTCCGGGCTCGACACCGATCTCTCACCCGGCGAGGAGCGCCGCTATCGGGTGGTCGTGAACAGCGCGCGGGGCACGGCCGTGTCCGAAGTCGTGCGTGGTCGACGAGCCGAGGTCGTCCCCGAGGACCCGAACGACATCGTCGATGTGGTCTTCGCACAGGGCGGCAGCGCCCGAGAGCATGCGTCGACGGCCTGTGGACGCACACGCGGCGGACGGATCGCATGCTGGGGACTGCCGCCGGTCGAGTGGATCGGGGTCGATCTCCTCGAGGTGCCGATCAATGCGCCGCTGATCGTCCCGCATCTGGACGGGGCGGATGGCGTGGGGTTGACCAGCGGTGGTCGGCTCTGCGCATCGTTCGGCGACCGAGGCGTCCGCTGCTTCTCGGACGACGAACCCATCACGCCCGATCCGGGGGGCGCTATCGATGGGACGGCCGGGCTTCGCGACCTCGCGTGCTCTGACGTCTGCTGTGGTCTGACTCCCGACGACCGGCTGGTCTGTTGGGCCGACGACGAGGACACGGCCTCTGCCGTGGATCCGCGCTCCGATTGGCACTCGCACGTCGCGTCGTCGTTTGCACATTGCGTGCGTTCACACGATGGCGTCGCGCGTTGCTACAACGTCGGCTCGTCCACGACCGTCGTGCACGGCGCAGATGGCGGACTCGACGTGGGATTCACTTCTCCGCCCGTAACGATCTCGGCAGACAACCGAGTGTGTGGCGTGCTCGAGGACGGCCGCGTCGAGTGCTGCACATCCGGCGGATGCGATACCATGGACGTCGCGCCCGGAGCCATCGGCGTGGTCTCGTCATCCGCAGGTCGATGTGCGGTGTACGCCGACGACGACCCGATGTGTCAGTTCTGGCGCGGCGACTGGGTCGACGAGACGATCGACTGGTCGGTCCCGACGCGATGGCCCGAAGGCACACGAAGCCTCGTCCGGTTCGCCTCGAATCACCCCGATGCCGTCACGTGCGCCGAGTCGGGCGTCGAAGGGTGGCGGTGTCGGGGCTGGTCGGATGGCGGGTTGCGGGCGGATGCGCTCCCCGAAGACCTGGGCGGTGCGCGCCCCGTGCAGCTGCCCCCCGGTGTGGTTCGTCTGGGCGTGTCCACGCTCGCCGTGTGCGCGCACGACGTCGACGGCGGTGTCTGGTGCTGGGGCACGGACGGTGACGGGTTCATGCCGCGGTTCGCGCGCCGGCCATGGCGACTTCCGATCCCGAGGATGCGTGACATCGTGTCGGGTGCCGTGTCGGCGGAGACCCTGGCGCTCGACGACGAAGGCCACATCTACCTCCTGCAACGCGTCGAAGCGTCCTCGTTCGTTGCGCCTGTCCCCGAACTGACCATCGACGGCGCCGAATCTCTCCACCTCATGCGCGAAGGTTTCGGGGTGCTGACGCGCGGCGGCGATCTGTACTACCTGCCGGCACTCGATCTCGACGCGCCACGAATCCTCACGAGCTCGGTCGTCGCCGTGCACGAGCCATGGTGCGCAGAACACGCAGACGGGTCGCAGACCTGTTGGAACCGGGAGCTCCGCCGCACGGTCCACCCGGCGGATGCCCTCGACGGTGCACCCGTCAGCGGGTGTCGACTCGAGGACATGTCCTGTGCCGTCAGTCGGGACGGACACGTCCGGTGCGCGACCCGAGCTGGCTCAGCGCCCCTCTGGGCCGATCCCACCGATGAGGTCGATGGGCTCTTTCTCGTGGAGGGCGTCGATGACGTCGTCGGATTGTCCTGTTCGCGTGCATCCCCGTCCCTGTTTCGAACGGGTGTCATCGTCTGCGCCGTGACGTCGACGGGTGACGTTGCGTGCTGGGGTCCGAACGACGGACAACCCATCATGATCGGTCCGGACCGGGTTGATGCACCGACGGCGGTGCCGTTTGGCGGCCCGGTCGCGTCCGTGCATGCGGGGATGGGAGTGGTCTGTGCGCAGATGGAATCCGGGCGCGTCCACTGTCGAACGGTCGTCCCGACGTTCGCTGGCGACGAGGCCATGCACCCCAACGAATGGCGGCCGGTCGGGCGCGCCGTCGAGTCGCTGACGTATCGATGACCGCTTCTCGGCGCCCCACGCCACCCGAGACTCTCGACCTCCGCCGAGCCGGGGTGATGCCCCGCGCCTCCCGGAATCCTCAACCTTCGCCGAGCGGCCGCGATTCATCGCGGCTCGCCGCCTCCGGCGGCGATGCCCCACGCCACCCCCGACCGTCATGTCCGGCGACGCGCCCGGGATCGACGGGTGAGGGCGACGCGCGACACAGGCGTCCTGCGGACGCCTGGCGGCGATGAATCGCCGCCGCTCGGCGGCGGAGAGACGGTGTGGGTGATTCGGGCGGTCGTCGCGGCGCCCCCCTCAACGCGCCGCGTTACACCCTCGTCGCCCTGTGGTACCGTCCCGGCTGCTCGCGCCGTAGCCCTCGACGTCGATGCGCCCTCGCTCCGTACTTCTGCTCGTGCTCTTTGTTCTCGCCGCCCTCGCGAGTGCGGCGGGCTGTGGGCGCGGTGAGATGTTGACCGATGACCCGCGGCACTTCGTGTTCGCGTTGTCGAGCGACCCCGAAACCTTCGACCCCGGCGTCATGTCCGGCTCGATCGAGGGCAAGGTGGCGTACCAGATCTACGAGGGGCTCGTGTCGCCGCCGTCCGATGACGGTCCGCCGGTGCCCGGCGTCGCAGAGCGGTGGGAGATGTCCCCCGACGGCTCGACGTGGACCTTCTACCTTCGCGATGACGCGCGGTGGTCGAACGGCGACCCGGTCGTGGCCGAGGACTTTCGCCAGGCGTGGCTGCGGCAGCTGCGCGGCGACATCGCCAGCGACTACATCAGCTTCGTCCGGTACCTGAACAACGCGCGACCCTTCGAGCAGGGGCTGCGGATGATGCCGCGGTTCTTCCGCAGCGTGCTCGTGCCCGTGCTCGAGCCGCACGTCGGCGCCCGGGTCATCGACGATCGCACCCTCGAGGTGACGCTGCAGCAGCCGACGGCGTACTTCCTCGACATCGCGATGTTCTACACGATGTTCCCGGTGCACCGCGGCACGATCGCTGCGCTGGGTGACGAGGACGCGTTTCGGCCCGAGAACCTCGTGTCGAACGGGCCGTTCCGCATCGAGCGCTTCCTGCGGCGCAACCGCATCGAGATGGTGCAGAACGAGCACTACTGGGACGGCGACAACCTCGGCCTCGACGCGGTCACCGCCATCATCATCGAGGACAACGCGGCCCGCGTGACCGCCTACCTCGACCGGCGCGTCGACTGGATGCACGAGCCGCCGAACGACCAGCTCGCCATCCTGTCCGCCGACCCCGGGTTCCGGTCGGCGCCGCAGCTCGGCACCTACTACTACCGCTTCAACGTGACCCAGCCGCCGATGGACGACCTGCGCGTCCGTCGCGCGCTGTCGATGGCGCTGAACCGCGAAGAGCTGTGCCGCTGCACCCTCGACGATCTCTACGAGGCCGCCTGGGCCTTCGTGCCGCCGCTGCCGGGGTGGGAGCCTCGCGACCTGCTGCGCTTCGACCCCGGCGCCGCCCGCGACCTGCTCGCCGAGGCCGGCTACCCGAACGGCGAAGGGTTCCCCGAGCTGGTGATCCTCTACAACACGAACGAGAACCACCGGGTCATCGCGCAGGCGGTGCAGGACATGTGGCGCGTCGAGCTCGGCATCGAGGTCCAGCTGCTCAACCAGGAGTGGAAGGTCTACCTCGAGACGATGGAGGCGCTGGACTACATGGTCGCCCGTGCCGGCTGGATCGGCGACTACGTCGACGCCAACACGTTTCTGCACCTGTGGCGCAGCTTCGACGAGAACAACAACACCGGGTTCGACAACGCGGACTATGACCGGCTGATGGCCGACAGCATCCGCGAGACCGACCCGGCCGCGCGCCTGCAGCTGCTACGGGACGCCGAGGCGCTCCTCATGCAGGAGATGCCGGTCATGCCGATCTACTTCTACTCGCAGTTCCACCTCGTGCACCCGTCCGTCGAGGGCTGGGACATGAACGTCCGCAACGTGCACCTCGCGCGGTGGATCTCGAAGACTCCGGCGGCAGGGGGCACGCAGTGATTCGCTACGTCCTCGGGCGCTTTGCGCAGAGCCTGGCGGTGCTCTTCGTCATTCTGACGGCGTCGTTCTTCATCATGAAGGCGGCACCGGGCAGCCCGCTCAGCGAAGACCGCGCCCTCGACCCCGAGGTCGAAGCCCAGCTGATGGAGCAGTACCGCCTCGATCAGCCGGTCGTCGCCCAGTACGGCTACTACATCGGCGGCCTGCTGCAGGGCGACCTCGGCCCGTCGATCAAGCAGAAGGCGCCGGTCAGCGAGATCATCGGCGGCGCGATCGGCTACAGCCTCGCCATCGGCGGGCTGGCCATGGTCTTCGCGCTGCTGCTCGGCATCCCGCTCGGCCTCATCTCCGGGCTGAAACAGAACACCGCCGCCGACTACGGCCTGATGACCTTCGCGATGATCGGGGTCTCGATCCCGAACTTTGTGCTCGGGCCCCTGCTGATCCTGGTGTTCGCCACAGGTCTCGGGTGGTTCAAATCCGGCGGCTGGACAGGCCCGCAGGACGCGATCCTGCCGGCGATCAGCCTCGGCATGTTCTACACCGCCTACGTGGCGCGCCTGACCCGCGGCGGCATGCTCGAGGTGGTGCGCCAGGACTTCATCCGCACCGCGAGGGCGAAGGGGCTCACCGAACAGCTGGTCGTCGTGCGGCACGCGCTCAGGGGCGCGCTGCTGCCGGTGGTCAGCTACCTCGGTCCGGCGTTCGCCTCGGTGCTGACCGGGTCGATCGTCATCGAGAAGGTGTTCAACGTGCCCGGCCTGGGGACGTTCTTCGTCGATGCGGCGTTCAACCGGGACTACTTCCTCGTCCTCGGCGTCATCATCGTCTACTCGCTGCTGCTCATCGTCCTGAACTTCCTCGTCGACCTGCTCTACGGCGTGCTCGACCCCCGCGTGAAGGTGGGCGAATGACGGACGCGAAGCGCCAGTCGCCCGCCGAGGGCGCAGAAAAGGTCACCGACGAGATCATCGAGGGCACGTCGCTGTGGGCGGACGCCCTGCGGCGGCTCAAGAAGAACCGCGCCGCGCTGATCGGCGGCATCATCGTGCTGATCATGGCGAGCCTCGCTGTGCTCTTCACGCCGATCTCGCGCTACGTCACGCGGTACTCGCACACCGAGAATCACGTGTGCCTGCGGTACATGCCGCCGGGCGCCCGGGGCGTGCCGCGCGAGCATCCGCGGCTCTTCGCCCCCGACACGCACTCGTTCGCCGACACCGACGCGAACGGTGACGATCGGGTCGATTCGGCCGAGCTCAGCGCGCTGCTGCGCGGCATCGAGCACGCGTGGATCGATCGCGACGACGACGGCCTGATCGACGCCCGCGAGCTCGAGAAGGCGCCGCGATCCCTGCTGATCGAAGCCCAGCTCGTCATCGATCGCTACGACGCGAACGGCGACGGCGGGCTCGATGTCGACGAGGCGGAGCCGCTGGTGGACATCTTCCCCATCGGCGAGGCGGGCATGTTCATCCGCCGGTACGACGACAGCGGCGACGGCACACTGCAGGCCGCCGAGTGGGTCGGAGCGCCACGCCCGCAGGTGTTCTGGATGGGCACCGACGGGCTCGGCCGCGACGTCGCCACGCGCATGGTGTTCGGCGCCCGGGTGTCGCTCGCGGTCGGTCTGCTGGCGACGATGGTGTCGTTCTTGATCGGCGTCACGTGGGGCGCCGTGGCCGGCTACTTCGGCGGTCGCGTCGACGCCGTGATGATGCGCATCGTCGACATCATCTACGGCCTGCCGTTCATGTTCCTCGTCATCCTGCTGATGGTCGTGTTCGGCCGAAACATCTACCTGCTCTTCATCGCGATCGGCGCGGTCGCGTGGCTGACCATGGCGCGCATCGTTCGTGGGCAGGTGATCTCGCTGAAGAACCAGGAGTTCGTGCAGGCGGCGCGTGCGATCGGGACGCCCCCGATGGAGATCGTGTTCCGACACCTGATCCCCAACGCCCTCGGTCCGATCATCGTGTACGCCACGCTGACCGTGCCCGCCGTCATGCTGCAGGAGGCGTTCTTGTCGTTCCTCGGCCTCGGCGTGCAGGCCCCCGACACGTCGTGGGGCGCGCTGGCGAACGAGGGCGCGAGCCCGGGCGTGATGCTGAACTACCCCTGGATGATCCTCTTCCCCGGCGGGGCGCTCGCCGTGACGCTGCTGTCGCTGAACTTCCTCGGCGACGGGCTCCGTGACGCCCTCGACCCCCGCATGCGCAAGGACTGATGGCCGACGGCACCGACCCGCTCCTGCAGGTGCGCGACCTGCGCACCGTGTTCGACACCGACGGCGGCCGCGTCGTCGCCGTCGACGGGCTGTCGTTCGACCTCGGTCGCGGCGAGACGCTGGGCATTGTCGGCGAGTCCGGGTCCGGCAAGTCGGTGACCCAGCTGTCGATCCTCGGCCTGCTGCCGTCTCCGCCGGCGCGCATCGAGTCGGGCACGGCGCTCTTCGAGGGCGACGACCTGCTGAAGATGTCGGCAAGGAAGATGCGCCGGCTGCGCGGCAACCGCGTGGCGATGATCTTCCAGGACCCGATGACGAGCCTCAACCCGTTCCTGCGGGTCGAGAAGCAGCTCACCGAGGTGCTCGCGACGCACACGAGCCTCGGCCCCGAGGACCAGCGCAAGCGGGCGATCGAGATGCTCGATCGGGTCGGCATCCCCGACGCCGCGGCCCGCATCCGTCGGTATCCGCACGAGTTCTCGGGGGGCATGCGGCAGCGCGTGATGATCGCGATGGCGCTGATGTGCAACCCGCAGCTGCTCATCGCCGACGAGCCGACGACCGCGCTCGACGTGACGATCCAGGCGCAGATTCTCGAGCTGATGCGCGAGCTGCGCGAGACGTACGGCACGTCGATCATCCTCATCACGCACGACCTCGGCGTCGTGGCGGGCATGGCGGACCGGATCCTCGTGATGTACGCGGGCACGGTGATGGAGTCGGCGCCGACGAAGGACCTCTTCGCGCGCCCGAATCACCCGTACACGATCGGCCTGCTGCGCAGCCTGCCGCGCCTCGATGCGGCGTCGAAGGACGACCTGATCCCGATCCCCGGCCAGCCGCCGAACCTCGCGCGCAAGCCGCCCGGCTGCCCGTTCGCGCCGCGGTGCGCGTTCGCGACGGACGCCTGTCGCGAGACGCTGCCGCCGCCGCGTGAGGTGGCGCCGGGCCACACGGTGCGCTGCCATCGCCCCGAGGTGCCGGACTGGCACGCTCAGGGGCTGACCGCACCGCCGTCCGACGCCGAGGGGGCCGCATGACGACCGAACCCCGCGCGTTGCTGAGCGTGCGCGATCTGAAGACGCACTTTCACGTCACCGAAGGCGTGATCAAGCGAACGCACCACGTCGTGAAGGCGGTGGACGGCGTCGACCTCGACGTGTTCGAGGGCGAGACGCTCGGGCTCGTCGGTGAGTCCGGCTGCGGCAAGTCGACCTTCGGACGAACGATCCTGCAGCTCGTTCGACCGACGGCGGGCTCGGTGCGCTTCGGGCTCGGCGACGACGCGGTCGATCTGGCCAGGCTGTCGAACCGCGAGCTGCTGCCGTACCGGCGCCGCCTGCAGATGATCTTCCAGGATCCGTACGCGTCGCTGAACCCACGCATGACGGTCGGTGACATCATCTCGGAGCCGATCCGCGTCCACAAGCTGCGGTCCGGTGCCGCGGTGCTGGACCGGGTGAAGGAGCTGATGGACCTCTGCGGCCTCGATCCGCGCTACGTCCGTCGGTATCCGCACGAGTTCTCGGGCGGCCAGCGCCAGCGCATCGGCATCGCCCGCGCGCTCGCCGCCGAGCCGAAGCTCATCGTGGCGGACGAGCCGATCAGCGCTCTGGATGTGTCGATTCAGGCGCAGATCATGAATCTGCTGGCGCGGCTGCGCGACGAGCTCGGCCTGACCGTGCTCTTCATCGCGCACGACCTCGCCGCGGTGCGCCACGTGTCGGACCGCATCGCCGTGATGTACCTCGGCGGGCTCGTCGAGCTGGCGCCGTTCGACGCGTTGTACGACCGGCCGTTTCACCCGTACACCGAGGCGCTGATCAGCGCGGTGCCGATCCCGGATCCGGAGATCGAGGCGACCCGCGAGCGCATTGTGCTCAAGGGCGAGCTGCCGTCACCGCGCAACCCGCCGTCCGGCTGCCGCTTTCACACGCGGTGCCCGTACGCCTGGGATCGCTGCCGCGTCGAGACCCCCGCGCTCACCGAGGTCGGCGAGAACCATTTCGCGGCCTGCCATCTCGCGACGGACACCGACCGCGACACCCGCGAACGCCGCAGCGCCGCGGAGATCCAGCGGGGTGGGGTGGGTACGAGCGAGGGATAGCGCAGCACGCGCCATCCCGAACGTCTCCACGCCGCCGAGCGGCCGCGATTCATCGCGGCTCGCCGCCAGAGGCGGCGATGCCCCGCGCCACCCATGGCCGTAACGGGCGCGATCGCACGCCATCCGGAGGTGACGTTCGAGGGGGATGCGCAGCACAGGCGGCCTTTGGCCGCCTGGCGGCGATGAATCGCCGCCGCTAAGCGTGTATCGACCGCATGCGCCAGCTTGAACCGTCTCTACGCCGCCGAGCGGCCGCGATTCATCGCGGCTCGCCGCCAGAGGCGGCGATGCCCGCATCACCCATGGCCGTCGCCGCATGGATGGCATGCCATCCGGGGATGACGTTCGAGGGGATGACGTTCGAGGGGGATGCGCAACACAGGCGGCCTTCGGCCGCCTGGCGGCGATGAATCGCCGCCGCTGAGGATGGAACGATCGCATGCGCCACCTCGAACCGTCTCTACGCCGCGGATGCATCGACCGCATGCGCCAGCTTGAACCGTCTCTACGCCGCCGAGCGGCCGCGATTCATCGCGGCTCGCCGCCAGAGGCGGCGATGCCCGCATCACCCATGACCGTAACGGGCGCGATCGCACGCCATCCGTGCATGACGTTCGAGGGGGATGCGCAGCACAGGCGGCCTTTGGCCGCCTGGCGGCGATGAATCGCCGCCGCTCAGCGTGTATCGACCGCATGGGCCATCCCGAACGTCTCGACGCCGCCAGAGGCGGCGATGCCCCGCGCCACCCATGACCGCCGCTGAGGCGGGCCCTTGACGCCCGGCGGGGGGGCGCCGCAGGCTGCCGCACCTGCAGCACCGAAGGTCGCCATGTCTCGCTACACCGCTCCCGCCCGTCTCGACCGCGAAGAGGACGTGCGTCACGAGTATCCGGACCGGCAGAAGCCCCACGACACCCGGACGGAGTTCGAGCGGGACCGGTCGCGCATCCTGCACGCCGAGGCGTTTCGCCGCCTGCAGGAGAAGCAGCAGGTGTTCTACGGCGCGCGCGGCGCGAGCTACCGCACGCGGCTGACCCACTCGATGGAGGTCGCGCTCATCGCCAAGGCGCTCGCCCGCAAGTTCGGCGCCGACCCGGACCTCTGCGAGACCGTCGCGCTCGGCCACGACCTCGGCCACCCGCCGTTCGGGCACAACGGCGAGGGCGTGCTCAACGACTGCATGGTCGACGCCGGCGGGTACGAGGGCAACGCCCAGAGCCTGCGCATCGTGCGGCGCCTCGAGCTCAAGGGGCATCGGTACGACGGGCTCAACCTCACGTGGGCCAGCATCGACGGCATGCTGAAGTACAAGACGCCGTGGCACGTCGCGGCGACGCAGCCCCACGCGCGCCTGCGTCGCCAACGCGATCTCGTGCACAACGTGTCCGACGACGCGCGGGACCTGCGCGAGACCGGCCATGCACCGAAGTGTGTGTACGACGAGGACTGGGACTTCGTGCAGCGGGTGTACCGCGACCGAGGCACCGGGACGGGCAACAGCTTCGAGTGTCGCATCCTCGATCTGGCCGACGACATCGCCTACTGCGTCTCGGACCTGCAGGACGGCCTGATGATGGGCTTCCTGTCGATGGACGACCTGCGCGACGCGGCGGAGCAGGACGGCTACTTCGAAGAGATCGTGGCGTTCCTCGAGCGCGGCGGCGACCACTGGGACCACGCCCGCGTCGCCGCGATGCTCGGCGAGTTCGTCTCGCTTTTCGATCGCATCGACGCCCGAGCGCTGGAGCGCGGCCGGACCCGAGGGCGCCGCGACGCGCTGTCGGTCGCGACGTCGAAAGAGCTCGCCAGCAAGCTGCACCGCGAGCTGGTGCACGCCGTCGAGCTCGGCGACGACGGGCTGCCGAGCCTCGACGACGAGAAGGCGTGCAAGATCTCGGTGCTCAAGGCGGTGACCCGCACGCAGATCCTGCGCGACGTGCGCCTCACCACCCTCGACGCCGCCGCGCGCAAGGTCGTGCGCCGCCTCTTCGAAGCCTACGCCAACGACCCCGGGCTGCTGCCCCGCTCGATCGCCGACCGCCTGCGCAGCCCCGACCACACGGACCGCGAGAAGCTGCGCCTCGTGTGCGATCACGTCGCCGCGATGAGCGACGACGCCGCCGTCGCCGCGTACCGCCGCCTCTTCGAGCCCGGTTCGCAGGGGCTCTTCGACTTCGTGTGACCCCCGGCTCAGAGGGCTGACGGGCCTCCCGATCTATGACAAGGTCCCGCGTACCATCCACCCACCGGGGATCCATGCGCAGAGCACTTGCTGCGACCTTGTTCGTCGTCATCGGCGGTTTGATCAGTTGTGGCGCCGAGACGATCGAGTGCGGCGAAGGCACGGAGCGTCGTGGCCGCGCCTGTGTGCCCATCGTGTTCGACGACGTCGGGGTCGGGTCCGGGGACGCTTCGGGGGACGATACGGGATCCGACGCGGATGTCGCGACGGATGCGCTCGACGCGGCGGACTCGACCGAGGTGGGTCCAGACGCGGGCCAGGGCGCAGACCTCGGAGACCCGTGCAATCGGGACTCGGACTGCGCGACCGGATGGTGCGAGTCGTTTGATGGCGTGCGCGCCTGCACGGACTCCTGCACGGACGACTGCCCCAACGGTCTGGACTGTGTGTCGGGGCAATGCGTGCCTCCCGGCGCCTGTGTGCAGGTCGCCGATCGCTGGCTCGGGCCCGGATGTGATGCGCCGTGCGAAGGGTGTGCGCCCGAGGCCACCTGCGTGCAGCGTGGTGCGGCGTGGCAATGTGCCTGCGCGGACGGGTTCGCCGGTGATGGGCTGAACTGCGTCGATGTCGACGAGTGCTACGATGCGCCGTGCGACGACGCCGTCTGCGTGAACGAGGTCGGCTCCTATCGTTGCGATTGCCCGGACGGATTCGAGCTGACCGAGTCCGGCTGTGTCGACATCGACGAGTGTGACCGGGCAACAGACGACTGCGTCGACGGCCGCGCGTGCACCAACACCGCCGGTGGCTTCGTCTGCCTCTGCGACGAGGGGCGCATCGAGGTGGACGGCGCCTGCGTCGAGGAGTCGTCGTGCGGCGACATCATGTGTGGGCCGCTCGAGGCGTGTACTGCGTCGGGGGATACGGCCTCGTGCGACTGCGTGGACGGCTATGCCCGCGTGGGTGAAGCGTGCGCGGACATCGACGAATGCACCATCGAGGACGTCTGCCCGAGCGGAACCACCTGCCAGAACGCCCCCGGCGGCTGGGACTGCGTCTGCCCCGACGGCGCGGCGCTGGTCGATGCGGCCTGCGTCGACGTCGACGAGTGCGAAGCGGGGCTCGATGACTGCGCGGCCGACGCGCTGTGCGTCAACGCGGACCCCGGCTTCACGTGTACGTGCCCGTCCGGGTTCGCGTTGCCGTCGTGCACGGAGTGTGTCGACGGGCGCCACGGCGTGGCGTGTGATGCGACGTGCTTCGATGGGTTCGCCAACGGCGACGAAGAGGGCGTGGACTGCGGTGGCCCCTGCGCGCCGTGCTTCGACCTGCCGGATGGCCCCTTCGTGCTCCGCGCCCCGCCCGCCGCGGTCCGTGGCTTCGGCGCCGCGATTGCGATGTCATCAGACACCCTGTTCGTCTCGAGCATTCAGCCGATCGGAGGTGAATCCGACCTGTTCTGGTACGAGTGGGAGGACCGTGCGTGGGTTCTGCGCGGTCAGATCGAACCTGCGGGTCCCGCATCCGTGCGAGGTTTCGGCGCTGCGCTGGCGATGTCTGGGGATCTGCTCGCGGTCGGTACGGCCCGAGAGCTGAGCGACGGTGGGCAGGTGTTCCTCTACCGGCGCGGTGACGACGGATCGTGGACGTTTGAGCAGCGCATCGTGTCCCCCCATCCGGCGACGGACTACGAGTTCGGCATGCGACTCGCTCTGGACGGCGACCGACTCCTGGTCGTCTCTCGCGTCGAGTTCGCGGACGAGCGTGTGTCGACGTGGGCTCGAATCGACGGATCCTGGGTCGCGGGGCCGAGCTTCGAGTACACGGAGGCCGAGTCGGAACCTCATCCTGCCCTTCACAATGGCTGGGTCGTGTGGCGGGGGGATGCGTGGGAGGTCGGAGACGCGATGGACGATGCGCCATCGGCGTTCCGCACCGTCGGGTCCTTCGGTCGCTTCGGTGTCGACTTCGCCCGCAATCCGGACCGACTCAGGCTCGTGCCGGACGGCGACGGTCCTGTGCCGACGTTCCCCGGGCCGAGCGGATCCCTGGTCATCAGTGCGGACGACGCGGCGGTGCTTCGGATCGATGAGCGGTGTGAGGTCTATCGTGCGACGCCGGACGGGCTGCCGACACGCGAGCTTGCAGTGACCTGCCCCGAAGGCGCTCCGGTGGCCACATCGCCGGCGATGATTGCTGTCGCCGGGCCCGTCGTGGATCACCACCGCGACATCTCGTTCTACCCGCGGTGCACCGGCGACCGTCACGGCGCGGCGTGCGACATGTCGTGCAGCGACGGGCTCTGGAACGGCGTCGAAGGCGGGATCGACTGCGGCGGCCCCTGCACCGCGTGTGATGAGGTGACGTGGGAGGTCGCGCCGACGCGACCGGTCCGCCCGCCGGCCTCGGAGCCCGACGACGCCGAGTCGCGGCTGCGCTTCTGCGGGGACATCGTCATTCGGGGGTACGTGGACGGTTCGACCGGGGATCGGGGTCGCCTCGAAGCGTTCGACGCGGACGGCGACCGTCTGTGGGCCATCTCCGCCGATACGCCGGGCTGGTTGCCGGTCGGGTTTTCGCCGGGTGGCATCCGCGATGTGTGGTGCGACGAGCGGCTCGTCGCGATCAATGAGGACGACCGACTCGTGGTTCGACGGTGGGATGGCACCGGAGGCGGATGGATCGATCCGCGTCTTGTACTCGGTGGTTCGCCCGTTTTGTTCGATGGCGATCGGGTTTCGTTCATGCACGTTGGCGGGATGTCGAGAGCAACGCTGCGCTACGACGGAACGACGCCGTGGCCGGACCGAGTGCTTACTGTGCGCGCGACCTGGTTCACCCGGTCGGGAGAACTGCACGCGTTCAGCCTACCGGGGGGCTTCTTCGGGCATGGGCAAATCGAGTTGTGGCGGGTGCCTGAAGAAGGCGAGCCGAGTCGCGTCTACTCTGGTACCGGTGGTGCCGGTGACCCGGTCGGATTCAACGAACGCGTGCTCGCGGACGGTGGGTATGGATACTTGCACGAGGAGTTTGGCGGTGTCTGGTCGTACACCCAGCGTCTCAACCCGATCTCGCCAGCTGTCGCCGGTGACCAGAGTTGGGATGTCTTCTCGCCGGACGCATGGCAGGTCGACGACGACCGGATCGTGGCGGCCCATTCGTGGGGGCTCACCGTCTTCGAGCGCGAGGATGACGGGTGGGTTCTGACGAGCGTTCACCCAACGCCGTGGGACGGCGCTCACGTGCAGTTCGTCGACGACCGGTTCTGGTACTACGCGGCGGACTCGGGCAGCACGTTCTCGGTGGTGGTTCCGTAGGTACTGCCGGTGACCCTCACCCGGATCGCGACCAGCCGAACACCGGGTAGTGGTAGCTGTCGTCGCGGGTGACGCGCCAGCCGGCGCCGCAGGCGGTGCAGCGCACGTCGGACTCCGAGCGGTAGTCGCCGCGGCGCGTGTCTTCGACGGTGAAGAGCGGGCCGCCGGGTGCGGTGTTCGTCGCATGCACCGACGCACACCGGCAGCCGCCGCGGGCGAGGGCGTCAAGGGCCGCGAGGGCGGCGCGGGCGTCGGTGCGCCAGTCGCGCAGGCCGCGGAACGACGGCAGCCGGTCGACGGCGGCGCGCAGGCGCTCGGCCTGGTCCGCGGTGCCGCGCCAGCGCAGGACGCGGGCGGCCGCCATCCCGGCGAGGACGCCCGTCGCGTCGTCCATCGCCTCGAGCAGGCCGAGCGCCGCTTCGGTGGCGACGGCGTCTTCGACGTCATCGAGCACCTGCAGGCGAGCGCGTTGCTCGGTCGGCTCGAGGTCGGGCAGCCGAGCGAGCAGGGCGGTGGCGAGCACGCGGCCGGTGGTCGTTGCGGCGTCGGTCATGGGACGTCCGTCGGGTCCGAGGCGCGCATGGCGGCAGCGTTGCGAGCGCGAGGGGCAGTCGCTGACAGCCTACACCAGCTCGAGGGCCCAGCCGACCGCGCGGCCCACCGTCCACACGCCGGCGACGAGGCCGATCGCCCACGCGGCAGCGACCCGCAGACGCGCGGGCCACGGCGGCGTCGTGACGCGGGTCACCGCGAGCGCGACGAGCCCGGCGAGGGCCAGCACGGCGAGCTGGCCGATCTCGACACCGAGGTTGAACGTCAGCAGGGCGACGAGGGTGTGGTTCTGGGGCAGCCCGAGGTCGCCGATCGCACCGGCGAAGCCGAACCCGTGCACGAGACCGAAGCCCAGTGCCACTGCCCACGGCATGCGCCGGGTCAGGGTCTCGCGGTCGGTCGCGGCCTCGTGGGCGAGCAGCAGGATCGAGGCCGCGATCAGCAGCTCGACGGACGCGCTCGGCGCGACGAGCCAGCCGATGGCGGCGGACACGAGCGTGATGCTGTGGGCCACCGTGAACCCGGTGATCGCCCACGCCACGCGGCGAAAGCGGCGCGCCACGAGGGCGAGGCCGAGCACGAAGAGCAGGTGGTCGTAGCCGAAGATGATGTGCTCGACGCCGAGCACGAACCAGTCTCCGGCGAGCTCGGTGGCCGATGGGGGCGGGGCGTCGGGCGCCGGGCGAACGAGGTCCACCGTGGACTCGCCCTCGCGCAGCAGCGCCTCGAATCGGGTGCCGTCGAGCCACTGCACGTGGACCATGACCTTCACCCGGCGCTCCTCGAGCGCAGGGATCCGGATCGTACCCTCGAGCGCGTCGTCGCAGAACACGCCGTCGGGCTCGTAGGTGCAGCCGTCGGGCAGCTCGGGCAGCAGGTCGATCTGCCCGCGCCCGCCGTCCATCGGCGCCGTGACGCGGACGCCATATCGGCCGGCCTCGAGCTCGCGAAACGCCAGCGCGCCGGGGCGCACGTCATGGGCGTGCGCCGGCGCGACGACGGTGAACACACACAGCGCGGCGACGGCGGCGAGGATGGCGCGCACGGCCGTCATCGCGGCCACCCTTCGACGGTGTACTGCGCGCGCAGGTCGTTCATCGCCTCGGTCGTCGCGGCCTCGACCGCGTCTCGCTGCCACTGCACGGCCACCCGGTCGCGGGCCTGGTCGAAGGGGATCGGGCCGCCGTCGCGTCGGCCTTCGATGCGCACGACGTGCCAGCCCATCGTCGACTCGCGGAGCATCCAGGTGTCGACCGGCACGGTATCGAGGCCCTCGGCAAATGCGCTGCCGTAGACGGACGCGAGTCGCCGTGGCGTGCGGCCGCGCAGCACGGGGCCGCCCGGCGGGGTCGGACGATCGCGCCCGAGCTCGACCGGGTCGGCGCCGGCCTGCAGGTCCGCGAGCAGCGCCTCCGCGTCTGCGCGCGCGGTCGACCCGCCCGCGTGCAGCTGCCGCAGGGTGATCTGCGTGGTCAGCGTCCACTCGGCGAGGTTCGCCTCGTAGTAGTCGCGCAGCTCGTCGTCGGTCGGCTCCGGCGCGACCTCGCGGCTCTCGTAGACCTCGGCCATCTTGCGGGCGAGGTGTGCGCGAACGAGCGCGTCACCGACGTGCAGATCGCGGCTCAGGGCTTCGCGCACGAAGACCTCCTCGGCGACCCAGGCATCGACGGCCACGGTGATCTCGTCGTCCGAAGGGGCGCGTTCGAGGCGCACCTCGAGCTCGCGGGCGATGTCCTCGATCAGGGCGTCGTCGACCACGATCGTCGTGTCGATCGCCGGCTCTGTCGCGGGCACGAGGTCGGTGTCGGGCGCGTCGTCGAGCCCGCCGGTCGCGAGGTCGAGCCCGACGGCGAGCACGCCAAAGGCCACGAAGGCCACGAGCGGCTCGCGCAGGAGCGACCGGCGGCGGGGGGTGTCAGAGTCGGTCGAGGTCACGGTGCGCGTCTCAGAGGGAGGCGTCGATGTAGGCGCTGAAGTCGACGTCCAGCGTGAACACCGAGTCGCGCTGCCCGTCGCCGTACAGCGACTCGAAGTAGATGTCGCGCAGCTCGCCGGGCTCACGCACCTCGTCGATGAGGCGGTCGAGCTCGTCGCGATCGAGCCCGAAGGCGTCGAGCTCGTCGCCGTACGCGTCCTTGTACTCGTCGAGGATCTCGAGGGAATGGTCGAATCCGTCGCCGTTGCGACGAATCGCGCCGGTCGTCGTCGAGAACGTGATGACCTGGACCTCGTCTTCGCTCGGCGCGAACTTCAGCAGGCGAAGCCAGCCGCCGCCGCCGTCGCTCATGTCCTGAAAGTCGACGAGCACCTCGTAGACCGGCAGGTCGGCCGAGTTCGGCGTCGACTGCCAGAACTCGGCGTCCACGTGCCCGCAGTGCACGCCCCAGATGTTGGCGTGCCGCGAGATGAGGCGGGCGAAGAGCTGATCCGCCGGCAGCCCGTCGTTGTACATCAGGACCTGGCCGCCAAGCTGGTACGTCAGCGCGTTGAACCGGCCGGCGGGCAGGGCGCTCAGCGGGACCGGCAGCACGTCGGTGAGGCGGTAGTCGAAGAGGTACCGGTGCGTGGTCAGGTGAGCGAGCACGCCGGGGTTGGCGTCGAGGATCTCGCTGGCCCAGGCCACCTCGCCCTCGGGGGTGTCCTGCGGCA
>Ga0070729_10003161_pt1 | contig 19668 bp, 19 predicted proteins | sample tdDd472_FD_66725 | JGI IMG/M metagenome (GOLD analysis project Ga0070729, IMG submission 66725) | Marine sediment microbial communities from the Atlantic coast under amendment with organic carbon and nitrate - tdDd47.2 | ecosystem: Environmental > Aquatic > Marine > Coastal > Sediment | place... | reverse complement strand
AATGCTTTTCTTGTGCCGATCAAAAACGGTGAGCACACGTACTTCGGAGACTATATTCTGGCGCCGCACCGTCCGGTACCTACGACATCGTTAACCGTCGATCTGCAACTCGCCATAGTTATTCGCGCAACGTTGGATTTTCTGTTATCGGTTGAGTCGGCTGAAGCCAACTAACTAAGCTGGGTATAAGAAGGTGCGTAGCTTATTTCACAGGGCTTTTTCGAGCTATTCCAACCATTGTCGTGATACCCCTTGCATCATTGGTGTGTGGGTTGTTTCCTTCGCTGCGGTGGCCATGCTACCTGACGTTTTATCGCTTTTTATTGCTTTGGTTTTGTTGGCTGCTAAGCATAGCTAATATCACCGGCAGGGGTAAGAGCACCCTCAATCGTCCCGAACCCGCGCAGACTCCGGATTTGAAGCAGGAAATCGCTGTGGTATGTTTGACTCAGCGTGTATCAAGGGAGGTGCGCGCGGTTTTTTACCAAGTTTATCGGGGATTATTTATGAAGCAGCTTGTTTTGGCGGCCATGCTGATGGCTGTCTCCGGCACGGCTATGTCTGCCGAGATCAAAGAGAAGGGAGCGTATATTGGCGGTGCTGTCGGCGCCTCGGAGTACGACTCTGATGACATCACTATATTGGAAAACCTCGGCTACTCGATTGATGACAGCGATGTCGCAGTTCAGTTGTGGGGCGGTTACCGGTTCTTAAGATGGTTTGCTGTGGAAGGCAAGCTGGCGCACCTTGGTGAGTACTCGGCAACGGATGGAGACGAAGTTATTGATCTGGAAGCTGCGGCAATAACGGCTAATGCCGTGTTTATTGCTCCGTTCGGCGGCAGTGGTTGGGATTTTTACGGGCAGGTAGGGCTTGGCTCGGTGTCCTGGGAAGCTAAGTCCAGCGAAGGCGGCAAGCTTGATGGCAATGAACTTGTCGGTACTGCGGGTATAGGCATTCGCTGGACTATCGTTCCTTCATTTACAGTATCCCTCGGACTTGATGCTTATGCGTGGGAATCCGATGAGGAAAGCGACAATGTCGATGAGTCTGTAGCGATTACCAAGCTTGGTCTTCAATATAACTTTTGAGCACCTTTGCTCAGCTCAACTCCGGAGTAGTTGGAATTTATCCAACTAAAAAAGCCCCGCTTAGCGGGGCTTTTTTAGTTGATTGCCTGAGCATTACTCAAGTTTGTCCGCAATGTTGCCCTCAGACAGTGGTCGTCCGAAGGAGAATTGCAGTTCCCAGCTGCTGTTGGTGACATAGCCGAGTGACAGCAGGAAAGGCCCGGCCGGTGTGCGGGCGCCGATATTGCCGGACAGACCGTACAGTGTGCCGTCGGCAACGCTGTCCACACGGTTACCAACCCTGCCGGCCTGTGCCCGCAAGCCACCATAAAATGCCTTATCGAATACCGGCAGTATGTCGGCCAGTTTGTACTGATAGCCGGCACCCGCTACCCAGTAGCTGTCGCCGCGCAGTTCGTTCAGGCGTAAGCCCGGGAACGAGCGGATACCACCTAAGGTGAACTGCCGGTTGACCGGCAGGTCGCCGGAGAATCTGGTGCCGCCACCCGCAATCAGAGAAATGGTGTTGCGACCAAATGGAATGGCATAGGTCGCCACACCTTCACCAAGGCTGTACTTCTGGTCGCCGCTGAGCCAACTGCCGGAGTTGGCATAGCGGACATTCAGGTAGCCGCCTTTGGTTGGCAGGCCGGCATCGTCGCGGGTGTCGAGCAGCAGGCTGGCAACAGCCGTGGACTCGCGTTCCTTGTCCAGTTCCGGAAGCAGCAGTCCGCCGGTGTCCTGTTCTGAGTCGATCCAGCCCGCATAGGCACCGGCCTTGATCTGGCCGATGTTGCCGATGTTGATCCCCGCATCCAGTTGCCCGTTAAATTCCGAGAAGTAGTAACGGGCCTCTCTGGAGCCGTCGATATAGATGTCTTCCAGATTGCGTCCGTAGTTGAGGATCGGTTGGATGAAGAAAGATTGGTTGGTGTTCAGTGGCTGATAGAAATCGGTACGCAGTATGGTCTGCCGTCCGGCCTGGATGATGTTGTGCCACCGCGCACCCAGAGAGTTGATCCACGTGGCTTTGTGCTCACCCCGCACAATCGCCATCAGATCTCCTTTGCCCTGTCCTGCAAGGCCAAGGTCAAACTTGAAAAAGTGGGGGCCGTTGCTTTTCTCGACAGGGCGGAACTCCAGAACACTTTTGCCATTTTCGTCGAGAAGGTTGTAACTGACTTTGTCGAAGTCACCCAATGCGTAGATTCTGCCTGCGGCATCGGTAATTTCTTCAATCGCAACAGTTGAGCCGCCTTGTACATCCTTAAGCTGATTTGCGACGTACTTCTGATTGACGCGGTCCAGGCCAACGATGCGTACTTCGTCCAGACTGATGCCGTCGCGCACATCGACATTGATAGATTCGCGCCAGGCTGCGTATTCCGCTGCCGGCACGGCGTACCGGGCAAGGGATTCTCTGGCTGCTTCGGCCGCCGCCCGGCCTAAGTCGATGGCGTCAGGAACGCGGTCGAATGAGGCGGTGCCGATGTCGCCCATCTTTACTTCAATCCCGACATCCTGGTCGGTGAGCGTGGCGATCTGTGCGTTTTCGTTGGCATCGATCATGACACCGTTAGAGCGGCTGGCCAGCGCTACCGGCGACTGCAGGCTATCGACAGTCGGGGGCGGGGTGGTCAGCCAGACGGCAATCACGACATCCGCGCACAGCTCCCGGCCAACATCGACCGGCAGGTTGCGCATCATGCCGCCATCGGAGTACACCTTGTCGCCGATGACGATCGGCGAGAACGCGCCGGGCACAGCCATGCTGGCACGCATGGCTACCGCTATATCGCCACTGTCAAAGACATGCATTTTTGCGTCGATCATGTCGGTGGCGATGGCACGGAAGGGTATAGGCAGTTTGTCGAAGTCTTTTTCGCCGCGACCATCGGCGACGAGTGCGGCGATAACGTCATTAACGTTTTGCGTGCCGACCAAACCGGAAGGCATTGTCAGCTTGCCATTCTCAATTCCGATTTCTATATCATTGGTATAGGTGGTGCTCTCGGTTTTGATTTCGATGGGCGTGGATTCACGCTTGCCTTTGCTGCCCAGCGTTCTGTTCCAGTCGATCTTGCGTGCGGCGTCGTTGAGGTCTTCTGCCGACATGCCGCTGGCGTAAATGCCACCGACCAGTGCGCCCATGCTGGTGCCGACAACGCAATCGACCGGCACGTTCATTTGTTCCATTACCTGCAGCACACCGATGTGCGCAGCACCCTTGGCACCGCCACCGCCGAGCACCAGACCGATTCTCGGCCGGGTTTGCTGAGTCTGGCTGGCGGTAGCCTGGTCAGCCGCACTCACTATAGGTGCGACCGAGAAGCCCGCGATGAGTGTCGTTAGCATTGCTGCAGCAAGCGCGCTTAACCTGGCAGATGAAGATGATCGGAAGCGTGACGGGGGAGGGGCAGCAGAGGTGATGCGGGTTCGGGTAGATCGGTATCGCAGCGTACGCATAGTGCTTCGTCCGTATGGTCCATCGTCAGGGATGTCTGACGGCAAGCATATCAAACGCACAGTGAGAGGGGTGGTGAACGCTTTACAGTTAGCGGTTGCCTCCGCGGGTTTTGCCGGCATAGGTGAAGCGCAGGAAGATGTCGTTCTCTTCCTGTCTGGGATCGCTGAGTATCAGTGTTTCCAGTTCTTTGCGTTTTCTGTATCGAACCTCAACGGCGAGATTCTGGTTGGGGCGCCACTGGTAGCGGATTTCGCCCAGTTTCTCGTTCTCCCCGTACTGGGGTGACAGGAGCCAGCCGGCTCCGGTCTCGGCATAGTTCACACCGATGCTGTGATCAGGCAGAAAATCCATGACACTGAGTACAACGTTCCATGCGAGTCCGTCGGTATCACCTTCGCCTTCAATTCCAATCAATTCTTTTGGTGGTGTTTTGGGGGCATAGCCAAGTTCGGCTGCTACCCTCAGGCGTATTCCGTCATTGCGTTCGGGCCAGCGGTTGGCGCTGCGCAGAACCAGACCGTAATAGTCTTCTCTGGGTCCTTCCGGATCGGCCGTGGTCGGCAATGCATCGGGCAGGTAGGAAATGTCGAAAGCGCGCTGGATGAAAAACTTGGTGCGTCGCAAGTTCTCAAAGCCCACGAAGTAGCCGCGCCGACTCCAGGAACTGACGATGTTCTCCTCGTCGTCATTGCCTGACAGGTTCTCCCGATCGTTCTGTTCGATGATGAAATGGCTGACCCAGCCATTGTCGGCGCGATAGGTGCCGTGGAAGCCATCGGTCCAGTTGACGTTCACACCATTGCTGTCATTTCTGTCCAGTGACTTGGTAAACACGCCGCCACGGGCAACGAACTTGGTTTGCAGGCGACCTAAGGCAAGGTCGAACTTTCTGAGGCGGTAAAACTGCAAGTAGGCCTCATCGAGAGTAATGTCTCCGTCTTCCATTGTTCTGCCGGCTGTCGGCGAACTGCCCAACGTAGGATTAGGACTGCATTCATCGCTGGAGCAGAGCGCAGCGATGCGGGCGCTGGCACGAATGAATCTGGCCAGAGCAAACTCGCTTCTTAGGCGAAGCCGCCCGCGCAGCACTGTGTCTTCATTTCGCTCTCCATCGATGAACCGGTCGTCGGTATATTCGTACTGCACGCGAACGTCGGGCGTGAAGCGCACGCCGCGGAAGGTTGAGCTGATATTGATTGAGCTGGTGGCGTCGTCGAATGAGCCATCACCGTCGTTGGTGGCAGTGGCGGTTTCCGGCAGTTCAGGACCTGTGACTACCGGCTCTGTTACGACAGTCTCATCTGCAAGCGCCGGTGACAGAATGGCAAGCAAGCAGATGCAGGTCATGAGCGCGGTTAGCTGTGGTTTGCGGTCTCGGGTCATTGCGTAACGTATCAGCGCAGGTGTTTGTTAGCCTGCTTCATAATCAGTATTCATTATCGGTATTGGGAGAGAGGATGTGAAGGAGGTTGAGGCCAGCTTCCGGCCGGTCACGGGTTGTCAGGTTCTCATCACAGTGGCTGGCTATTGAACTCTGAACTGCGTAGCGTGTCCCACCTGTGACACTGGACTTTCCGGCGAGCGGGGATACGTATGCGGCCAGCAACCGGGTTGCTTGAGAATACACGCAAGCGCATGAGCGCGATCGACACACCCAATCAGGTGTTGGGGCGTACCCAGACCATTGGCTGTGTTGCCGTTGAAATCACTCAGAAGTGCAACCTCGACTGCACACTCTGTTATCTGTCAGAGCATTCCCAGCAGGTTGAAGATATTCCTCTTGAAGAAGTGTTTCGTCGCATTGATGCGGTTCTGGCCGAGTTCGGTCCCGGCACTCATGTGCAAATCACCGGCGGCGATCCGACGCTGCGCAAGCATAGTGAATTGATTGAGATCGTGCGCTATACGCGTTCACTGGGTTTGTATCCGGCGCTGTTTACCAATGGCATTGGTGCTACGCGTAAATTGTTAAAGCAGCTTGCGGCAGCAGGGCTTGCCGATGTCGCGTTTCATGTCGATATGACGCAGGAGCGCAAAGGCTATGCCAGTGAGGCTGAGCTCAATGCGATTCGTCTTGAGTATATAGAGCGGGCCCGTGGTCTCGGGCTGATGGTGATCTTCAATACCACCATTCATGACAACAACATTCACGAGTTGCAGTCGTTGATACGTTTCTTTGCGGCGCACGCTGACGAAGTCGGGCTGGTGTCTTTTAATCTGCAAGCAGCGACTGGTCGCGGCGTGCTGGGTAGCCGTGAAGACGAAATCAGTCAGGCTTCTATAAGAAGGCATATCGAAGCTGTGAGCGGCGCGCCTTTGCCATGGGAAGTGGTGCGCATTGGTCACAGCCGTTGTCACGACTATATGCCGGTACTCGTCGTTGATGGTCAGATGTACCCGGCCATGGACGACCCTTCGTTCTTCGCGCAGCTTATGGCTATCTCACCCTCTATCGGTACCGACCGGCACCTCAGTCGCACCTCAATAGCGGCGAAATATATTCTGAATGTGCTGGCTCATCCGTCAATCTGGTGGCCGGCCGCAACGTTCATCGGCAGACACATTAAACGCATGGGGCCGGCTGTATTAAAAGCCCGAGGCAAGGTTGGCAAGCTCACATTCTTTGCACAAAACTTCATGGACGCGCGTGAGCTCGACCACGAAAGGATTGATGCCTGTTCGTTTATGGTGATGACAGCGGACGGACCGGTTTCGATGTGCGAGCACAATGCCAGCCGCGACGACTACATTCTGAAACCTCTGGATGTGCGTTTGGCTGATGGCACAGTGAAGCGTTACGAACCTCTCCCCATAAAAGTACGTACAGAGAAAGTGAAGGTTGCGGCAGGATGAATATGATGAAAGCAAAGTTTCTGATTTTGGTGCTGCTTACACTGTCAGCCGGCACAGCTTCAGCGGGAAACAGCGATGATTACGCCGGAGCCTTGCAGGCCTGGCAGCGCGTGCTGAGTACCTATGTCGATGACCAAGGCCGTACCGATTTCATTGCCTTGAGCAAGCAGCCGAATGATCTTCAGAATCTTGAGCGGTATGTTTCTGTGATTGCCGAATACGGTCCGGACAGTAATCCTGAAGACTTTGCTGATGCGAATACCGTAATGGCGTATCACATCAACACCTACAACGCGTTGGCGATGCACGGTGTGATCGATGAGGGTATACCCGAGGCGTTTGACAGCTTTTTCAAACGTGCGGGCTTCTTCAAGTTCAGGGGAGTGCAGATTGATGGCGATAAAACGAATCTGTACGACTACGAGAACAAAGTGATCCGGCCGCTCAATGAGCCACGCGCCCACTTCGCACTGAACTGCATGGTAAAGGATTGCCCGCGCTTGCCGCAGGAAGCGTTTCTTGCAGCAACGCTGGACGAGCAGTTAGAGGCTGCCACTTTAGAGTTCTTAAACAGCGATAAGCATGTGCGTATCGATAGTGATGCGAAGCGGATATACGTATCCGCGATACTCGATTTTTACACCGAAGACTTTGTGAGTTCCGGCAAGCCGGCTGACCTTCCTGAGTACATCAATCGGTTTCGCAAAAACCTGTTGCCTGAGGGTTACAAACTTAAGTTCCTCGACTACGACTGGACGATTAATCAGCAGCCGTAACTGTGCGTTAGCTGATGGCAGCAACCACGAAGAACACAATCAGCCCTGTTACGGATGTGACTAATGTCTGGCGCTTCAGCGCTGGTACCTGTACCGACATGATGAAACCGCTGAGCAGGATTATGAACAGCGCAATAGCCAACGCTGCTGCATAAACTTTAAATGCCGTGCCACCCTTGGCTTTGTGTAGCTGCACGAAGTTGCGGTACCACGTGGTGTCTTTGACGCTGAGTTTCGCAACCAACGGGTCGGTGGTGGGCTCCAGTACAACGTCCAAATCGGCGCCGGTCCATTCCAGTTTGAAAGATGTGCCGCCTTTTTTGACTTTGGCTGCGCCGGACGGTGCATCAAGACCGCGTGCATCAAGTTCACTTTCCACCAATGCCTGCAAAGCAGGAGCGTCAGCCGCCAAAGGTGTTGTCAGCGCAATCTCAATCTGCTCGGTGTTGTAAGAACCTTTAATTCCCCAGGTATAAAGCCCGCCGGTGAGGAGAAACATGAAGGCGGCCGGCAACATGAAGGAGGCCAGCAGCATATGGATTTTGACGAGGGTTAAACGTTTCATGAGGGTTCCATACTTTATCGACGAGATTCGCCATGAACTGAACAGGGCTCCGAGTGGCGCAGTATAGCGAAGCGTTTCAGCAAAAGCGGCTAGGTAGTTTTTCTTATTTTACCCGTTTTTGGAGTAAGTCTATACTTAGAGAATGGAGATTCTTGTTGGAATCGTGATCGGGCTGGTGCTAGGGCTGACTGGAGCGGGGGGGTCTGTATTCGCGGTACCGCTGCTGATCTGGTTGGTTGGGCTCGAGCCGTCACAGGCAATTGGTATCTCGCTGGGCGCTGTTGCAGCTGGAGCATTGTTCGGTGTTATTGCCCGTCTGCGCAGCAGTGACATCCAGTGGCTACCCGCGGTCGTGTTTGCCGTGTTAAGCGCAATCGTGACACCGGTGGGTATCTGGCTTAATCAGCAGATTGATCAGCGTTGGTTGATGATTGGGTTTGGTTTGTTAGTCATCGTTATCGCTGTGCGACTTTGGCTGCAGACCACAAAAAGTCCCGATGCTGCAGCCGAGGTGCGTGCCCGGATTAATGCACCAGAAGAAGTCTCAGGGGCGGTATGCCGGATGATCGGTAACAACCCTTTCAAACTCGGACTCCCTTGCATTCTGGGCATCAGCGGTGGTGCGATTGTGACCGGCATATTATCGGGTCTGTTTGGTGTCGGGGGTGGCTTCATTATCGTGCCGACACTGATGTTTTTAACAGGCATCAGTATTCGGCAAGCTGTTGCCACATCATTAGTGGTTATCACCGTAATAGGCATCAGTGGGTTCACGGGCTTTCTGATTTCCGGTGGCAACCCAGGCTGGATGCTGCTGGGTCAGGTGGCTATTGGCAGCATTATTGGCATGTTTGCCGGTGTCTTCTTGAGCAAGCATATAAGCGGCTGCGCCTTGCAGCGGGTTTTTGTGGTGCTGATGTTGATTATGGCTATCGGCACGCTAATCGATAATCTGTTCTAACGTATCCATATTAGTCGGCGACTTGGGAGGTTGGCCATGTTACTACGTCAGTTGTTTGATAAAGAAAGTTCAACCTACACCTACTTGATAGCCGACGAGGCTTCCGGCGAAGCAGCGTTGATTGATCCAGTGGATGTTCATCATGACATGTACTTGAGGTTGCTAATGGAGCTTGGTCTGAAACTAACCGTTGCTTTGGATACCCATGTGCATGCGGATCACGTTACTGCACTGGGATTGCTTCGCGAGTCTACCGGCTGCGCAACGATGGTTGGTTTTGAGGGCGAGGTGGATTGCGCTTCAGAAGGTCTGGAAGACGGAAAAATCATTAATGTCGGAGCCGTCGCTATTAATGTGATTTTTACACCGGGCCACACTGACGACAGCTTCTGTTTTCTGGTGAAAGACGGTGATCAAAATTACTTGTTTACAGGGGACACCTTGTTTATCCGTGGCACCGGTCGCACCGATTTCCAGAATGGCGACGCAGGGCAGTTATACGACAGTCTGCATCAGAAGGTGCTGACACTGCCGGGTAATACGCTCGTCTATCCGGGGCACGACTACAAAGGCTGGACGGTGTCCACCATCGGCGAAGAGTTGCGCGCCAACCCGCGGCTTGAGCCTGAAACCAGAGATGCGTTTATTGAATTGATGGACAATCTTGACCTGCCGGATCCGAAGATGATGGATGTGGCTGTTCCGGCAAACCGTGAATGTGGGTTAAAGAAATAGGTAAAAAGATGGAACTGAAGAAACTTTCTGACAATTTTTCTGTGAGCGCGCAGATATCTGCAGTGTCGGTGCAGGAGGCGGCCGAAAACGGCTTCACCATGATTATCAATGCCCGCCCAGATGGTGAGGAGGATGGGCAGCTTGAAAGCAATGAACTGGCGCAGGCTTCGGCGGACAGCGGGCTGGCCTATGTGCATATTCCGGTCATACCGGGGCAAATTGATGATGAGCATGTGATGGCCTTTGCAGAGGCTTTGGATGCCAGTGCGGGCCCGGTACTTGGTTTTTGCAGAACCGGAACCCGGGCAGTGCACCTTTGGGCGTTGAGCTCTGCTGCGCGACAATCCGTTGCCGAAATCATTGAGTCAGCGAGTGAAGCGGGTTACGACATTGCTGATCTGATACCCAGGCTTGAAGCTCTATCTGACAGTTGATGCGCGGGTTAGGGAGTTGTCGGATGAGACAAAAGGGCGAATCAACCGGTTCGCCTTTTTCGGCTGCGATGAGGGTTGGTGTTTATGGCTTGCCGCTGACACGCGGATTCACATACTCCGGATCAATGCCGTCTTTCTTCATGGATATGCCGGTGAGAAGTTGCAGCATGACGCGACGAACCAGACGTGCTGTCTGCTGGCCTTTGTTGTCGTAAAACGGGTTGAACTCAACTATGTCCATTCCGACTATGGTTTTAGTTGCGGCAAACTCACGAAGTTGGGGGAACAGCTCATTAGGTGTCATGCCTGTGGGAGAGCTGGAGCCGGTGCCGGGTGCATACGACATGTCAAAGACATCGATATCGAATGAGATGTAGACCAGATCGACGTCTTCCAGAACTTTGTACAGCTTCTTGAAGGTTTTATCGACGCCATCGCGTTGGATCTCATGGATATGAAATACGGTACCGCCTTCTTCGAGTATCTGATCCCAGTCGCCTTGACCGAACACCGGTGTCGACATGCCGAACTTACCCTTGCCACGGTCAAGATGGGCATCGAAGTGCACGAAGGCGACATTCTTGCGACCGTAGACGTCGACGATACCTCTGAAGGTGCCGTTGGGTACCGAGTGATCACCACCGATAGCAAACGGAATAGCTCCGGTCTCGGCAATCTCACGGGTTACACGCCGGATTTCTTCCAGCGTTGCAGATTGATCATATGGATTCATGCCGGTGTCGCCGTAGTCCACGGCGTTGATGCTGGCAAAAGGGTTGATCAGGGTTTCATATTCAACCCAGCTCAAAGGAAACTTTGGATCGCCATAGCCACCATAGTCTCTGGTAAACCGGATCTGTGCCGGCGCCCACATGTTACCCGCCGAGTGAGGCAGAGCACCGGTTGGCGCACCGAATATCGCCACATCGACTTCACCTGCCCGCAGGTCCTCCTGAGTTAGTGCAACGGGGAGCTGGAAGAAGGTTTTGATCCCACCTTGTTCCATTTGCAGCTGGTAGCGCTGAATATCAATGGGGCCCGCTTCACGATCAGGGTTCCGGTCCGCAGGTCGCTCTTCGCGCCAAATATTGGTGGATGCATCCTGCTTGATGAGTCGCCTGGTGGGATCATCCGGATCAATATGCGGCATGGGTGCGCGCTCTTCTTGCGGCGCAGCTTCAACCAGGGCTTTGTTGATTTGCGCAGCGGCGGGCAGCGCAAACACAGCGAGCATAGCGGTAACGATAAGGCGCATGGTCGGTACTCCCTTAGATCTGTTTATTCAGAGATCTGTTCATTCAGGGTTCTTTAATTTAAGAGTTCTTGTTTGTTTTTAAGAGTCTTTAGTCGTTGGGAACAACTTAAATCAAGCTTGGCACCCACCGTTATGAAATTAGTGCAATAAACGAAACGCCCGTTTTTGCACCGGCTCAGCTATAGCGCAGGGTTTCGCTGGGATTCTCGCCGTATTGCTTGCGGTAACGTGCGGCCAGCCGGCCCATGTCCACAAAACCCAGTTGGGAAGCTATCTGAGCCACCGATGCGTCTTCGTACGACCCGCTCAACAGACGTTCACGAAGTAACTGCAGTCTGGGTAACTCGAAATGCTTACGGGGGGCTGAAGCCGGCAAAGCGCTGCGCGACAAAAAGGGTATTACGGACCCCGGCTACGTGGATCAGCAGGTTATTAACCACGACAGGTAGCTCACAACAATCAGGCGGTGAATCGGACCGCTACTGCCGGGCGAATAATCAACTATGCCGGTTATTCGCTACTGCTTCATGTGCCTGACCGTGGCACTATTTCTATCGGGCTGTGCCTCGAAGAGTTCGTCCCTGCCTGTCGGTTCGACAGGAGCTGAATCAACAGGGCCGACCGATACTTCGGTGCTGACAGAGCCTGACAATACCTGTAATTGTGTAGAAGTCAGGTTTTAGCCCGAAACTAAATCAATGGTCTCTGACCACCGGGGATAGAAAATGAAGCGTTCTTTCTGGTTGTTCCTTACGACTGCAGTATTCGCTGTGTCGTCATTTTCCACTGCCAGTGCCGGCATTCTGCGCGACGACAAAGGCGATGATGAATGGGAAATTCTGCTGACTCCCTATCTGTGGGGTGTCAGCATCAAAGGCGATGCCGGTCCGGGAGGCTCGTTGCCTATCGATGCATCGTTCGGCGATATTCTTAGCAATCTCAATATGGCTCTGTCATTGCATACAGAGTTTCATCGCGGCAAATGGGGTTTTGTAATCGACCCCACCTATCTGCATCTTGAAGTCGATATTCCTAATCCGGGGCCTTTGGAACCGAAGATGGAGGCCAAGATCTGGCTGGTTGAAGCATGGGGTTCCTACAAGTTCGTGGAGAACTGGGAAGTGCTCGCCGGTGTCCGTTATCAGGATCAGAAGCTGACAGGTAAAGACGGTTTGGGCGATGTGTATCCGCCACTCGACGGTGTTTCCATTAAAGAGAGCTGGACCGATGTTTTCGGCGGACTGAGAACCATATACCCCCTCGGTGAAAAATGGATCTTTACCGGCCGCGGTGACATCGCCTTCGCCGGTGATTCAGAGAGAAGCTACAACCTCGAAGTATTCTTCAATCGCCGTATCGGTAAAACCATGGCTGTGAATCTCGGTTACCGCTACTTCCGGGATGACTACGACAACAAGAAGGCCGGATTGGACAACTTCGTCTGGGACGTAAAACAGACCGGTCCGGTGATCGGTTATACGTGGGCGTTCTAGGTTTTTCCCCGGCAACTAAAAAAAATCCGTTCGACGCATGTGTGCCGGCAATCGGGCTGCTTTTGTCGGAGGCAACTGCGATATTACGAAGCGCTGGTCAATCAACGCCGAGTACAACGGTTTCATCGGCTCACGCAATGCATTTATCGGCGGCCTCACCTATAGGTTCTGATGGGTCTGCTGCGCCTAGGTGGACCGTTTACGGGAATAACCAGGTGAACGCGAAACGCAGTTGCCACTTGGCGCCGCCGTCCGGGCGCACAACGTTGTAGTAGGGGCCAATCGCAAGGTCAAAGCCGTGACCGCCGCCCATGTCCCAGGTTTGGTTGTAGCTAAGACCGATAGGTACGGTCCATCGGTTAGTTTTGCTTTCTTCCCAGTCGGCTGAAATGACTGCGTTGTAGGCGAGTGACTTCGCCGGTGCCAGTTCGTAATAGAGCATCGGCTGAATCGTCATAGTGTTGAACTTGCCGCTGTTGCCCCACTGGTTGGCAATGATGCCGGCGAACGACAGTTTCTCTGTGAAGTTACCGACCAGTACACCCGCCAAACCGAGTCCCCATTGCGGGCCTTCCAGTTCCGTCTTGGTTGCCGTGGGCAGTGAGATGGTCGGACCGCCACCCCATTTCCAGTTGCCATCGGTATAGGGTGCAAACAACAGCTGAACGAGCGAGTCGCCCACACCCCAGTTGCTTTCGGTAGCGTTTTCATCCGGCGGTAGTACCGGCGGCACATTGGCGCCCGGCTCCAGGCCCAGTATCGGAACGACGACACGCGGCAGAAATGAAAACTTTTTCTCAGGTACATCGATGGCGTACAAGCCCTGTAAAGAGAAACCGTAAGAGGTTTCGCCGGTGTTGCCGGTGTCGGTGGCGATGTGATTATCTGCCGTCACCATCTTGATGGATGCCAGCGGGTTCTGCAGCTTCTTCTGCATTTCGGCGGCATTGTCTGCAAATACATTTGTCGGCAAAGCAGTTAGTGTTGCCGAGAGCAGGAAAGCGGTAGCGCGGTTCATTGGCTTTATATACCTTTGGGTCAGGCAGGCTGTGATTCAGGCCGCTGGCTTGTCCAGCCGTCGTAGCGGATCTTTAAGACTATGACGACAAAGACCAGCGTCATATAGATAGCATTCATGATAACCACAGGGGTGAGCCCCAGCAGCCATGCGTAGATTTCGTATCCGAGGGCTGCGCCGAAATTCAGGATCAGCATCAGCATAGAGACATCGTCTGCGGACTTTCTGCGGAAGGTACGTAAGACCTGCGGCAGGAAGCACAGAGCAAGAAGAAAACCGGCGGAGTAGCCTACTAAATCAACCATGATGAATTCGCGGTAACTTAAGGGAGGCTTCTTTTATACCGCAGGTGCGAGCCGCTTGCTATTACGGTTCTACAAAGCATTCGCCGGTATAGATGAGGCTGCGCTGGCTGACCACTCTCAGCCCGTGTATAACTTTGCAATGCCTGCAGGTTTGGCGGAGTCAGTTTGATTGTGTGTTGTTTGATGTTCATTTTGGAGCAGGGTTTAGCGTAATGATTAATCCGGGTTCGTATCGCTGGTGGCAGGAACCGTTGCTGCATTTTCTGGTGCTTGCAGCAATGTTGTTCGTACTCGACTACTGGTCCGCACAGTCGCAGAAAACCGAGATTGTCGTTAGCCGGCAAACCGTTGATTATCTGGTGGATCAGCAGCAGCAACTGGAGTTGCGGGAGCTGACCGGCGCAGAGCGACAGCAGGTTGTTGAGCAATTTATCGAGGACGAGATTCTCTATGCCGAGGCCTACAAGCGGGGTCTGGATAAAGGCGACTCGCGGATGCGCCGTAACCTGATTCTGAAGATGCGCGGACTGCTGGGTGGCGAAGTTGGCGAGCCTTCGAAGGAGCAGCTTCAGGACTACTACAAAGAAAATCAAACACGCTACGTTACGCCGGCGACCTGGCGCGTGGAGCAGGTGTTTTACAGTGACTCGGACAAGGTTCCCGATGCATTGCTTGAGCGTCTCAATGCAGGCGAGCCACCGGAGAACTTCGGCGAAGAACGTCTGGATATGCGTCGCATCATGCCCGGTATATCGCAGCAGCAGTTGGTCAGTGTATTCGGCCCGGATGTGGCGCGACAGTTGATGGTAGAAGAGAGTGCCTTACCCCGCAGCGGCTGGGTTGGTCCTGTCGAGACTGATTTTGGCGTGCATGTCCTCAGAGTGACCGGCTTTACTCCGGCAAAAGCACAGCCCTATGAACAGGTCGAGCGTTTTCTCGCCGGCGAGTGGGTGCTTGATCAGAGTCGCGCGCGCATCGAGCAGGAAGTAGAGCTGCTGCGCGACGATTACCTCATTACGATTGAGGGTGCCGCAGAATAATGTCGCGTATTACCGCAACAGTTTTACTGCTGCTGTCGGTATCGGTCTCATATGGGCACGATATCGGTGTATCTCAGGCAGAGCTGTCTGAATCCCGCGATGAAAATACTGTTAGCTACGTTCTGCGGGTGGTCTCCGGCCCCGGCACCAGTGCAAGATTCCCGGCACCTGAGTTGCCGGAGCAGTGTGCGTTCATAGGCAACCCTCGCGGCGCGCAGGGCACCGGCTGGAAGCGCTTTGAGTTTGCCTGCGAAGGTGGGTTAACTCCTGACGACACACTGGAGATGCCCTGGCAGCGTGACGGCATCATGCTGACGGCGAACTGGGCCGACGGTAGTCAGGTGCGTCGCTTATTCAAGTACGATGCCGGCCTGATTGCGGTGCCGCTGGCAGAGCTTCAGGTAGGTTCAGGATCGTGGCTTGCAGCTGCCAAGCGCTATACGGTGCTCGGCGTTGAACACATTCTTGAGGGTTACGATCATCTGTTGTTTGTGTTTGCATTGATGTTGATCGTCAGTGGCGGCTGGCGTCTGGTGAAAACCATCACGGCATTTACCGTGGCGCACAGCATAACGCTGGCTCTTGCGACTCTGGGGTTTGTCAGTTTCCCGTCGCGCCCCGTTGAGGCCGCAATCGCTTTATCCATCGCGTTTCTTGCGGCGGAGATCGTCTATGCCCGGCGTGGGCGCCGCGGTTTAACCCATAGCGCACCCTGGCTCGTGGCATTCGGCTTCGGCCTGCTGCACGGCTTCGGCTTTGCCGGTGCGCTGGCCGACATTGGCCTGCCACAGAGCGAAATACCGGTAGCGTTGCTGTTCTTTAATGTGGGCGTTGAATTGGGGCAGTTGTTGTTCGTGGCTGCCAGCATTTGCCTGCTGTGGTTGCTGCGGCGGCTGTTCAGTGGCGTGCAGCTTAAGAATCCCGAAACCATTGCTCTGCTGCCGGCCTATGCGATTGGTACGGTAGCGATGTACTGGTTGCTGGAGCGTGTTGCGGGAATGTTACCGGCGGCCTGAGTTTACCCGGCGACTTTGCAGATTTTTACACCGAAGTTATTGCCGCTGAACAAGTCCTGCACGGCTTGCGGCATGTTCTCCAGACCCTCCGTCACGTCTTCGCAGAGTTTCAGTTTGCCTTCCGCGTGCCATTCGCGCAGCAGGGTTTCTGCTTCGCCAAACCTTTCCCAGTAGTCGAAGACGATGAAGCCCTGCATGCTTGCCCGCTTGTATAGCAGATGGCGATAGTTGATCGGGCCTTTGTCCGTGTCGTCGTAGTCGGTAGCGATAAAGCCGCACAAAGCGACCCGCGCATTCTGCGCAATGTGCGGTAAGACAGTGTTCAGCACTTCGCCGCCCACGCTGTCGAAAAACAGATCGATGCCGTCAGGAAACGTTTTGGCTAACTGTGCGTCGAAATCGTCTAACTTGTAATTAACGGCCGCATCAAACCCCAGTTCTTCAACGAGCCAGCGGCATTTTGCATCGCTGCCTGCGAGACCGACGACTTTGTAAGCACCTTTTATGCGGGCGATTTGTCCTGCTGCAGAACCCACGCCGCCGGCCGCAGCCGAGATCAGAACTTTGTCGCCGGTTTGAATGTTGCCGGCTTCGGTCAGCCCGAAATAGGCGGTTACACCGGACTGGCCGAGGATGCCAAGTTCCAGAGATACGGGGTCTGTCGGCTTGGTGATCTTTTTCGTGCTGAACACAAACTCTTTGCCGCGCGGTATCTGTTTCGAATAGTCCTGCCAGCCGAGCGAGCCGAGAAACAACTCACCGATGGCGTAGTCCGGATGTTCCGAGGCAACAATTCTGCCAATGCCGCGGCCACGCATCACTTCACCGACGGGCACGGGGCTGAAGAAATGGGAATGACCGGGCTCCAGATAACCGCGCATTGCCGGCCCGGGTGCCAGATACAGCGTTTGCACGACAAACTCGCCGCTTGCCGGAACCGGAATCTCACTCTCTGTCCAGTCGAACAGCCCGTTGCTGAGCGGTTCGTCCTGTGCAGGGTAACGTTTCACCAGCCATTGGCGGTTTACGGTCATAGCGAGTTAACTCGTAGCGGATTGGCAATATACTTTGGGAAACTATACTGAATTTGGGTTGGCGTGACATCGCCACTACAAACAACACAGCACCGGAAGACATACTGATGACCACGTCTACTGAAGCACCATTGGCAGAAGGCATTGCCTACATCACTCTGAGTGTCAGCGACATGACCGGGGCGCTGGCGTTCTGGCGTGACCGCTTCGGTCTTGTTGAAGAGGCCCGCATTGATGGTCCGGATGCTGCCTTTGCAGTCTTGTGCGGAGTGGCAGCAGATGACATCGCTGAGCAGGTCATGCTCGTTACGCCGGGCGGTAACGCAGGCCGCATTCATCTGGTCCGTTTTACCAATCCCGGCGAACCGGTGCGCTTAAATGCGGCACCCACCGATCTCGCGCCGAAGAATCTGGATGTCACGTGTGTCGACATGCCGGTGAAAGTGGCGGCGCTGAAAGAGGCGGGTTTCGCGTTTCGCTCGGACATTGGTGAATACGAAATCCATGGTTTGCAAGCACGTGAAGTGCAGATGCCCGGCCATGATGACACCAATATTGTGTTTATCGAGGTGCTGGGCGGTACCACGGTGTTTGATGTGGAGCTGTCGCAGCAAGGCTATGCCGCAGTCACATCGTTCGTGGTGGTGGTGCCTGACCTCAAGCGTGAAGGAGACTTCTATGCGGAGGTGTTCGGTCTCGATGAGTTATTGCACCATCGTCTGGAAGGGCGGGAGATTGAGGCGATTGTCGGCTTACCGTCAGGCTGCGGTCTCGAATTACGCATGCTGGGTACTGAGGCGCAACCATTCGGCCGCATGGAGCTCGTTCATTACGAAGGTGTGGTCGGAGAGAATCGCTTTCTGCGCACCGGTGCACCTGCGACCGGCGTGTTGGGCGGCGGTTTTATTGTCGCCTCCCTCGAAGCAACGGCTGAAAAACTGGCCGCCTTCGGGATTGCTGCATCTGACGTGGTCGAAAGCGACTGGTTGCTGGGCAAAATGAAGGCGATGCGCGTGAAGACTCCAGCCGGTATGCAGCTGGATCTGATTGAGCTAGGCCACTAGCGGCTACTGACTACAGCACGTAGCGGAAACGGAGCGCACCAACCACGGTAACACTGCCGGCATCTTCCTGACCCGGCCGGTAAACCTGTAGGTCTGGTGTAATGTCGAGCCGCGGGGTTAATTGCAGACGCCAGTAAATCTCACCGCCGTATTCTTTACGCTGAGCATCGTCCGACGGGCTGGCGTAGAGAAAACCAATGCCCAGGGCGTCATCCCTGTAACCAAAGGGTTGTCTGAAAACGATACCGGCGTTGGCGGCGGTTTTGATGCCCAGCGCAACACGGCCTTTCATCGAGCGACGGTACTGCGCGAACAGGCCGATGCGTTTGCTGACATCTTGCCGGGCACTTAGTGCCAGACCCCAGCCCGAGTCATCGCTTTCGGATTGCAGTTCGCTGGTGCGTTCGACGTAGCCTACGGCCAGTTTGTAACGACCTTCATGCTCGCTATTCAGATTGGTGTTGTAGCCAATTTCACCGGCGTACAGATATTTGCCATCGGTGAAGCTGTCGAAGTCGATCGTGTCCTGTTTGGCTTTCGCATCCTGAAAACCGGCAGCAATGTAAGCGTTGCCAAAGGTCTGTTGCACCATGATGCCGAGGCCGCGCGGGGTATCCGCCCATGGCAGACCGACGTTGTTCGACAGCACGCTGTTCATAAAGCCTTCGCGGTCATCGAAGGTGTATTGGTTATTGCCCCACAAAGATGTCGCGTACAGCTGCCCGGCGCGATAAAGAAAACCGGATTTGTCGAAACTCTGTTGCCACCAGAAGGCAGAGGGTGCGGTGAACGAGTCTTTAGGGTCAGTGCCTGCGCTGATGGTCGTGGTGATCAGGCCCTGGCTCTGTGAGAACTCGCCGTTTTTTAAGCTTGAAAAGGTCTGCACCCAGGTGCCCCAGAAGAACACGGTGCCTTGCGAGTTGTCGCCGGTGTTCACGCGCCACTGCATGTACAGATCCATTTCGTTGTCGACGTAGGTTTCTCTGCCTTCTGATCCCACCTGAAAGATCGGGGCATTTACAAAGGCATAGTCGAAACCGTAGTCCCGCGACAGGCGGCGTTCCCATTCGGAGAGTCCGGGAAACGAGAGTTTGTCGGTGAAGTGAGTGTCATAAACCTTGAACAGCTTGTCGGTCATGATTTCATAGCGACCTTCAGGTAGTTCTGCCATCGCCTGTTTATTAACTGACGATTTGGTTCCGGTTTTTTCTGAATCGGGCATGTCGTTCGCGAGCGTGCCGGCGCTGAATAGCCAGGCACAGAAAATCGTTGCTGTGAGGTAGAGCTTCAGGTCGATTGTCAGGCGCAACATCGGGTGGAATAGCTAAATAGCAAACTGTTCCCGCAGGATGCGTTCATTCAACGAGTGGCCCTGGTCGAACAGCATGACCATCGACTTGTCGCTGGCTTCCGATACCGAAAGCGTCGCTATGTTATGCACTTCAGTGTGATCAGCGGAGCCGCTCATAGGCCGCTTGTCCGGATCAAGGTTCTCGATGGTCACGGTGGCGGTGTGCGGCAGCAGCGCGCCACGCCAGCGACGGGGGCGGAATGCGCTGATCGAGGTGAGCGCCATCAGGCC
>Ga0070729_10003160_pt1 | contig 19674 bp, 9 predicted proteins | sample tdDd472_FD_66725 | JGI IMG/M metagenome (GOLD analysis project Ga0070729, IMG submission 66725) | Marine sediment microbial communities from the Atlantic coast under amendment with organic carbon and nitrate - tdDd47.2 | ecosystem: Environmental > Aquatic > Marine > Coastal > Sediment | place... | reverse complement strand
TGTTCGGTTTGACAACCCACATGCGAAGGCGGAAGATTGACCAGCATTTTAGCACCATCGGTCATCTCGAAAGCTGCACCCAGACACATATTCTGGCAGGTTATTGCCCGGTGTGACAACAGTGCCGGTTTCGGATAGCCGGTTGAACCGGTGGTGAAGATAACCAGACAGCCATCGTTTTCGGTAATGCTTTCCTTGATGCCAAGATACTGCTTGAACAAATCCGACTCCAGCGGATTTTGCATAATTTCCATGGCCAATGCCTTGGCTTCATCGCCTAACGAGAAAGCAGATATCGCACCTTTAATGGTATCTTCCGGTGCGCTAAACTGGATAAAGTCCTCTACAAATGGGCAGTTTTCCATCACTGCTTTGCCAAGCACCGAAAAATCGGCAAACTCGGTTTGTCCCAAAAAGGCATAGCCCTTAGCCTTGATAAGCGAGAGCGAACGAATAACTTCCGGCCCTTTAAGACGCAGATCCAAAGGTACAAAAACGACACCGATTTTAAAGCAGGCATACTCGAAATAGATATGTTCGGTTAAAAGTGGTAAAGTAGTAGCGAGGAAATCGCCTTTTTTATAGCCCATTTGCAAAAGTTTAAGAGCGATGGCAGTGGTAGTCTGGTCAAACTCTTTCCAGCTAACCTCCAGCTTGGTATCCGCATTAATAATGGCCAGATCATCGGGTCTCTCTTTGGCCCACTTCTCCACTATGCCATGCAGAATATGTCTGTCGGCAAAATCATTTTCAAAATTCTCCAGGGTACACTGCGGAACACCATTAACTTTTTCAAACTGAACCATAAATTCCTCCTACTGCTTGCTTTTTTCTCTTGCGTCTTTTTGTTTTTTTTATTCGTGTTTTGAACTTAGCAATCTTCAACTGCAAAATCCATAAAAAAATAATATTATTTGTAATGATATGAATCTCGTTAATTTTCCTGAATAAATAAGATGTTTGCTTGCATCTGATTCTCAGCTATTGTATTCTTGTACCTGACGAATTCACGGTAACATTCATAGTTTTCTGTGTAAGAGGCTGTTTCTGAAATAAAGTATCTGGAAATTCCAGTTGTAGTTATTACTAGATCAGAGATGATGTCAAATGGTTGTATTATTAACGCAGAATCAATTAGCAGATGCTGAAGCATTGCAGCTTTCTGCAAGATGTCAAGAAACACAATTAGAGCCTTTAGCAATTGTAACGATAGCAACATTGATGTTTAAACAAGGCATAGCCCGGAAATATAACTGTTCGTTATTTAAGGGACAAAACAGGTGAGTCAAATGAGCAATGTAGATACTGTTTTAGCAAATTATCCTGAAGCGCATCAGGACAAGCTGATTCCGATCTTGCAGGAAACTCAGGACGCTGAAGGATATCTGTCACAGGAAGCCATGCATAAAATTAGTGAGCATATTGGTATTCCTTCCTCCAAAGTCTACGGAGTAGCCACTTTTTACAACCAGTTCCGCTTTAAGCCCATCGGCAAATACAACATCGTTATTTGTCGTGGAACCGCCTGCCATGTCAAAGGTTCTCTGCAGGTACTTGAAGCATTTGAGGATGAACTTGGTATTCAGGCCGGTGAAACCACTGAGGATGGTCTTTTCAGTATTGAAGTCGTGGCCTGCATTGGTGCATGTGGACTGGCTCCGGTAATCTCGGTAGCAGGTGAGATCCATAGCGAGGTCAAGCCTGGCCAGGTCAAGGGCATCATCAGCAAGACGCGGAGGAAAGACAATGCCAATAACTAATGCCAGTGATCTTCTTAAAAGACGTGAAAATGCCATAAAAACCGCAAAAAGCATCAAAAGGAAAGTGATGATCTGCGCCGGTTCCGGTTGCGTGGCCAACGGTTCTTTAAAAGTTTTCGAAGAGATGGTCACACAATGTAAAGATCAAGGCGTAGATGCAACACTGCTTTTTGAAAAACACAACAGCGGTCTTCATCATCCAGTTTACATGGCAAAAAGCGGTTGTCACGGTTTCTGCCAGATGGGCCCGCTGATTCACATTCTGCCGGATGATATTTTATACACCAAAGTCAAAACCACTGATGTTGAAGAGATTGTTGAAACTACCTTCAAGAATAATCAGGTCATCGACAGACTGCTCTATGTTGACCCTACAAGCCAAAAAACAAAAAAGGGACGCGACGACATCCCCTTCTATGCCAATCAAACCCGTATCGCCTTAAAACGCTGTGGTGAACTTGACCCGGAAAGTCTGGATGCCTACCTTTCGGAGGGTGGCTTTATTGCACTTGAAAAAGCACTCAATTCAATGACACCTGAAACAGTGAGAGATGAGGTGCTGGATTCTGGCTTGCGTGGTCGTGGCGGTGCAGGTTTTCCAACCGGAATGAAGTGGAAATTTGCGGCACAGGCCAAAGGAGATGAAAAGTATATAATCTGCAACGGTGATGAAGGTGATCCGGGGGCCTTTATGGATCGCTCGCTAATGGAAGGCGACCCCTTCAGCGTTCTTGAGGGATTGCTTCTGGCCGGGTATGCCATTGGAGCACATAAAAGTTACATCTACGTTCGGCAGGAATATCCACTTGCCATTGAAAGACTTGAGAAAGCCATTGCAGCCTTAAAGGCCGAATGTCTGCTGGGTAAGAACATTCTTGGTTCTGACTTCGCTTTTGATGTGCTGATTAAAATGGGAGCCGGTGCTTTTGTCTGCGGTGAAGAAACAGCCTTGATTCACAGCATTGAAGGTGAAAGAGGCGAGCCACGGCCCAGACCGCCCTTCCCCGCCAACAGTGGCCTGTTTGAAAAACCGACAATCATTAATAATGTGGAAACTCTGGCGAATCTTGCAAGCATCATTGATAGAGGTGCCAAGTGGTATTCTTCCTTTGGTACAGAGTCCAGCAAGGGCACCAAGGTTTTTGCACTTACCGGGAAAATCAACAGTACCGGTTTAGTTGAAGTTGTTATGGGAACCACCATCCGCACTATCATCGAGACTATCGGTGGTGGAATTCTGGACGATAAACAATTTAAAGCGGTGCAGATGGGTGGGCCATCCGGTGGTTGCATCAACTCCGAGAATCTTGATATTGAAATCGACTATGAATCACTGAAAACCGTGGGTGCGATGATGGGTTCCGGTGGCATGGTGGTGATGGATGAAGACAACTGCATGGTGGACGTAGCCAAGTTTTTCATGGAATTCATCCAGCGTGAAAGTTGCGGTAAATGTGTTACATGCAGAGTCGGCACCCGCAGAATGCTTGATATACTGGAGAACATTTGCGACGGAAAATACCAACCGGAAGAAATGGATCAGGTTTTGGAAACACTGGAGCGGCTGGCTCATACAACCATGGACGCCTCGCTTTGTGGCTTGGGGCAAACATCGGCCAACCCGGTTTTATCTACCATGCGCTGGTTTGGAGATGAATATAAAGCACATATTGCAGACAGCAGTTGTACGGCACATGTCTGTAAAAAACTGTTACATTACGAAATAATTACCGATAACTGTATTGGCTGCGGGCTTTGCGCCAAGAAGTGCCCGGCTGATGCCATTATTGGCGAGAAGAAAAAGCCACACGAAATTATTCAGGCTAAATGTATAAAATGTGGCAGTTGCTTTACTGCCTGTAAAAAGAACGCTATAAGGGCGATATAGGAGGTAGCCAGATGAAGCTGACTTTCGATGGCCGTGAACTCTCCTTTAAGGAGGGCCAAACGGTTCTTGATGTTGCGCGGGAGAATGGCATTTACATTCCCACTCTCTGCTATCATGCAAAAACGGGACAGGCCAGCCGATGCAGGGCATGCGTGGTCGAAATTGAGGGTATGCGCGGTGTGCAGACATCCTGTTCGGTTCCCGCAACCGACGGCATGGTGGTCAGGGGCGACACGGATCATGTTAACATGGTTCGTATCACAGCAGTGGAAAGCCTGATTTCCAACGGCTACCACAATTGCCTGACCTGCGAATCCAACGGCGACTGCGAACTACAGGATGCTGTCTACAAACTTGGTATCAAAGATTACCTGATAACACCGGAGCCTGAACAACCTATCGACGACTCCTCGCCGTTTATTCAAATTGATCCCAACAAATGCATTCTCTGCGGACGATGTGTTGAGGCATGTCATGAAAGTGTTGTTAACGAAGTATTAACTGTGGCCATGCGCGGATATCACTCAAAAATTGTCTGCGATACAGGTCTGCCAATGGCGGAATCAAGCTGTGTTCAGTGCGGTGAATGTGTCCAGCTCTGTCCCACTGGGGCTATCGTCGACAAAAACTCTATTGGACGTGGACAAAGCTGGGAACTTGAACAAACCGATACCACTTGCCCCTATTGCGGTGTGGGTTGCCAGATAACATTACATGTGGATAAAGACAAGAACGAGATTGTCAAGGTTGAAGGCAAGGAAGTAGTTCCCAACTACGGCAGACTTTGCGTAAAGGGTCGCTTTGGCAGCGACTTTGTCAACCACCCCGACCGCCTGACTACGCCGTTGATAAAAAACAAAAATGGTGAGTTTGAAAAAGCCAGCTGGGACGAGGCTCTGGGACTGGTTGCAGGCAAACTTGCCCAATATAAAGGTGAGCAGTTTGCGGGAATTTCTTCTGCCCGCATGACTAACGAAGATAATTATCTTCTACACAAATTTACCCGCGTAGTGATGCAAACGAACAACATTGATCACTGCGCCCGTCTTTGACATAGCCCCACAGTCGCCGGTCTGGCGGCCTCATTCGGTTCGGGAGCTATGACCAACTCAATAGCAGAGTTGGAGGAGTGCAAGTGTTTCTTTGCCATCGGCACCAACACCACCGCTGCGCATCCGGTAATTGCTTATGCCATCAAACGGGCAGTTAAAAAGGGTGCAAAGCTGATTGTTGCCAATCCCCGCGAAATTGGTTTGTGCAAACATGCCACCATGCATATTCAGCACCGACCGGGTTCGGATGTTGCACTGATGATGGGAATGGCTAAAGTAATAGTTGATGAAGGTCTGGAGAACCGTGATTTCATCAGCAAACGAACCCAGGATTTTGACGATTTTAAAAACTCACTTTCAGCCTTTGATCTGGATACGGTGGAAAAAATCACCGGAGTTGCCAAAGAGCAGGTTGTCGAAGCAGCACGCATGTATGCGACAAACAACCCTGCCTCAATCCTCTATGCCATGGGCATTACCCAGCATACACATGGAACAGATAATGTCTGGTGTACCAGTAATCTGGCACTTTTAACCGGCAACATCGGTAAAGCCTCCACCGGAGTAAATCCCCTGCGTGGACAAAACAATGTGCAGGGTGCCTGCGATCTGGGAGCCTTGCCCAATGTTTTCACAGGTTATCAGAAAGTTGAAGACGAAAAAGCACGCAAGAAATTTAGCGACTACTACGGCGTAAAACTAAACGATAAAGTTGGCATTACTCATACCGAAATGTTCGATGCAGCCTATGACAAGAAATTAAAGGCAATGTATCTGGTTGGAGAAAATCCGGTTTTGAGTGAGGCTAATTGTTCTCATGCTGAAGAAGCTATCAGACGCCTTGAATTTCTGGTTGTACAGGATATCTTTTTGACCGAAACTGCAAAATATGCGGATGTGGTTTTACCGGCCAGATCCTATGCTGAAAAAGATGGCACCTTTACCAATACCGAACGCCGGGTACAGAAGGTACGACAGGCATTAAGGCCCATTGGCGAGTCCAAAGATGACTGGTGGATTGTTGCAGAAATTGCCAAACGCATGGGAGCGGAAGGGTTTGACTACCGGAATTCAGAAAGCATATTCAGGGAAATCAGCGAGCTAACTCCCAGCTATGGAGGGATAAGCTATCAAAGGCTTGAAGAATTGGGCTCCCTGCAATGGCCCTGCCCAACCGCAGAACATCCGGGTACCAAGTTTCTGCACAGCGAAAAGTTCCTTACACCTTCAAGCCTAGGGGTTTTTAAACAACTAAGTTATCGTCCCCCCGCAGAGCTTCCCGATGAGGACTACCCTTATCTGCTGACAACCGACAGATCGCTGTATCATTACCACACGGCAACCATGACCCGTAAAGTAGATGGCTTGAACATGTTACGTAAAGGCGAGCAGGTTGAGATAAACCCTGAAGATGCCGATCTTTTAGGCATTAACAACGGCGATAAAGTAACGGTTACTTCTCGCCGTGGAGAAGTTGAGGCAGAAGCCTTTGTTACCAGAGCTTCCCCCAAGGGTGTGGTTTGTATGACTTTCCATTTCTCCGAGACACCAACCAATGTCTTAACCAACTGTGCCCTTGATCCAATTGCCAAAATACCGGAAACCAAGGTTTGTGCGGTTCAAATTACTCCATTTGCTTAAGATAGTTTTAAACGAAAACAGGCGCAAAGCTCATCACTTTGCGCCTGTTTATTTTTTTGCAATCTGTCTCAGGCTTCAAGTTTCGACCAATCGAATTCATTAATACACTCTCGCAAAGCAAGATACTCTTCTTTTATAGTTTCCATGCTGAATGTTGCAGCTTTAAGCCTGTTGTTCATTCCGGCCAATTCCAGATTAAAAGCAGCTTTGACAAATTTATCTGCGCCAATGTAGGAGGCACCACCTTTAATACTGTGTGCGGCATCACTGAGTAGCTTCAAATCTCCCTGCTTAAAAAGTTTCTCCAACTCGGAAACCCTAATATCACAGTCACCAGCGAAATCTGTTGCCAACTCCTTCAACAGATCCACATTACCGCCCAGACGATCCAAAGCATCTTTGTAGTTAAATACCATTTCGCCATTCAGTTTATTTTCAAACTGAGCTTTGTTCAGTGAAATTTCAGTGGCCACACGTTCTTCCACCGGGAATCCATCAACTTTTACCTCTGCCTCAGCCTGGGTTTGGTTATTTTTTGTTTTCACCTGTTCCGTAACCTTCTCCGGATCCGCCCACTTGAGCAAGATTTCTTTAAGTTGATTTTTTTTCAGTGGCTTGGCCACATAATCATCCATTCCGGCATTAAGACATTTTTCTTTGTCTCCGCGCATGGCATTAGCCGTCATGGCAATTATCGGAACCGTTTTTTTATGGTTACGTTTTTCAACAAGCCTGATGGTTTTACTTGCCTCATACCCGTCCATAATGGGCATATTGATATCCATTACGATAATATCGTATTGTTTATTTTGGTGCATATCCACAGCAATCTGACCATTTGGGGCAAGATCAACAGTGCAACCAACTTTTTCCATTTCCATCATCGCAACTTTTTGATTGATTACGTTGTCTTCAACCAACAATACATCGAGTGGCAAAAGAATGTCACTTTGATCATCGACATATGTGATTTTGTCTATCTCATCCTCATTGTTAACAGTTTGCAACAACTTCTCTATGATGTCCCTTAGTTTGCTGGGTTTGACCGGTTTTGTCATTACATATTCAAACAACATTTTGTTGTCGTTATTCAAATTTCCCTGAACAATGGCCGAGGCAAGCAAAATCAACTTTGTATCCCTAAGCTGTTTATCTGATTTAATAGCTGAGGCCAGCATTAATCCATCCATCTCGGGCATATGATAATCAAGCACTGCAATTCTAACAGGATTCTCTTCTTTATAGGATTTTTTCATCACTTTAAGAGCATCCTTACCATTTGAAACCATTTTGTAGGGCAACTTCCAGCCATTGAAATATCCACTTAGAATGTCCCGGTTGATTGCAATATCATCCACCCCAAGCATTAAATGATTGCCGAATTCCGTAGATGAAAAATAATCAAATTCCTCTGAGGCATTGTCATTATCTATTGGCAGAGGAATGGTAAAAGAAAATACAGACCCTTTGCCGTACTCACTCTCGACATTGAGGGAACCTCTCATCAACTCCACTAACTGACTTGAAATAGCGAGTCCCAAACCGGTACCGCCAAATTTTCGGGTAGTGGACGAATCGGCCTGATTGAAGCTTCCGAAAACTTTATCAATATTCTCGGCTTCTATCCCCAAACCGGTGTCTTCCACTTTGAAATGCAACTTGGCACTGGTTTCGTCTTTTTCTTCTGCATAAACTTCAATCAGAACATGTCCTTCAGAAGTAAACTTAATTGCATTGCCTGCAAGATTGACCAAAACCTGCCTTATTCTTCCAACATCACCAATCAGTTTTGTTGGAACATCATTGGTGAACTTGATCGCAAACTCAATCCCTTTTTCATATGTTTTTTCAGCAAGCAGCTCACCCACATCTTCAACAGCCTTGACAAGATCGAATGGAACCGGCTCTATTTCAAGCTTGCCAGCTTCAATCTTCGAAAAATCAAGGATATCGTTGATAATGGTCAATAAAGCTTCGGCAGAGTTAATAACGGTCTTAGCGTAATCACGCTGGTTTTCATCCAGCGGAGTTTCCAGCAACAGATTGGTCATGCCTATCACACCATTCATTGGTGTTCTGATCTCATGACTCATATTGGCCAGAAATTCGCTTTTAGACTGACTGGCATGCTCTGCAGCCAAAGCCATTTTACTGGCATGTTCGGCAATTTCTTCCAGTTGAATATTTAGTTGCGATAATTCCTTTTGCGCTCTTTTTCTTTCAGTCACTTCGCTGGCAAGATGCCTGTTCAGTTGTTCAAGATCGCGCATTCTGTCGTTTACTAGCTTTTGCAACTCCTCTTTATGATCGACCAATTCTTGTTCTCGATGCTTTTGGTCACTGATTTCCCTGGTTACACCCAATATTTCCTTGGGATTACCATTGGCATCCTTAATCAATTTGGCCCTGATTTCAGTCCAAAGCAACAAACCGGATTTGGTATACTGCTCCACCTGAAATATTTTTGTTACGTCGGATCTATCGTCGGGATTATCCATTGCCGCTTTAATAGAGGCCATTACCATTGGAAGATCCTTCTTTAAGAACACCCTATCAATCGGTCTTTCCATCGCCTCTTGCAAGGTGAATCCAAACATATCTGTCACAGATGGAGAGATATAGGTGTATTCAAGGGTGTGTACATCCATGGCCCAGATAACATCACTAACGTTCTCTTCTATGATTCTGTAACGTTCCTTACTTTTTATCAGTTCGTTTGCAATGCGTTTTCTTTCTTCTATCTCAGTTTCAAGCATTACGTTTTTATTCTTGATCTCTCTGGTTCTTTTATCGACCATTCTTACCAGATTGTTTCGGTATTGGAGATTTTCTTCTTCCAAAGTCTTAACCATGAAAGCATTGGCTACGGTCTTGCAGATCTCATCTTTTTTAATCGGTTTGGTCAGATAGTCGAAAGCACCGGATCTTACCGCCTCGGTTGCTGTATCGACCGAAGGCTGCCCGGTTATCAGGATAATTTTTATTTTCGGATACTGTTCACGAATGGTTTTGAGAAGATCCACACCGCTAATTTTCGGCATTATGATATCGGATATTACCAAGTCATACTCGCTCTCAACAAGCTTTTGTCTGGCAACTTCAACATCTTCAGCAGTATCAGTCTCATGTCCCTCTTTCCCGAGAATACGAGAAAGTGATTTCCTCATTCCAGATTCATCATCAACAATAAGAACTCTTGACATACAGAAAGTTTCCTTTCAATTAATTTATGAGATTCTCGATGGAAAATATGCCACTATATTTTTGTAGGTTTCCAGTTCCAGACACCAAAATATATTTAAATAGGAAAATCAGTTCCCCACAATATGGTACCTATTTCCTACTCAATAGTAATTCGGCCAAAATCTGGGAAATTTCAACATACACTAGCATTTTTCTTTATTTATTTCACAGATGTCAAGGATAGAGCAGATTAGTTGTTGCCTGGATTTCAACAGGTCTGAAATCACTCACCATTATTGATTACAACTGAACTAACATATTCAATTATACTATTATCTGATAATTCAATTAAAAACAGATAAAATTCACTCGAAAAATCTTTTCAATATATTTTTCGTATATTAAAAACATCTTTCTTTTCATACACTTACAAATTCAAACTGTTTTTCATGCATAAATGTAATGAATCCTGCTTGACTTTTGGTTGAATTTAAATATCATCCCTCTAGTGTTTAACAAATTTTTTAGTTAATAGTGAAAGGTATACTTGTGACAAGCGCTGCAGAGCCAAAAAATACCAGGGCAAGGATCATTGACGCGGCCGAAGCCGAGTTTGCTGAAAATGGTTTTGGGGGAGCTAGAATCAAGAATATCAGTTCGGTCGCCGGAGTGACCAACGCAATGATTCACTACTACTTCAATTCCAAGGAAGAGCTTCATCGGGCAGTTCTGGTCAGGATGGTTGAGGATCTGGTTCAACTGGTAAAAGAAATCGGCCCACAGCCAATTCCACCACTGGAAAAGCTGGAGATATTTTTTGTCAGCTTTTTTGATTATGCTGCAAGACACCGAAATTTCAGCAGAATCACTTCCATGGAAACCGGGCACGATAATCAGGAGTACTTCATCAGCCTGATCGAAGAGCATCTTAGACCATTATATGGGGATGCCAGGGAATTCATCATTAGTGGTATCAATGAAGGCATTTTCAGGGATGTTAACCCAGATCAACTGCTTACGGCTATTTATGCCATGACGGTAACATGCTTTTCCGACAGCCCGTTTTTGGATGTGCTGATCGGTGAATCGACCACCACAAGCAAGCATGTTGCTACAAGACGCGACTTGCTGATGCAGATGATCTTTAGAATGTTACTGATTGACCCCCCCGAATAGCTTTTTCCGGCAGGGTCTTGAAAATTTAAATGTAAAAATAAATTTAGAAAATGGAATAATAAAATAACTTTTAATGTTGTGGTTGTTAACTAACTTTTTAGTACGACAAAATTAAACAGCTTACATGCTACAAATACCTGTTTTATCGTGAGAAGTCATGATTGAAAGAAGAGGATAATAATGACAAGCGAAAATCAAAATTTTGCTATTGGACTGGATATCGGTTCACTTTTCGTCAAACTGGTCATACTTGATGAAAACCAAAAGATGGTATTCAACAGAAGCGTTGCTCATAAAGGTGAGATCTTCAAGATTACCAGAGCAATGATTCAGGAACATGCTGAGGCATATAACTGCACAGCCGTTTCCATTATAGGACAAAACGCAGAATTAATAGCTGCATCGATTGGACTTGAAGCAAGCAATGAAGTTGCATCAATTATCCATGCCGTTCAGCAAAAAGATCCAGCAATAAGACAGATCATCGATATTGGTGGCGGTTCTCTCTCCCTTATCGAACTTGATGCCAATGGCAAGTTTACCGGTTATCAGACCAACACCATGTGTGCTGCCGGAACAGGTTCATTTCTGGATGAACAAGCCTCGCGTCTGGGAATCAAATACGAAGATCTGAGCGATTTCCCGATAATCACAAATCCTCCTTCAGTAGCTGCACGCTGTGCTGTTTTCGCTAAAAGCGATCTTATTCACCGTCAGCAGGAAGGTTATGGAAAACCCGAAATGTGGGGCGGACTTTGCAAGGGTCTGGTGCGCACCATCATCATGACGCTCTTCAAGGGTAAAAAGCCCATGGGTAAAACCGCCATTGTTGGTGGCGTTGCACAAAACAGAGACGTAATGAACTGGCTCGGCAAAGAACTTACCGAAGGTCTGGTTACCATTGATAAGCCACAGGAAGCCGGAGCATATGGTGCAGCCATACTGGCTACAGCCTTTGAGCAACAACCTGAGTGGGATAATTTGCTTGAAAATACCAAGGAAGAAAAAGACAACGAAAAAAGACCTCCGCTGGAGCTGCATCTTTCCAACTACCCCTCTTTTGAAGTTGAAGAGTTTTATATTGATGAAGAACAAAACGAAGTTCGCGTTACCAAATGGCCCGCAGATGGCAAAATCAGAGGCTATATCGGTATTGACATCGGTTCAACCTCCACCAAACTGCTGATGATCGACAACGACGAAGAAGCCGTTCTTGATATCTACAGAAAAACCGGTGGTGACCCAATCAATGCTACCAAGGCACTCTTCAGAGCCTTACGCACACTGGTCGAAAATAGAAAAGGTTCAATCGAGATTTTAGGTAGCGGTACTACCGGATCCGGTAGAAAGCTGGTAGGTTCTGTTATTGGTGCAGACAGAATCGTCAACGAAATCACCGCCCATGTTACAGGTGCAATGAAGGCCGACCCCGAAATCGACACTATTTTCGAGATCGGTGGTCAGGATGCCAAATACATCCACACTATTAACGGAAACTTGCATAACGCCAACATGAACTATGTTTGTGCTGCCGGAACCGGATCGTTTGTGGAAGAAGTAAGCCGTAAAATGGGTTTTGACCTCTTTACACTGGGTGATGAAGTTATGGGCGTTACCGCTCCAATCACCTCCGACAGATGCACCGTGTTTATGGATCAGGATGCCAGAAGTCTTCTGAGAACCGGAAACTCACCTAAAGAAGTTATGGGCGCAGTTATGTATTCCGTAGTTCAGAATTATCTGAACAAGGTTGTCGGCAACAGATATTACTCCAAAAAGAAAGTCTTCTTCCAGGGTGCGACGGCCAGAAATAAAGGTTTGGTTGCAGCATTTGAAAATCTGCTGGGCGTTGAAGTTGTGGTCTCTCCCTACTGCCATGTAATGGGTAGCTGGGGCGTGGCTCTTTTGACCAAACAACAAATGGAACAGGCCGGCGAAACAAGCAAGTTCATGGGACTTTCATTTGCCGAAAAGGAAGTAAAGCTTACCTCTGAACGCTGTACACTTTGCGCCAACAACTGCGACATTACCTTTGCAGAGATTGATGGCCTGGATGAAAAACCCAGCTGGGGTTACCTCTGTGGCAGAGAGCCTGAAGACGAGAAGGTCAAAAAGAATCAGGAATTCAGATTTTTCAAACAGCGTGAAAGACTCTGGAAACTGACCGGTGGCGAAAAGAAACTGCCGGCTGACGCACCTGTAATACATTATCCTCGTGCTCTGTTATCCTACACTTTATATCCCGTATGGCGCAGCTTCTTTGCCGAGTTGGGATATAAACTGAAACTTTCCAAACAGTCCGATTCTGAAATCAATACTCTGGCTTCAGACTGGGTCGGTGCAGATTACTGTCACCCGGTTAAACTTGCTCACGGACATATGCGCCATCTTCTGGAAGTGGAAAACGCCGAGCGCGTGTTTGTACCTTATATGATCAGTGCCGGAGACAAGAGTGGAAAAACCAGCCAAACTTATTTCTGTCCTTATAACATCGCCCTGCCAGCCATGATGCGCGCTGCAATCGAGGTCAACAACCTTGATGTGGAACGCCTGCTGGTAGCCACAATGGATTTCCGCTGGGATGCCAAAACTTCTACCGACAGACTTTTTGCCGACCTTGGCGAAAGATTAAACTGCAGCAAAAAAGCCATTGGCAAAGCCTGGAAAATAGCTTACAAAACCAAACTGAAGTTTGAAGAATCCATTAAAGACGCCGGAAAAGTTGCCCTTGATGAACTTGGCAAGTCTGACAAACCGAACATCGTTATTCTTGGTCGCCCCTACAACGTCTTCGATCCAGGCGCCAATCTGGCTCTGCCGGAAAAAATCACCAAGCTCGGCTTTAACGTTTTGCCACTTGAGTTTTTACCGATTGACGATGAGGATCTCGGTAAAGAATTTGAAAACATGTTCTGGAACTACGGTAAAAAGATTTTGGAAGCTGCCCGCATCATCGCCCGCACACCTAATCTGTACGCCGTTTACTTCAGCAACTTCAGTTGTGGCCCTGACTCCTTCATTCAGACCTATGCCGAAGAAGTTATGGGCGAGAAACCCATGCTGATGCTGGAGCTTGATGAACACGGTGCCGATGCAGGTTACCTTACACGCCTTGAAGCCTTTGCCGATGTTTTAGGTGTTAACGAGATCAAGAATGTTCCGCGCTACGAATTTGATTTACCCAGCACTACCGGCGAAAACATCAAAGAGCGCACCTTATGGGTTCCCCCAATGGGTGAGGCACAACCGAAACTTCTGGCAGCAACACTACGTGCCGCAGGCAAAAAAGCACAGGCATTGCCCGATGAAGACAGCGACTCATTTTTGCTTGGTAGAGCTTCAACCCGTGGTGGCGAGTGTGTACCCTGCCCTGCCACACTGGGAACATTCTTCGCAAGCGTAGAACGTGCAGGTGGTAACCCGGAAGAACACGCACTGTTCATGCCTACAGCAGATGGCCCCTGTCGTTTTGGTCAGTATTGCACATTAGACAGAATGGCCTTTAACCGCTTGGGCTGGGATCATGTACCGATTGTTTCCTGGACCAGTGAAGACAACTATGATGGAACCGATGAAGCCACCCGTCGCAAAATGTGGTCCGGTCTGGTGATTGGTGACATTCTCTTTAAAATGCGTTGTCGTACCAAACCTTATGAAAAAGAAGAAGGCCAGACCGAAGCCACTTACGACAAATATGTTGAAAAAATGGTAGAAGCCTTTGATAACGGCGAAGACACTGAAGCCGTAATGAAAGCTGCCCGTGACGAATTTCTTGCCATCCCCACCAGAAAATGCAAAAAACCTCTGGTTGGTATTATCGGTGAGATTTACGTAAGAAACAACCGCTTCACCAACAAAGATCTTATTCGACGCATTGAACAAGCAGGTGGTGAAGCATGGTTAACCCCTCTAACAGAATGGGTACAATATACCGGATATATGGAATCATGGTTAAGCGGGTATCGTACAGGCAGTTTCCTTGATCGTATGGGAGCATTTCTGAAAAACCGCTTCCTCTACAAGGATGAAGTATACTGGACAGAAATGACCAGCCCCATACTGGACGACAGACACGAGCCTACCATTGCCAGCTCAGTTGAAGAAGGCTCCAAATTCGTACCAATTGATTTCGAGGGCGAAACAATCATTACACTGGGCAGAGCGGTAGAGTTTATGAAATATGGTGTTGATCTGGTTGTCAACTGCGCACCCTTTGGTTGTATGCCAGGCGCAATCACCTCTGGCGTATTCCAGCAGGTTCAGAAAGAATACGGCGTTCCTGTGGCGAATATGTTCTACGACGGTGAAGGCGATATCAACTCCATCATCGAAACCTATATCGCCAATCTGGCTGCCAATATCAACTAGCCAATATAGCGCAAGAAACCAAAATCCCTCTCAGCCTAACATGTTGAGAGGGATTTTTTTTGTTTTGATTAAGTTATTTCAATGTATCATTTTTCATACCAGATTGGACTGCTTAAGGCTCTTTCCTGTATAGTCTTTTCAAGCGCAGAATCTGAACAGATGGCCGGTCTGGTTTCAATTGGTTCGTTAATGCAGTCATATGCGACCCAGCGACAGGAAGGATTTTCCACCACTCTGACATAATAAAAAGCATTCTGCTCGGGCTTGAATTCCTGATCTACCCAGACAGCACAAAGTCTTCTGGCACCTTCTCCAGTCTGCACGCAACTCTCTTCATCTACATCCGCACCATTCAAGGCATTGCCCGCCACATCGAATATTTTCAGATGCGTCTCGCCATCTTTGTCAATCCAGCCTTTAATTATCTGCACCACCTGCAAATCTGTGCCGGGCTGGTTTTCTGTACCTTCATCAGCATAGGCATCCACCACAAATACGGGCAAAGCTTCCTGCTTGTCTGTTTTCGGCAAATCCGAACCCATCGGCACACCGTTTTTGTATCCCTGATAAACCAGATCATCACGCGAACAAAGCTCTTCTGGAATATCCCAACCGCCAAAGAACCTGACCGAGATTCTGGGGCCGCTGGTAGAATAAACTTCGGCCCGTTTCATGGACTCGAAAATGGCATCTCTGCTTTTTTCCTGCGCCCAGACCGCCACCAGACCGCCACCATTATAAACAAGAGGCTGATGCGTATTGGTGCCACCGGTCAGACGCTTGATGCCTGAATCATCCACATTTCCCACATGCCCCGCCATTTTACTTTCGGCAACATAACCCGGCGCTGCATTATGCGTATCCGTAGAACCGATCAGACCAAATTTGTAAGGATTGTATCCAGTTTCGTATTGTTGTTTTAAGCCATACAAATAAACATTGCGCACGTAATCCAGCTTTGACAAACAACCAAAGGAATTTGCGCCACCCATACCAACACCGTCTCCACAATTTAAAAAGTCTGCCTCTCGAATTTTTTCAAATTCGCACAGCGGATCATACTGAATGCCTTCGAAACCGTTTTTGCATTCCATATCCCCCTTGTGTTGAAAGACTTCAAACACAGGCTCATATTTCGCCCGTTTCTTCAACGCCTCAATCTTTTGCTGCTCAGAGGAGTATTCTTCTTCCTTAATGGTAAACATATTACCGTTGCTCCAGTTGGAGTTATGCGGAATTACCATTACCTCACAATTATTGTCTGTTGCAGTGCAGCTTGATTCCAAATCATCATACAAACCGGGCAGTGTTTGCTGATCAAAATATGATGGCGGAAGCGTTGGTGTTGAATCATTTCTGAATATTATGTTGCGATGATAATTTACCACTGAAAGCGAATTTGTGTATTCGTAGCCTGGAAAGGAGACAAAAGAACATTCCTCGGTTTTATCGTAGGCTTTATCGGCTGCGTCTACAATCTTCTGCCAGGCTTGCTCACTGGCACTGCGACAAATCTGCCCATCATCTCCGCAAATTTCTGCGTATTTTTCAGGATCGTTCATGGAAAGTTTCAAGCCCCACAAGGTCACAGTCTGGTGACCTCCTGCCCGATACTTTTCACACATTTCACTGTTGTAGGTCGTAGATGTGCTATCGGTGCATAACTCGTATTCACCAATGTACTCGATGTGATCCGTTAAGGAAGCGAAATCAAGCGCTCTGTCATTTTGAATTTCTCTTGTGCCATTCTGCTCAGCATCCAGTGGTGTCAACATGATTTTCTCACCCTTGGCAAAACCCCAAACCTCGTCCATCGTCACCCGAAGATCATAGCCATAAGCGTCCCATGAATGTCTGCTATGGGAATGCAGATCGCCAAAGTATAAATTTCTGTAGGGATTATAATCTTTGCAGGGCTCTCTTTCTTCAGTGTAGGAGAAAACCTTCTCTGGCTGCCACTCCTGCTCCAAATCAGCTTCAGTCGCTTCCTGATCAGCATCACCATCAAGAGCGGTTTCTGCTTCAAGCTCGACCTCGACAAAGTCGCCATCTGCGAGATTCTCCCCACTATCATTGCATCCATCAAACATAAACAAACAAAACACTACCAGTACAAGCGCAAAAGCTTTACTCATGATTTACCTCAATTGTTTATTATGATTTATAAGGGTTGTGTATTGTGAAACGTCATTCGACGTTATATGTATGACCTTATACATACAGAATACGAAATTGTCCACTATTAATAAAAGTATTCTGATAATTAGCTACTAGCTTTATGATTGCTGTGGTATTTTCATTATACTTTGTTTTTTACTTCAGGATTCGGTTTTAGTAACATGGTAATTAAAAGATAGATGTTGAATTCTAGGTATATTTTAAAATCATAGAGGTAAATGCTTGGAATCACAAGAACTATGCTGGCTCCCAAGCTAAAAGCTAAAATATGGTGTCACTATGATTTAAGCGCCGGGTTAATAGTATGACAGAAGTTTCCACGATCAAAATCTCGGTTAGAAAGCTGGTAGAATTTGTCTATCGTTCCGGAGATTTCATTTCTGTTTTCACCAGTCACTCCAGAGCCTTACTGGGAACCCTGGGTCACCAGCGTGTGCAAAAAAGCAGACCGGATAATTATGAGGCAGAAGTCTCACTGTCTCATAAGCTGGTATACAATGACACCACCATGATAGTTCAGGGCAGAGCTGACGGGATCTACAGTGGCGAAAACATTACCGTTGACGAAATAAAAACCACTACCAAAGATCTTGCGACAATTGACCAGCAAGACAACCAGCATTACTGGGCGCAGGCAAAAGTTTATGCCTACATCTATGCTCTACAAAATGATCTTGATTCAATAAATATTCAATTAACATATTACAATGTAGAAAACTTTCGCAAACTTGAATTTGTTGAACAGATGGATTTTGCGACGCTTGAAACTTTTTTTACCGAGCTGATAAGCAAGTATGGCAATTGGGCGCAGAAACTTTCAGGTTTTGCCGAAAGCAAGTATCAATCAATTACTGACTTATCCTTTCCCTTTGAAAAATACAGAACCGGGCAAAGGGAGTTGGCAGTCTACAGCTATAAGTCAATTCGCGAGCAGGAGAAACTGTTTGTTCAGGCTCCAACCGGTACGGGAAAAACAATTGGGGTTTTATTTCCGGCAATCAAGGCTCTGGCAGAAGCACATACTGAACGCATCTTTTATCTTACCTCGAAAACAGTCGGCAGAATGGTCGCCGAGGATACGGTAAAGATTCTGCTAACCAAGGGAATGAAGACAAAATCAATAACCTTGACTGCAAAGGACAAAATTTGCTTTTCTCCCGATGCAGCTTGCCATCCCGATGAATGCCCATACGCCAAAGGCTACTACGACAAGCTGAATTCAGCCATGGATGAAATATTTCAGCATAATTTATGGGACAGAGACTGTGTCGAGTCTGTTGCCCAAAAACATCAGATTTGTCCTTTTGAGTTTTCACTGGAGCTTGCGCTTTATGCCGACATTATTATATGTGATTACAACTATGCCTTTGATCCGCGCGTATATTTGAGAAGGTTTTTCGATAACGCAGATGGCAAATATACCTTTCTGATTGACGAGGCTCACAATCTGGCGGATCGCGCACGAGAAATGTTTTCTGCAGAAATTTACAAGGCGGATGTTCTGGCTTTAAAGCGTGAATTGAAAGACGAATGGAAAAGTGGCGCAAGACTATTAAACGCAATCAACACTGAACTGCTTACCAAAAGAAAACTATGCGACGAGCAAAGCAGCCGTAACCTGATAGATAAAGACAAACCTGAAAAACTGATAAAGACAATCGACAAATTCTGTAAAGAAGCTGAAAAATGGCTACTGGAAAACCCTCAATCCGGCATCAGGGAGAACTTGCTAGACTTTTATTTCCAGTGCCTTACGATGTTACGGGTAGATGAAATGTACGATAGGCGCTATATCAGCTATTTTGAAAAGCTGTCATCTGGCAATCTGAAAGCCCGCCTGTTTTGCCTTGACCCCTCGCACCTTTTAAAAAAGGCAATGAAACGCTCTACAACCAGCATTATGTTTTCTGCCACACTTTCGCCAATGAATTATTTTCGCACCATTCTAGGTGGCAAGGAACAGGATAATGGCATAAAGCTGCCCTCTCCTTTTCCACCGGAAAACCTTGCAGTAACTGTTCATAGTGGAATCCAAACCACCTATAAAAGCAGAGAGAATTTTGTCGAAAACATTGTAACTACTTTAGGCAATGCGATTGATGCTTACCGTGGCAACTATCTGGTATATTTTCCCTCCTATAAATACATGAATAAGGTTTATGAACAATTCATCAAAACAGCTCATGCCAGCAAGATAATCGTTCAGCAAAATTCCATGAGCGAGTTGGAGCGTGAAGAGTTTCTTGAAAACTTCAGTGCAGATAATCCGAACGGACTTTTGGCTTTTGCTGTTATGGGCGGGATTTTTGGGGAAGGAATTGATCTTGTTGGCGAAAAGCTCAGTGGCGTAATTATTGTCGGTGTTGGACTACCACAATTATGCCTGGAGCGCGATCAGATAAAAGACTTTTACGATAGTGAAAACGCC
>Ga0070729_10003158_pt1 | contig 19679 bp, 16 predicted proteins | sample tdDd472_FD_66725 | JGI IMG/M metagenome (GOLD analysis project Ga0070729, IMG submission 66725) | Marine sediment microbial communities from the Atlantic coast under amendment with organic carbon and nitrate - tdDd47.2 | ecosystem: Environmental > Aquatic > Marine > Coastal > Sediment | place... | reverse complement strand
CCCCGACCTCTACGAGCCCGTGCTCTTGCTCGTGCAGTGCCTGCGGGCCCTCGGCGAACACAAGACCGCAGCCCAGCTGGGCATGGCCGGGGTCAAGCGCGACGCCTCACGCCTGGCGCTGGCAGGCCTCGCGCTGCTCGCCGCCACCGACGACGGCCTCGAGCAAGGCTGGACGACCTTCACCCAGAAGTGGCTCAAGGAGGGCAACCTCGACGTCCACAGCGCCGTCGTCGGCTTGCGCGCGCTGCTCGCGCGAGGCGAGGCCGCGGTCGCCGCCGAGTGGTTCGAGTCCCGCCGCAGGAGCTGGGGGGACAAGGTCGAGCAACCCAACGCGCTGTCCCTGGTGGAGGTCGAGACCCTGTTGGCGCTCGAGCGCACCGACGACGCGCGCGAGCTGCTCGACGCGTTGGCCCCCAAGCTGCGCATGGCGGAACACCGCGCACGACTCGACTCGCTCCGCGCCCGCCTCCAGGCTCCGGAGGACGGGGGCAAAGACGCGCCCCCTGAGGACGGCGGCCGCTGAGGCGGCGCCCCCCGCGTCATGAGCGGCCTGCCCCCTCCCACCTCGGACCCCAGCCCCGGTGATCGCATCGGGCCCTTCCTCGTGCTGGGGGTCCTCGGGCAAGGCGCCAGCGGTCGGGTGTTCCACGTCCGCGCGACCAGCGGGCGAGAGCTAGCGCTCAAGCTACTCACCACCGCCAAACCGGCCAGCGTGCGTCGCTTCCTCCGCGAGGGTGAGGTCACCGCGCGCCTGCGGCACCCTGGGATCGTCTCGGTTCATGCCGCGGGGGAGCACGCGGGCTGCCCCTACCTCGTCTACGAGCTGGTCCCGGGCGAGACCCTCGACCAACGCTTCCCCGAGCTCGACCGCGCCACCCGCCTGGGGCTGGTGCTCGAGGTCGCCGAGGCAGTGGGCTACGCGCACGAGCAAGGCGTCCTGCACCGCGACCTCAAGCCCGAGAACGTGGTGATCGACGCGTCCGGTCACGCGCGGGTGGTCGACTTCGGCATGGCTCAGGTCTCCGGCGACGCGCGCATGACCCAGACCGGAGCGCTGGTCGGCTCGCCCGTCTACATGAGCCCCGAGCAGATCTCCGCCGAGCGAGCGCGGTTCGGCCCCGCGACCGACGTGTGGGCCCTGGGGGTCATGCTCTACGTCGCGCTCACCGACTGCCTGCCCTTCGACGGCGCGACCTTCGTCGAGCTCCTGACCCAGATCACCACCGCCCCGCCTCGTGCCCCGCGCAGCCTGGACCCACAGATCCACGCTCCCCTGGCGACGCTCTGCATGCGCGCCCTGTCCAAGGACCCTGAAGGTCGACCGCCCACCGGCGCAGCCTTCGCCGCCGAGCTCGAGGCGGCGCTTCCCCGCGCGGGCGAGGCGCGGCTCTCGGCCTCGCGGACGTGGCTCGGTGCCGCCGGGGTCTTCGTCCTCGCCGGGTGCGCGCTGGCGCTCGCGGTGTGGACCCCGGGCACCCACCCCGCCCCCCCGACCACGACGCAGACCGCGGCTGCCTCCCCCGAAGGTCGCCCGCCCGAGCCTCGGGTTCCTCCGCCGGCAGAGATCCTGACCCGCGTGCGCGAAGGCGCCAACGAGGTCGGCTTCGCGCGCGCCCTCGAGCTCCTGACCCCCCTGCTCGACGAGCCGGGCCTCTCGATCGCACAGCAGACCGAGGTCCGGATGCTGATGGGCAGCGTTCACGCCCAGCTCAGCGAGGGCTTGAGGCAGGGGGGAGACCTCGACGCGGCCGAGGTCGAACTGCGACGGGCCGAGGAGCTCGCCCCCAGCCTGACCGTGGTCCTCCTCGAGCGCGCCTGGCTGCACTTCGACCGCGGCGAAGCGCAGGAGGCCCTGCCCTTCTTCGCCCGCGCGCTCGAGCGCGACCTGAACCACGCCAGCGCCCACTACGGGCGCGGCCTGTGCCTGGTCCGCCTCGGCAACCTCCGCGAAGCCCGCGAGCCCCTCGAGAGCGCCGTCGCCCTCCGCCCCAGCAAGCGCCGCTACGCGGCTCAACTCGCCCAGCTGTGCAAGGCGCTCGGTGACGACGCCGGCCTGGAGCGAGCGCTGACCCGCGCCCTCGCCGCCGACGGCGAGCGCGACGGGGACTACACCGAGCTGCTCGCCCAGCGCGCGCGGGTGCGCTCCGTCCTCGGCGACCACCGGGGGGCCGTCGCCGACGCCTCCCTCGCGCTGGAGTATTCCCCCCACTTCGCGCCGCTGTATCGCGTCCGCGGACGGTCCTACGCTGCGCTCGGCGACTCGGTCGCTGCGCGAGCCGACCTCCAGCAAGCCGTCGACCTCGACCCCGGGGACTCGGAGCACCTCAACGCGCTGATTCACTTCGCGCGCGAGCAGCACGACCTGCCTTGGGGCCTCGAGCTCACCGCGCGCGCCGTGCGCCTGTTCCCCAACGACGCGCACCTGTGGATCGACCGCGCGCAGGTGCTCGAGGACAGCGGCGACCTCGCCGGGGCCCGCGCGGCCTTCTCGACCGCGCTGGACGTGCCGGTGAACACCTCGACGGCGCTCCAGGTGCGCGCGCTGCTCCGCCGCGCGAAGCTTCGTGCCTACGAAGGCCCCCGCGGGGCCCTGGAGGACGTGGAACTCGCCACCGAGCTCAGCGACGACAGCGAGAGCAGCATGCAGGTGATGGCCGTCAGTGGGCAGGTCTACTGCGTGCTGGGCCGCCCGCGGGCGGCGCTGAGCGAGCTGCTCCCCCTGACCCGGGCCCCCCTCCCTCCGCGCCGGCAGCTGAAGCTGACCTCGACCCTTCGTTTTGCGCACTTCGTCGCCGGCGACTTCAGCGAGTCCGCGCGCTGCGCTCGCGAGCTCCTGGAACGCGGGCCGCCGGCGGACGCGCGGCGCTACGTCGAGCTCACCCTCGCGATCTGCGGCGACGCCGAGGCGCTCGACGCCCTGAACGAGGTCCCCAGCGAGAGCTGGCTCGGCCAGCTGGCGCGCTTCGTCCGCGAAGGCGACGCCCCCCGGCTGCTGGCCGCCGCCCGCAGCGAGGAGGGCCCGCACGCCGCCGACGCCACCCCCGACCAGCGCGCCTGCGAGGCCCACTTCTACGTCGCGCTCGCCCACGACCTGCGCGGGGAGCGCGAGGCCGCCTGCACGCACTACCGCGCCTGTGTGGGCACCGGGGTCGTCGTCTTCTCCGAGTTCGCGTGGGCGCTCGGCCGACTGCGGTTCCTCCTGCGCGAAGGGGGCTAGACCTCCCCCGGCTTGACCGAGGCAGGGTCGAAGGCCTCGGCCTTGGCCTTGAGCTTGGCGAGGGTCGTGTCGAAGTCAGCGCTCCCACGGCTCCCCTTCAACGGGTTGACCTTGCCCACCACGAAGGCCTTGAGGTAGGAGCTGCTGAAGCCACGCTCCTTGAGCGCCGCGACGGCAGCCACGACCAGGGCGTCGACTTCGAACAGCGCTGCCGCGCGCGCGGCGCGCACCTCGAGCGCCGCGGCGAAGGGCTGCTCGAGGAACTCGTCGCAGCGCTTGAGCAGGGACTCGTAGACCGACCCGGAGAAGCGCGCCTGCTGCTCGTAGCACACGCCCAGGGTCAAGAGCTGCGCACCGTCGAACTGGACGGCGAAGTCCGCCTCCTGGGCCTCGCCGATCTTGGCGAGCTCACGCGCGAGGCGAATCACCTCCAGCGACCGCTCCTTGAGCCCAGGCGCCTTCTCCGTGTTGAGCGCCAGGATCTGATACGCGACCTCGAACTCGGCCACCACGAGGGCCGTGACCGCCTTCGCCCCGAGGCGGGTCATGGCGCTCAGCCGGTGGTGCCCGTTGGGGGTCCAGTAGGCCCCCTCGGCCGTACGCACGACCACGATCGGATCGAGGAAGCGATCGAGGCGGTCGATCACCTTCTCCAGCTTCTTGACGTGGGTGTCCGAGAGGTCACGCTGAAACGGCGCGGGGGCGACCTTGTCCACGGGCAGCGCGGCGAGCAGCTGCCAGGTCCCGCCCAGCGGATCCCGATAGCTGGCGAGCACCGCCCCCCCGTCGGCCTGCACCGCCGCGGCGAGCTCCGCCGCTGCCTGGGAGGGTTCTCCCTCGAGCAGCTCGCTCGCCCCCAGCCCTCGCGACCCCTGGGCCGCCTTCGTCTTGCGGGTCGCTTTCTTCTTGGTCGCTTTCTTCTTGGTCGCGGTCTTCTTGGTCATGCTGCCCTCGCTGAGGCGAATCCTATCCCGACGAGGGTCCTGTCTCTCGCCGTCCGCAACCGATTCGTGGCACCGTTCACGGGCGCCACTGGACTTGCTCCGGTGCACGTCTTGCAGGCCAAGGGCCAGGAAGGAGCGGCCCCTGACGAAGCACTCGAGCCACGTGGCCCCCACCCCCTGGCGGGCGCCGGCACCCGCCGAGGCTGGCAGGCCGACCGTGCGGCTGGTGTGCGCCTATTGCCACGACACCCTCTCCACCGACGCGGCCCGCTACTGCGCGGCCTGCCTCACCCCGCAGCACCCGGAGTGCGCCGCCGAGCATGGACGCTGCGTGAGCCTGGGCTGCGGAGAGTCGCGAACCGTCGGCGCGGTCCGCCGCGGCTGGTCGGGCTGGACGGTGCTCGCCGCGGTCGGCTTCACCGCGGCGCTCCTCGTCCCCCTGGGCTGGTGGAGCGAAGGCGGGCGCAGTCAGCAGCCCAACCTGCTCGTCGCCCCCCCCGCGCCCAGCGCCACGGTCGTTCCCCCGCCCGCGCCCCAGGTCCACTCCGTCTACGACTACCAACCCCTCGACCTGTCCGAGCGCGAAGCGACCCCAGGGGCCGAGGAGGAGGAGTCCCGCTGGGACCCGGTGGCCGCCGCACGTGCGTCCGCCGTCGAGCACATGCGCGCGGAGTGGGAGCTCGCCGAAGGTGCCTTCGCCCGCGGCGAAGCCGCCTGGGCGTTGAATCTGCTCTCCGAGCTGCTCCTCTCCTACAGCACGGTCCTCGACGACGACCTCGAACTGCAGCTCGAGGCCCGCCTCGCGCTGGTCCACGCGGTCTACGGCCGCTGGCAGCGCAGCCAGGCCCTCGGCGTGCGCGCCGAGGCGCTGCAACCGCTGGCAGAGATCCTCGAGCTGCTCGCGGACGAGCCGGACAACCACTACTACGGCGCGGCCCAGCTCATGCACGCGCACGTCGCGCTCTATACGCGGTAGTCCCCCTCGGTCGTCGCGCGCTACCCTCAGGTCATGGCAGACGCGCGAGAACGCGAGCTCGAGCGACAGGCAGACGCAGGGGACGCACCCGCGGCCGCGCAGCTGCTCGTCGAGCGCGTGCGGGCGGGCTCCCTCCCGCGCGTGCGCCTCGAGCTCGCCGCCTACCTCCAGTACCCCGCGGCCACGCGAGCGCTCGAGCTCCTCGGCAAGGAGGTCGAAGTCCCCGCCGATCCCGAGGACTGGGTGCTGGGCATGATCGGCCGCGGCCACGAGGCCAATGCCCGGGTGGTGTGGGCCGCGATTCGCCCCTGCCTCCCGGCTCTCGCGCTGTGGTCTCCCGAGGTCGACTGGCGCTGCATCGAGACCACGGTCGCGGCGTGGCTCGCCGAACCCGCGGCGGCGCCCCTCGCGCGCCTGGTCGAGCTGACCGAGCCGCTGGCCGCTGAGCGCACCTACCCGGGTGACACAGAGCCTGCGGGCGCCGCCGCGAGCGCGCTCACGCAGGAGCCGGTGCGTCAGGCCCTGCGCGCCGTGCTCCCCGCGAGCTGCGAGCTGCCACCCCTGCCGCCGCCGGCACCCTGGAACGACCCCGGCCACTCGAGCCGCTTCCCCCGCGAGCCGACAGACGCCTCGACCGCGGTGTTCTTGCTCAGGGACGTCCTCGACCCAACCCACAGCGACGACACGGCGCAGTGCGCCATAGAGTCGGTGGTCCGCGAATACGGCGGGCGCTTCGGCAGCCACCTCGTCCGCTGGGCGCGCCCCTACGTCAACGCGACCAGCGTCGTGCACCGCGCGGTGTGGGGCGCGGCGTACCGCGCCCTGGGCGAGACGGTTCGCGCCGAGCTGCTCCCCTGGTGCCTGGGAGACTAGCCCAAGTGCGACCGCCTTGCCGCCCGTCGCGTTCGAGCGCGTTGCCCCATCGACCGGGAGCGCCCACACTGACCTCGTGGACGAACGCCTGCGAGCAGCCGAGCGCGCCTACGAAGCCAGCGGATCCAACGCCGACCGGCTGCGCCTCTACGCGGAGCGGGCACGCCAGGGAGAGGTCGTCCCCTCCCTGGTGGCCGGGTGCTGGCTGGAGCGCGTGCTGGTCACCGGCGGAGGACTCACGATCTGGCGCGGACTTCACGTAGAGAGCGGGACGGTCCAAGCCGTCCGGCTCTACCGAGTGGACGGCTACCCGGGTCCGTCACCGTCCCGGCGAAGGCTGCAGCGAATCGCCAGGATCTACGACCGGCGCTCCCGAGTCGTGCACCCGACGGTGCCCGAGGTGTTCAGCCGAGGAGAGGAGGCGGTCCCTCTCCAGGTCGAGGTGGACGACGAGCTCGACCTGGACCCCGGAGCCGCACCCGGGGCTCCTCCGGGCCCGCGCTTCTTCCAGGCCCCACGAAGCAAGCGCGAGACTCGCCCCGTCCCCCACTACGTCGTGCGCGAGGCGCTGATCGAATCCGCTGAGGAGCTCGAGTGCCTGAGCCGAGCCGAGGGTGGCCTCCCCTGGCGTGACGTCCTCGGCTTCGCAATCCCGCTGTGCGGCGCCCTGGCCGCTGCACGCGACGCAGGCCTGGTTCACCGCGCGATCACCCCCCGGCGGATCCTGGTCAGCGCGGCGGGCGAGCCCTTCCTTCTCGGCTGGGCCCACGCTCAGCCCCTCCCGGGGAGCCCAGAACGCGAGCTCATGCTGACCCGCGCGAGCTCGGCCATTGGGGCTCCCTACTTCATGTCCCCCGAGCAGCTCCGCGGCCAGGAGCCGACCACCACCGCCAGCGACGTCTACTCCCTCGCGGCCTCGCTCTACACGGCCCTCGTGGGCCGATTCCCCTTCACCGGGGAAACCATGCCCGAGGTCATGGGCGGGATCCTCGAGCGCCCGGTCCCCGATCCCCGCGATCACGTAGCGGACCTCCCCGAGAGCGTGGTGACCCTCGTTCGCCAGGGAATGCACAAGGACCCCACGCGCCGGCCGGGCCCCGAACTGCTTGCCGAAGCCTGCGCCGCTCTGCTCGCTGACGAGCCGCTCCCCCGGGCGATCACGGCCCTCGCCCGCCGCGGCTGGCTGAGCACGGTGTGGAACGCACTGGGAGGCTGAGCCACACACCCTCGCGCCGCTCGCGGACGCCTCGCTCTCGACGTAGAGTGCGCGCCATGCGCTACGAGCAAATGAGCTTCGGGTTCTCGACCGCCGACGCGGAGAACGTGTGCCTGAACTACGCCCTCGGCGACCTGGTGCTCCAGTTCAACGACTGGAAGGAGGCGCCGGTGTGCGTCGCCTTCCGCGAAGCGATCGGCTTCCGCTGGAACGACGAGCTCGACGACCCCGAGCACCGCGACGACGCGACCTACCGCGTGCACGATTCGCCGTGGTTGACCGAGCAGCTGCGGCTGGGGTCCACCCCCGACCCCCAGGACTTCACGCACTACCGGCTGTGTTTCAACGCCAACGGCGTGCTCGACGTGCTCGCCAGGCGACTGGAGCTGATCACCGAGTAGGCGGCTGGCGGCGCGACCCACCCCTGGCGTAGACTCGGCGCATGCACGACTCGCCCGCCCCTGGAACCCCCGCGGAGATCGCGCGCTTCAAGGCGTTGCAGGCGCAACTCGCGAGTCGCTTCGAGGCGTTCCGCGCCGACCCCAAGCAGCCCTACACAGCCGTGATCGTGCCCTCGCAGAGCGTCGACCCGGTGGAGCTAGCCAAGATCCCGGGGGTCGCGCACTACGAAGAGCGTTCGCTGTTCAACCTGATGCTCCTCCGCCAGCCCCGGCTGCGGGTGGTCTACGTGACCTCCAAGCGGCTCGACCCCCTGGTGGTCGACTACTTCTTGCACCAGCTGCGCGCGGTGCCCAGCGAACACGCCCGCCGGCGACTGACGCTGCTCGACTGCGACGACGCCTCCTCGCGCCCGTTGACCGAGAAGATCCTCGAGCGCCCGCGCCTGGTGCAGCGGATCCGCGACGCGATCCCCGACCCCGAACACGCGCACATGGGCGTGTTCAACGCGACCTCCCTCGAGCGGACCCTCGCGGTGCAGCTGGGGATCCCGCTCAACGCCTGCGACCCCGACCTGACCCACCTCGGGAGCAAGACCGGCGCGCGGCGCGTGTTCCAGCGCGCCGGGATCGCGGTCAGCCCGGGGCGCGAGGACCTGCGCGACTCCACCGACCTCGCCCAGGCCCTCGCCGACCTCAGCGCGGAGGTCCCCGAGCCGCGGCGGGTCGTGGTCAAGCTCAACGAGAGCTTCAGCGGAGAAGGCAACGCGCTCCTCCCGCTGGAGTCCCTGCGTCCCGCCCCGGGGCAGCCGATCCCGTTGGCCGTCGTGCGCGAGGCGCTGCCCCGGCTGCAGTTCGAGGCCGAGGGCCTCAGCTGGGAGAACTACCGCGCCCAATTCGACGACATGGGCGGGATCTGCGAGGGCTGGCTCGAGGGCGAGAAATCATCCCCCTCGGTGCAAATGCGGGTGAACCCGGCGGGCGAAGTCCAGGTGATCTCGACCCACGACCAGGTCCTCGGCGGACCCAGCGGTCAGGTGTTCCAGGGCGCGACCTTCCCCGCCGACGCCAGCGTACGCCTCGAGCTGCAGCGGCTAGGTCGGCGGGTCGGCGACGAGCTGGTCAGGGAGGGGGTGATCGGGCGCTTCGGGGTCGACTTCGTCACCGTGGCCCAGCCGGAGGGCTCGCCCCGGGTCTACGCCCTGGAGATCAACCTCCGCGCCGGGGGCACGACCCACCCCTTCAACACGCTGAAGTTCATGACCGACGGTCGCTTCGACGAGGAGAGCGGCGAGTTCTATACCGCCCAGGGTCACCCCCGCTGCTACTTCGCCACCGACTGCTTGGCCTCTCCTGCGTATCGCGGGATCCTCCCCTTCGACCTCCTCGACCGGCTGGTGGTGGAGGGGATCCACTTCCGCGCCAACGACACCGGGGTCATGTTTCACCTCCTGGGCTGCCTCAGCGAGTACGGCAAGCTCGGCTGCCTCGCGATCGGCGAGACCGTGGCTCAGGCCCGGGCGCTGCACGCCGAGGCTGTGCGCCTGCTCGACGACCTGGGCCGTCAGGGGTCACCCGCCTGAGACGCTGTCCCCGTCGTGTGACGGGCCCACCGCGCAACGCGTTTCCTGGCGTGAGCCAGCCTGGGTACGTAACGTGCTGGAGTGGACGTGCTCCGAGGGGGGGAGGATGAAGGTCGCGATTTTGGCCGGCGGTCGGGGGACCCGGCTCGGCGTGGAGACCGAGGTCCGCCCCAAGCCCATGGTCGAGGTCGGCCCCCAGCCGATCCTCTGGCACATCATGAAGATCTACGCCGCCCAGGGGTTCGACGAGTTCGTGCTCGCCCTCGGCTACCTCGGCGAACAGATCAAGCGCTACTGGCTGGACTACTCGATCGCCTCCAGCGACCTCACCATCCACACTGGCGAGAACCGCACCGAGTTCCACCCCCGGGGGACCCCCGACGCCTGGACCGTGACCTGCGTCGAGACCGGGCTCAAGACCAACACCGGGAGCCGGGTCAAGCTGCTCCAGCCCTGGATCGGCGACGAGACCTTCATGCTCACCTGGGGCGACGGGGTGGCCGACATCGACCTCCAGAAGCTGCTCGAGTTCCACCGGAGCCACGGCAAGATCGCCACCGTGACCGCCGTCCGACCCCCCGCCCGCTTCGGCCACCTGCAGTTCGAGGGCGACCGGGTGGCTGAGTTCTCCGAGAAACCCCAGACCGCCGAGGGCTGGATCAACGGCGCGTTCTTCGTGCTCGAGCCTCGGGTCTTCGACTACATCGACGGAGGCGACGATCGCGTCTCGTGGGAGACGGGCCCGATGTACGCCCTCGCCCGCGAAGGCGAGCTGATGGCCTACCGCCACGAGGGCTTCTGGCAGTGCATGGACACCCCCCGCGATAAGAAGCGGCTCGAAACGTTGTGGGCCTCGGGTGAGGCCCCCTGGAAGATCTGGAAGGACTAGGCGTGAGCGAGCGGATCCTGGTCACCGGCCACCTGGGCTACATCGGCACGGTCCTCGTGCCCATGCTCCTCGAGGCGGGCTACGACGTCCACGGACTCGACAGCGACCTGTTCGCCGACTGCACCTTCGGCGAAGGGATCGTCGAGATCCCGGGAACCCAGAAGGACATTCGCGACGTGGTGCGCGCCGACGTCGAGGGCTTCGACGCGGTGATCCACCTCGCCGGTCTGAGCAATGACCCCCTGGGCAACTTCAACCCCGAGCTGACCTACGCGATCAACCACGCCGCCTCCGTGCGCCTGGCCGAGCTCTGCAAGCAAGCCGGCGTCCCCCGCTACGTGTTCTCCTCCTCTTGCAGCACCTACGGCGCTGGCGGCGACGACTGGTTGACCGAGGAGTCCGAGTTCCACCCGGTGACCCCCTACGGCGAGTCGAAGGTCTTCGTCGAGCGCGACGTGGCCAAGCTCGCCGACGACGCCTTCTGCCCGGTGTTCCTCCGCAACGCGACGGTGTTCGGCTACTCGCCCAGGCTGCGCTTCGACCTGGTGGTCAACAACCTCGTCGCCTGGGCGTTCTGCACCGGGAAGATCCACCTCAAGAGCGACGGCGGCTCCTGGCGCCCGCTCGTCCACGTGGCCGACGTGTCCCAGGCCTTCCTGGCCGCGATCAAGGCCCCGCGCGAAGCCGTGTTCAACGACGCGTTCAACATCGGCAGCACCCAGGAGAACTACCAGATCCGCGAGGTGGCGAAGATCGTGGGTGAGGTCGTCCCCGAGAGCGTGGTCGAGTTCGCCCCAGGGGCGTCGCCCGACAAGCGCAACTACAAGACCAACTGCGACAAGGCGGCCCGGGTCCTCGAGCACTTCACCCCCAGCTGGACCGTGCGCCAGGGCGCCGAGCAACTCTACGAGGCCTACAAACGGCACGGAGTCGAGCTGGAGGAGTTCGAGGGCGAGCGCTACCAACGCCTGGCGCACCTCAAGCACTTGATCGGCCAGGGCCGGATCGGTGACGACCTGCGGCGGGTGGACGCATGAGCTTCAGCTGCCGATCCTGCGGCGGCGCCGAGCTGCACCCGATCCTCGACCTGGGGAACATGCCGCTCTCCGACGGATTCCTCACCGCCGAGCAGCTCGCGCAGCCGCTGAGCACCTACCCCCTGGAGCTGGTGCTCTGCCCGGCGTGCTCTTTGGCGCAGATCAACGAGACCGTGCCCCCTGAGGTCCTGTTCTGCGACGACTACGCCTACTATTCCTCGTTCTCCACCAGCTGGCTCGAGCACTGCAAGCGCAACGCGCTCGCCCGGATCGAGGAGCTGGCCCTCGGCCCCGAGCACCTGGTGGTCGAGCTGGCGAGCAACGACGGCTACCTGCTGAAGAACTTCGTCGAGCGCGGAATCCCCGTGTTGGGGATCGACCCCGCCGAGGGTCCGGTCGCCGCCGCCGAGAAGCTGGGGGTCACCAGTCTCTGCGAGTTCTTTAGCCTCGAGCTCGCCGAGAAGCTCGCAGCAGAGGACAGTCAGGCCGACTTGATCCTGGCCAACAACGTGCTGGCCCACGCGACCCACACCAACGACTTCGTGGCTGGGATCGCCTGCCTGCTCAAGCCCAGCGGCAAGGCCGTGCTCGAGTTCCCCTACCTGGTCGACCTGATCGACAAGCTGGCCTACGACACGATCTACCACGAGCACCTCTGCTACTTCTCGGTCAACGCCCTGATCGCGCTCTTCGGGCGCCACGGCCTGCACCTCAACCGCGTCGAGCGTCTCGAATCGCACGGCGGGTCGCTGCGGATCCACGTCGGGCACGCCGACGCCCGCGAGGACTCGGTGAACGACCACCTCGCCCTCGAGCAGGAGTTGGGGGTCACCGGCCTCGACTACTACCGCGACTTCGCCGAGCGCTGTCGCACCCACCGGGACGAGGTCGCTGGCTTGTTCACCCGCCTGAAGTCCGAAGGCAACGCGATCGCGATCTACGGCGCCGCGGCGAAGGGCACGATCATGCTCAACTTCGCCGGGCTGACCGTGGAGACCATCGACTTCGCCGTCGACCGCAACGTGCACAAACAGGGCAAGTTCATTCCCGGGGCGCGGATCCCGATCGGCCCACCGGAGTGGGTCCAGGAGCGCAAGCCCGACGTGCTCGCGATCATGCCCTGGAACCTGCGCAAGGAGATCGTGGCCCAGGAGCGCGAGCACCAGGAGCGCGGGGGGCGATTCCTCGTGCCGCTGCCGAAGCCGGAGGTGTTCAGCTGAGCGACGCCGTGACCCAGTTCCCTGCGCTGGAGCCCCTCGAGCGACCCTGCCCCAACTGCGGCAGCGCAGCGCTGCGCGTGTTCTACAGCCAGCAGGGGATCCCCGTGAACTCCTGCATTTTGATGCAGAGCGAAGCAGAGGCCCGCGGCTACCCCCGCGGCGACCTGCGCCTCGCCTGGTGCGAAGCCTGCGGGTTCCTCACCAACGCCGCGTTCGACCCCGGCAAGGCCGAATACTCCGAGCGCTACGAGGAGACCCAGGCCTTCTCCGGGACCTTCAACGCCTTCGCCCGCTCCCTCGCTCAGCGCCTGGTCGACCGCTACGACCTGCGCCGCAAGACCGTGCTCGAGATCGGCTGCGGCAAGGGCGAGTTCCTCGTCCTGCTCTGCGAACTCGGGGAGAACACGGGCACCGGGATCGACCCCGGCTACCACCCCGAGCGCACCGACAGCCTAGCCGCCGAGCGCCTGACGTTCATTCGCGACTTCTACGACGAGCGCTACCACCACCTGACCGCCGACTTCGTGTGCTGCCGACATACCCTCGAGCACATTCCCGACACCCAGCGCTTCCTCCAGCAGCTGCGCCAGAACCTCGGCGACCGCGAAGAGACCCTCGTGTTCTTCGAGGTCCCGGACGTGCTGCGCGTCCTCGAGGAGGGCGCGTTCTGGGACATCTACTACGAGCACTGCACCTACTTCACCCCGGGGTCGCTGGCGCGCCTGTTCCGCCAGACGGGTTTCGAGCTGCTCGAGCTCGAGCTCGACTACGACGACCAGTACATCCTGATCGTGGCCAAGCCCGCCCCTGGCCCCACCCAGCCCTCGCTGCCCCTCGAAGACGACCTGGCGCGGATCCGACGCGGGGTCGAGAGCTTCCAGCGGACCTGCAGCGAGGGGATCGCGCGCTGGCAGGGGGTCTTCGACGAGCTCGGCACCCAGGGCGAGGAGGCGGTGATCTGGGGCGCGGGCTCCAAAGGGGTCTCGTTCTTGACCACCCTCCAGAGTCCGGCTGCGGTGCGGCGGGCGGTGGACATCAACCCCTTCAAGCACGACAAGTTCATGCCCCACACCGCGCACCCGGTGATCGCACCGGAGCGGCTGAGCGCGGCGCCGCCGCACACGGTGGTGGTCATGAACCCGATCTACGAACGCGAGATCGGCGCCCAGCTCCAGGGCCTGGGCCTCTCGCCGCGACTGCTCTGCGTGTGAGGCCAGCGTGAACCACGACTTCCACACCTCCCAGCCCGACGCGCGCGCGATCGTGTTCTCCCTGCGCAAGCTGCAGCCCATGGTCTCCCGGGCGTGCAACTTCGAGCTCGAGGACGTCGCCGCTCAGATCGACCGGGTCGACGTGTATGCCCCAGACGAGGTCGCGCTCCCGGAGTGGGTCCAGCGGGCCAGCGGGCGCTTCGCGCGCCGGGTTCCCCTGCTCCGCGAGCTGACCCCCACGGGAGTGTGCCCAGCCGAGCACGACTACGACCTGATGGTCTTCGTGGCCCAGAGCTTGAACGACCTCTACGCCATCGGCCCCCTGCGCGCCTGGCGCGAGCGCTGCCGCTACCTGGTGTGCTGGGTCGACGAGCTGTGGAAGACCGGCCTCGAGTCCCGCGTCGGCGAGCTCGAGCGCCTGGGCGAGTTCGACCGGGTGTTCCTCGGCTGCCAGTTCACGGCGCGCATGCTCGCCGATCGGGTTGACCTCACCGTTGAATACGTCCCCACCGGGATCGACGCCCTCGGCTTCTGCCCCTGGCCGAATCCACCGGCGCGGGCGATCGACGTCTACAACATGGGCCGGCGCTCCCACGACACCCACGTCGCGCTGTTGCACGAGTCCGAGCAGCGCGGCTGGTTCTATCACTACGACACCTTCCACGGACGCGAGCTGGTCAACGACGGCGCCGAGCACCGCCACCGCCTGGCGAACCTGATCCAACGCTCGCGCTACTTCCTCGCCAACAAGGCCAAGGTCACCGTCCAGGACCAGACCAGCGGCCAGGAGGAGCTCGGCTTCCGCTTCTTCGAGGGTGCCGCCGGGGGCGCGGTGTTGATCGGCGACCCCCCCAAGACCGACTCCTTCCGCGACTGGTTCGGCTGGGAGGACGCGGTGATCGAGCTCCCGTATGGCTCGCCCGACGTCAAGCCAATCCTCGACGAGCTCGAGGGCGACCCCCAGCGCGTCGCCGCGATCCGCAAGCGGAACGTGACCAACGTGCTCCGCCGCCACGACTGGGCGCACCGCTGGGACCTGATCCTCCAACGCGCCGGCCTGCCGCGCACGGAGGCCCACGACGCTCGCCTGGCCGAGCTCGAGGCCCGCGCCAAGCAGGTCGAGGCCGCGACCTAGGGGTCGACCACCGGGTCAATTCTTCTCACCTGCCTTCCAGGTGGGTTTCAGTCCGCCCCCCGGGATCGCCGTAACCCATTTTCTGGTGGGAGGAACCGCGCTTGCTGATTGGCCCTCCGCTTGCAGAGAGGGAACGAGAGAAGAGAGAGAAGCCGACCCCTGCACATCTTGCTCGGAGCCCTCCTGGGCGCGGCGGTCGCCGTCGTCGTCACAGTCGGCGTGGCCGCGTTCACCAAACGCGAGCTCCGCCTCCGCGACGTGCTGATCTCAGCGGCCGGGGGCGCGATCGGCGGCGCCGTGATCACGGCCACCCTGGGGGTGGGCGGCGTCACCGCGGCGAGCACGGCCCGCTCCCTGACCGCTTTCGGGGCCGGCGGCGCCGTAGCCGCTGGCAGCGAACAGGCGGGTCACAACGCCCTCGACGACCGCCCGCTGCACGCAGGCGTCGCCGAGGCCAGCCTGATCGGCGGCGCGGTCGGGATCGCGCTCCCCGTCGCGGGGCGGGGCCTGGGCAAAGCCTGGCAAGCCGGGGTCAAGCGCCTGCGTAAGCCTCCCAACGCGACCATCGCCGGCTCCGAAGTGGCGACCTCCGCCGAGGCGGCTAGCGCGCCGCTGAACGCGGGCTCCAACTCGGCGAGCGACGACTCGACCCGCGGGATCACCCAACTCCTCGACGGCAAGCGCAGCCGGGGCGCGCGCCGCACCGCCGGCCGGGTCTACGCGACCGTTCACCCGCGCGCGCCCACCTGGCTCCGCACGCGCTTCGCCGCCACCGTCGAGCACGTACGCGCCGGTCGGCACGGCCCTAAAGCAGACCCGGGCGACGTCGAGCGCTTCCTCCACGAGACCTACGAACACGTCAACGAGGTCAACGCGCTGATCAAGGCCCTGGGCGGTCGCCCACGCCCGATCCCGACCCGGGTCGCGCCGGGAACCCGGCTGACCGGGGTCCATGACTTCGGCGAGCGGGCGTCGCTCCGCCGGGTCGATGCCTTGATCGCAGACCTCGAGCGCAACCCACCCACGGGCAAAGACGGGCTTCCGCTGCGCGTCCCCGAGTGGCTACGCGAGATCCCGCGCAGGGCTCGCGCCGCGGGCGAGACCACCGTCGACGTGGGCAAGTCGGCGCCCGAGGTCGCCGCAGGCCTGGGGCGCGGCGGGTCCCCTGACCCGTTCGCGATCCGCCTGCACAACCTCTCGGCCCACCACCAACGCCTGCCCAGCACGGGGCGCACGAGTAACGTCCTGATCGAGGAGGTCGCCGACGCGCTGAACGCCATGCGCCAGGCACGGATCTACCGCCCGGAGCCCCTTCCCTTCTCGACCATTCGCACGATCTTCGACGACCTCGTAGCCAAGGGTAAACTCCCCGACGAGGCGCTGCCCTTGATCCGCCGCGCGATCCGAGCCCAGCAGCGGCTCGAGCACTCGGGCGCGGTCAACCCCTACCACCTGCTCGAGGCGCCGCAGCCGGCCCCCTACCGCGGACTGGCATCCCTCGACCCCCGCGACCTCGAGCGCCTGCCCTGGGCCGTCAGCGGAGGTCCGCTCGCAGGGGTGGTGGACCACCCTCTGGGCGTAGCGGCGGGCACCAGCCGGTAAGATCCGCTCCACGATTGGAGCCCCTGTGTCCCGCACCTTCTCGACCACGATCCCCTGCCCAGGCTGCGGCAAGAGCCTCGACCTCGAGGGCTACGACAGCGTCAACGCCGACCGCCACCCCGACCTGCGCGCGGCGATCCTCGACGGCAGCCTGCAGCAGTTCAGCTGCGAGTGCGGGGCCACCTTCCGCGGCGCCCCCGAGTTCAGCTACCTCGACGGCGGCCGCCGGCAGTGGATCGCTGCCCACCCCTACTCCGAGTTCAACAACTACGCCGAGCACGACGCGGCCACCCAGGAGCTGTTCGACAGCGCCCTCGGCGAGGGCGCCCCTGCCGTCGCTCAGGAGATCGGCGCCGAGATCTCGCCCCGGGTCGTGTTCGGCTGGGGCGCCCTGCGCGAGAAGATCTACCTCCGCGAGCAGGGCCTCGAGGACGCCGACGTCGAGTGCCTCAAGCTGCAGCTGTTCAAGAGCAACGGGCTGATGCCCGAGGCCGGGCAGGAGATGCGGCTCGTCGAGGTCGCCGACGGCCAGCTGCGCTTCGGGTTGTTCGAGGCCGAGAGCGAGAAGGCGCTCAGCGGCTGCGAAGTCCCCCGCGCCGCCTACGACGAGGTCGTCGCCAACCGCGACGGCTACGCCCCCCTCCGCGAGCCGCTCCTCGCCGGCTGCTGGGTCGACTGCCAGAAGCTGTTCTACGGTTAGCCCTTGAGCTTGGCGCCGAACAGCTCGAGGGTCCGCTTCCACGCCAGCTTCGCCGCCTCTTCGTCGTAGCGCGGTGTGGTGTCGTTGTGGAAGCCGTGGTTCGTGCCCGGGTAGGTGTGCGCGGCGTAGTCGACCCCGGCGGCCTTCAGTGCCTCTTCCCAGGCCGGCCACCCGGCGTTCACCCGCTGATCGTTCTCGGCGAAGTGGTAGAGCAGCGAAGCCTTGATCCTGGTCGCCTCGGCGGCCTCGGGCTGGGTCCCGTAGAAGGGCACCGCGGCGGCGAGCTCGGGCATGCGCACGGCGACCTGGTTCGAGACCATTCCGCCGAAGCAAAAGCCGACCACCCCGACCTTCCCCGTGCACTCCGCGTGGGCTCCGAGCGCTTTCGCGCCGGCGAGGAAGTCGCGCACGAGCTTCTCGCGGTCGAGCTTCTTCTGCATGCTTCGGCCCTCGTCGTCGGTCCCGGGGTAGCCCCCGAGCGAGGTCAGCCCGTCCGGGGCCAGAGCCAGGTAGCCAGCGACCGCCAGCCGGCGGGCGACGTCTTCGATGTACGGGTTCAGCCCGCGGTTCTCGTGGACGACCAGCACCGCCGGGCACTTCCCTTCGGCCTTGGGCCGCGCGAGCAGGCCCTCGACCTTGCCGTTGCCCTCCGGCGAGTCGTAGCCGAAGCGCTGGGTCGTGATCCGCGTGTCGTCGGGTGCGACCTCCTGGGCCCATGCGTAGTTCGGGCTGAGCGCCGAGAGCAGCGCGGCGCCGGTCAGGCCGCCGACGGTGAAGCGCGCGGCGCGCTCGACGAACTGACGGCGCGAGAGCCCGCCGTGGACGTAGGCGTCGAAGAGATCGAGGACCTCGCGGGGAAACTTCGATGCGGGTTGGCGGTCGGTCATTCGGCGCTCCTCGCCCCCGTGGCAGAGGGCTCCTTCGTTGGCGCGAGTCTACCCGGATTCCTCGGATAGACTCCGCGTATGCTCCACGTCGACACCGTGACCCTCCAGCTCGGCGAGCGCCGCCTGCTGAACGAAGTCAGCTTCCGCCTCAACGCTGGCCAGCGCGTGGCCCTGGCCGGGCGCAACGGTCAGGGCAAGTCGACCCTCTTCCGCGCGATCATGGGCGAGATCGGAGTCGACCGCGGCAAGATCGAGCTCGACAAGGGCCGCCGCGCGGGCTACCTCGCCCAGGAGGTCAGCCCGCCTGGCGACGGCCGCACCGCGGTCGAGGAGGTGCTCGAGGCGCTGAGCGAGGTCAAGCGGCTGGAGGCGGAGGTCGAGCGCCTGATCGAGGCCATGACCGAGGACCCCGAAGACGAGGGCGTGATCGAGGCCTACGGCCGGGCCCAGGCCCGCTTCGAGGAGCTCGGCGGCTACGACGCCGACTCCCGCGCGCGCACGATCATGCACGGGCTGGGGTTCACCCAGGCCCGCATGGACACCCCGCTCGAGCAGCTCTCCGGCGGCTGGCTGATGCGCGTCCAGCTCGCACGGCTCCTGCTCGAGCAGCCGGACCTCCTGATCCTCGACGAGCCGACGAACCACCTCGACATCGAAGCCCGCGAGTGGCTGCTCGAGTTCCTCGCTGGGTTCGAGGGCGCGGTGCTGCTCACCAGCCACGACCGCTACTTCCTCGACGCCCTGGTCACCCGGATCCTGGAGCTCGAGCTCGGTCGGCTCGAGGTCTACCACGGCAACTACACCTACTACGAGGCGGAGAAGGTGATCCGCCGCGAGCGGCTCAAGAGCTCTTACGCGCGCCAGCAGAAGGAGCTCAAGGCGCACATGGAGTTCATCGAGAAGAACCGCGCTCACCCCGCCACCGCGAAAATGGCCCAGAGCCGGATCAAGCAGGTCGAGAAGATGGACCTGATCGTGCTCCCCCCCGAGCCGCCGGCCGACGTCAAGCTGCGCTTCCCCGACACCGCCCAGAGCGGGCAAGTCGTCTTTCGCCTGGAGGGAGTCGCGAAGCGCTACGGCGAGCTGACCGTATTCGAAGACGTACGCCACGACCTCGAGGTCGGGACGCGCCTGGCCGTCGTGGGCGTCAACGGCGCCGGCAAGACGACCCTCCTCAAACTCCTCGCTGGCCGCGAGGAGCCGAGCGAGGGCACCCTGACCCTCGGCCACAACGTGAAGCTGCAGTACTTCTCGCAATACTCCGAGGAGTCCGAGGAGGACAGCGCGCAGACCCTCCTCGAGTGGCTGCAGGCGGCCTCACCGCCGGAGCCGCCGATTCCGTTCCGGACCTTGCTCGGCTGCTTCCTGTTCAGCGGCGACGACGCCTTCAAGACCGTGGGGGTGCTCTCCGGCGGCGAGCGCGCGCGGCTGAAGATCGCGCGCATGCTCCTGCAGCCGGGCAATGTGCTCGTGCTCGACGAGCCGACCAACCACCTCGACCTGCACAGCCAGAACGTGCTGCTCCAGGCGTTGAAAGCCTTTCAGGGGACGGTGATCTTCGTCTCCCACGACCGCCAGTTCGTGCGCGAGTTGGCCACCGAGGTCCTGCACGTCGCCGACGGGCGGGTCAAGGTCTACCCCTGCGACTACGAGCAGTTTCGCTGGCAGCAGGCCCAGGCGACCAAGTCCTAGCCCCAATCGGGCAGAAATAGCACTGGGAGTGTCCGCGCCGTTTGGTGTGGTGGGAGTTGTGACACCACCACCAACCAACCGAAGGGCCACTCCCAGTGA
>Ga0070729_10003157_pt1 | contig 19684 bp, 18 predicted proteins | sample tdDd472_FD_66725 | JGI IMG/M metagenome (GOLD analysis project Ga0070729, IMG submission 66725) | Marine sediment microbial communities from the Atlantic coast under amendment with organic carbon and nitrate - tdDd47.2 | ecosystem: Environmental > Aquatic > Marine > Coastal > Sediment | place... | reverse complement strand
CCATTCGAGTATTGGGTTTTAACATTCATTTCTTTTTCTTTATTTTTCTTTGTAAAAATTTGGGAATTCTTAAATGCTCATCCAGCCGAATCCGTATAAATTGATTAATTATATTCAACACTATGCCTGGGGCACATCCGGAGGTGGAGCATACATCCCCGAATTATTAAACATCACTCCCGAAAAAGATGTTAAATATGCTGAATTATGGATTGGCGCACATCCCAAACTCACATCTTCTATTATCGAGGGGACTAAGAAAATACCGCTGGATAAATTCATTGAAGAGAATCCGGAAAAAATACTTGGTAAAAGAGTAAGCACAAAATTTGGTAATAAACTCCCTTTTCTTCTGAAGGTTTTATCCATCGGGAAAACATTATCAATTCAAGCGCATCCCGGGAAACGAGCAGCCGTACAACTGAATCAAAAATTTCCTGAACGTTATCCGGATCCAAATCATAAACCGGAAATAGCAATCGCAATTGATCAACTCACCGCTGTTGCCGGATTCCGACCACACAACGAGATAACCGATTTATTCAACAATTTCCCTGAGTTAGGTAAATTTATTTCGCCGGATTTATTAAACGCTCTTAAGTCCCCCGTAAGAGTTGACGGCAGCCAAGTCATCAAAAAGATTTATTCCGACATCATGAATTCCGATGAAGAAACTCTGGTACCAGTAATAAATTCACTACGGGAAAAGTTTAGCAACTCTTTGGATAAATCCACAATAGAAAAAACTTTTCTATCCGAATTTGAAACTTACGGGTATGATCCCGGCTTAATAACACTCTTGCTTTTTAATAAGATCACTCTTGATAAAGGTGAAGGATTAAACATTAGTGCGGGGATTCCACATGCGTATATTTCCGGTAATATTATTGAATGTATGGCAAATTCTGATAATGTTGTTAGGGGCGGACTTACACCAAAATTTAAAGATATACATGTATTATTGGAAATTCTGGATACAAGAGGAGGGAAACCGGAAATACTCTCCCCTGGTGAATTGGGAGAATATACCTATAAGTCACCCGTGGAAGAATATCAACTTACCCGCTATAAAAACGAAATCTACATGGAACATGTCTTTGCCGGCAATGACACTATCAAGATTGGAATTGTAATAAATGGTAGTGTTTCAATTAGTGATGATGAGAATCGATTTAGATATAACAAGGGTGAAAGTTTTCTTATTCCGGCAATTTTTGAAAACTTCAATATTTCTGCAGAAGGCAATACCGAGTTCTATTTAGTTACAGTTCCTTAGTTTTATACTTTTAATGCTTGCTTTTAGGGAGAGTTATAATAAATTCTGTACCCTTGCCCGGCTCACTTGAAACAGAAATTTTACCGTTGTTTTTATCAACAAACTCTTTGCAAATAATTAGTCCCAACCCTGTACCTTTTTCAGAATTTGTACCCATGGTACTTTTACGGCTGTCCAGCTTGAATAATTTCGATAATTTATCCTGAGAAATGCCAACGCCGCTATCCCGTATTACTATAAATACGTTTTTAACATCCTCATCAAGTTGAATGTCTATAAACCCATCCTCATGAGTAAATTTTACTGCATTTTGCAAAAGGTTTCTAACAACGGTTGAGATTGACTGTTCGTCACACCAGGCCGAAGAGTTTTTATAATTATAGTTTATTGTGATATTTTTTTTTCTGGCTGCATGTGAAATTAACAATAGTGATTCTTTAATTACCTCTTGTAACTCAACAGATTTTAATTCAATATCCAAATTGCCCGATTGAGAGTTTGCCCATTGGAGCAGGTTTTCAAGCAGCGTGTAAGTAGATTGAGAAGTTTGCCTTATTTCAGAAATGAAAGTTTTGATTTCATCATGCGTAAATTCATTAAAGCTGTCCAGAATCATCTCGGTATAACCCAATAATGAATTGAACGGATTTTTTAGATCGTGGGAAATTACAGAGAAAAAAGTATCTTTTGCCGCATTTAATTCTTCCAACTGCTCTTTTTGAAGTTCAATTTGTGATTTTGCTTCTTTTACCTCTTTTAATAAAATTTCCATTTTAAGATTTTCTGCCTGAAGACTGGCAGTCTGTTTATTTACCATATCCTGCAATATCATCGCACGCTTTCTTAAAGAAAGAATACGATAATAATAAAACACGGAAAGAATTATAATAAGAAACACGAAAAGCAGAATATAAAATAAAATTGTTTCATAAAATTTCGCTTCTACAATAAAATGAAAACTTGCTTCCTTATTTATCCATATCCCATCGCTATTTGTCCCCTTTAGTCTGAAAGTATAATCACCGGTGGGAAGATAATTGAAGTAAATTTTCCTGTCATAAGTTTCTTTACTCCATTCATCATCCAGCCCTTCAATCTTGGTTTTAAATTTTATATTTTCGGGAGATTTAAAACTGAGCGAGGTATATGCGATTTCAATACGCGAAAATTCGGGGTCAATAATAACATCCTTTGGGTTTTCAATTATAAGGGAGTCAACTCTTATTTCTTCGATCAAAAGATTAGTATTTACACTTAAACTTTTAATTTTTTCCGGAAAAACAACTGCTACCCCCCCAATTGAAGGAAACCAGATAGTTCCATCACTTGCTTTTAACGCCGATGGGGTAAATCCACCATTAAACTCAGTTGCACTTAATCCGTCTGCCTTCGAATAACTGATATGGGGAATAATATCAAGTGAACCATCAACATAATCAAATACATCCTGCTTGTTGACCGATGACAACCCAATATTACTCGTGAGCCAAATTCTGCCATACTCATCCTCGATCATCGCAGAAACGATATTATTATCAAGACCCTTGGTATTGTCGATAACAATAAATTTTGAGCCATCAAAAATATTAATACCACCACCATAAGTACCAAACCAGATTCTGCCAAGATCATCCTCGTAGATAGATCTAACAGACTTATGTGATAAGCCGTCATTTACCGTAAATTTTGAAAATTCACCATTCCTGTATCGGGTAACTCCCCCGATGGCAGCAAGCCAGATATCCCCGTTTTGTGCTTCGTAAATTGCTTTTATGTCATTCCCCGCCAATCCCGAGCTTGTATCATAATATGTATACTCATCGCCAGTTCTAAGATACAAACCGGATAAAGTACCAACCCAGAAATTATTATTGCGGTCTTCCAACATTGAAAAAACAGCTTTACTAATAACTTGTTTGATATTATAAAATTTATATTGGAATTGATCAAACACGTACATTCCATTACCATAAGTGCCAATATACAAACTGTTGTCTCTGGTTTGAGCAACAGACCAGATACAAGTGTTAATCACCCCCAAACTCCCCTCATGATGAATAACTTTACCCTGGTCAAAAATTGTCAACCCCTTACAAGGCGTTGCCACCGCTATTGAACCATCATGTAATTCCGTAATCCCACAGACAGTATTAGAGAGCAGGCCGTTATAAATATCTAAAGTAAAAATTGATTTTTCTTTAAACTTGAATAACCCATGTGAGTTGGTTCCAATCCAAATGTTTTTTTCAGTATCTTCAAAAATATTTTTAACATAAAACTCTTTTTCTGAAAATTTATCAAACGCATATAGCTTACCGGATTTATAGAAATATAGCCCTTCCATAAGAGTGCCAATCCATAGCACGCCGTTATTATCCTCGTAAAGTTGAAAGACACCTCGTGAAATTACCCTGTTAAGTTCATCTATTGGAACCAGCCTACTACCATTCTTCCAAAAAAGTCCCTTTTCGGTACCGAGCCATAATCTATCGTCTCGGGTTCTATACATGAAAAAAATGCCTAAATCGCCATATTTTTCAACTTTTTCTAGTTTACCATCTACAAGTCTGATAGTTGCATCATTAAAGCAAAAATAGAGAGTATTATCGGTATCGTGGAAGATTGTAAGTAGTGTATTAACATCAGCAAGATCGCTAAAATCGTAAGTTATCAGAGAATCCCCTGATAGTCTTGCAATAGATTTTTGGGTGTTAAAAAAGACTTCACCACGGGAAGTATTTCTTAAAAAATGATGATAATTGGTAGTGAGATTATACTTTTTGACAACATCAACCGTTTTCCCATCTTTTATATAGAGCAAACCGTTCTGTTCAGTAGCAATCCATTCTCTGTTTTCCGAATCGGAAAGTGTCGAAATTATCCGATCAGAATTTAAATAATCTGTATTTGTCTGATTAAAGATTTTAAAAGTCTGACCATCAAACCTTACAAGGCCGTTAAATGTAGCAAGCCAGATGTAGCCGTCTGAACCCTGCATTATTGAGTTAATTGAATTCTGCGGGAGCCCGTTATCTGTTGTCCATGTTTCAAAAGAATAGACGTTGGAAGGATTATCTAAATCGATATAATTACCAATTATACTTTGCGCACCGGCAGGAAAGGAGAAACTAAGAAAAAACAGTATGTAATATTTAATATTCAATTTAGATTGTTTTTCTTTTTATATCCAGATACAAAAATGATAAAACAGTAGTACAAATAAAAACTAAAACACACTTAGAATTTACTTAACTAACAATTAAAACTTCAATAAAATATTTTACTAATTTATTAAAGTACCAGGCAGAAGAAAGTCAGATAGAAAGAGGAGAACAAGGTGCAGTTATAATTTACGAAAAAACAGGTGATATTTTGAGATTGAACTATTTTGATTTTTTTTCGCTTTATACATTAAAACATCGGAGATATAATGTCTTATAATATTTCAATTATATATGGTTCTGTAAGAACGAACAGACAGGGAATAAAAGTAGCGGAATACATAAAAAGGGATTTAACTGAAAAGGGGCATAGTGTTACATTGATTGACCCTAAGGTATACGAATTACCCCTGATCGATAAAATGTACAAAGAATTCCCGGCAGGAGAAGCACCCGAACCGCTCGGAGAACTTCATACGATATTGGATAATTCTGATGCATTTATTATTGTTACCGGAGAATATAATCATGGTATTCCACCCGCACTTTCAAATCTGATGGATCATTTTCAAGGCGAATATTTTTATAAACCTTCAGCAATTGTATCATATAGCGCGGGTGTATTCGGAGGTGTAAGGGCAATGTTTGCATTAAGAGCTTTTCTTGCTGAACTGGGAACCTCAAGCATCCCTTCAACATTACCGATTGGGAAAATTGGTGCCGCGTTTGATGAAGATTTAAATCCGACCGATACAAAATTTGTGAAACGATATACAAGATTTATTAATGAGTTCGTCTGGTACACTGAAGCTCTCAAAAACCAGCGTGAAAAAAACAGGACATAAATATATTGCCAAATAATCAGAAAGAATGATTTTTCCCGTGAAATTTGCTTGCTTCTTTTTTACAGACACCGTTAGTTAGTATAATGGAAAATTCTAATTACCGGCGTGAAATGTGAATCAGGCAGTAAATCTTACTGGATATAATATCGTTTTACCGGATGTTGCTCATGGTGCCGGTTGTTATATTTTTAGTGAAAAGGGTAAAAGATATTTAGATTTTACTTCCGGGGTTTGGGCATTGCCTCTCGGGCATTCGCACCCTTTGGTAAATAATGTTATTTCTGAACAATCTGCAAAAATCTCACACACAAGCTACGGTTATTCTACCGCTATTACCGAAGAAGCGGCACATCTACTTAGCGAAGTTGCCGGTATGCCGGAAGGTAAGGTATTTTTTTTAAGTTCCGGTAGTGAGGCTGTTGAGGCAGGCTTAAAAATTTTGCGAAATCTAACTCCAAAAAAATTGCTTCGTTTTTCCATATCCTATCTCGCTGCATACGGGATAGCGGGTTCGACCGATACCGGAATCTGGCATATATTTGACTATTCTCATTGTACCGGTTGCAAACTAAGGGATTGTAATAATTGCGAATTTTTCCATTCCATTCCATTTCATGAAATAGGAGCGTTTGTCATAGAACCGGGGTGTTCGATGGGCTTGGTACATTTACCAGCTCCCGAATTGATTAAACAAATTATTAACAAGGTCAATTCTTCTGGCGGGTATGTTTTTGTAGATGAAGTTACAACAGGCTTTGGGCGGACCGGCAAATGGTTCGGTTATGAACATTATGATTTCTACCCCGATATTATTGCCATGGGTAAAGGAATGGGAAACGGTTATCCGGTTAGTAGTGTGCTATTTACCCCCGAAATTTATGAAAAACTTAAGAATAATAATTTTCATCATGCTCAATCTCACCAGAACGACCCGTTGGGTGCCGCGGTTGTAAAAGCGGTTATAGGTGCTTTTGTTATTGAAAAAATTATTGATAAATCGTCGAGAAATGGAAAAATAATTGCTGAACACCTTAGTTTGCTTAAATACGAATTTAGTATAATAAAAGATATCCGCTGCCACGGTATGATGTTTGCAATTGAGTTTTTGCAAGACGAAAATTTTTCGACACCACAACTGGTCCATGAAATAATGATGGGAAAAGGTGTAGTCACAGAGCTTAAGCTTTCTGCAAACATGATCAGGTTTTTCCCACCACTTATTGTAACCGGAGAAGAAATTGAATTTTTTATTGGCACCCTAAAATTTGTACTGCATTTTGTTGAGGGAATAATTCACAAATCAGAGTTATATACCGAAACCGAAAGCTAGAGCAAGCCACAGTCTCCCATTTGATTCCCAATCTTTATCAATAAAATCCCAACCGGTTACTATCCCAAGATCAAATGCGTTAGTAACTTTAATTCCCAATCCAAATCCGGCAGTATATCCAATTTTAGTTTCAGTTTCTGCATTTTGAGAATTTACATCAACAATGGAAATAGTTGTAAGTCCTGCAAATACAACTGGTTTAATGATAAACTCGGAAAAATTTATTGACCAGGAACCGGAATAAGCTAGATTACCACCGGGGTATATCTTTTTCTTATCAGGCCTGAACTTAAAAGGAGTTACCAAAAGTCCTCCTGAAAACCCGGCTCGAAACCTGAAATACTTGTCAGTAAATTCACTTTTAGGAATATAATATAGACTTGTACCATTTAATCGCGCATCGGGGAGGTCGCCACCCAAAACATGGATTTTGAAATATACCTTATCGGATTCAACTGATACCACACGGATTTTACTCCCCATGCCTAGTGCAATATTTGTTTCACCAGGATTTGTTTCAGAGTTCACGATTCCTCTTGTATCTGCAATCACAAGATAATAGTTATCTCTTTCAGGTAATATCTGTGCTGTCAAGGCGGTTGATAATAAGATAAATATCAGATATATCTTATTATAATTTATTAGTTTGTTCATATATAACTCCATTGATTAGAAAAGGATTAAATTAAAACAGAATGATCACATTTCACCCTGAGTAATTCAAATTTTTTGATCACTTCATGTGGAGGAATATCGAGGCATTCGGCAACAAATGGGCCATTAAAATTAGTATTCAGCATTTTTTCGAAAAAGGTGTTCCAGTTAATTTCGCCGGCTCCTGGCGCGAGGTGTTCATCCTCAGCTCCAAGGTTGTCGCTTAGATGTATATTTAAAAATTTATGGTTAAGTTTATCAATATATTCTTCTATACCTTCGGCAAGATTGGCATGCCCCGTGTTAAAGCACATTTTTAAATATGGTGAGTCTATATTATTAAAAAGATACTCAAAATCGTAGATGTTATCCCCCAGGTAATAATAATTGTCATTCGAAGTTAGAGGATACAAATTTTCTAAAGCTAATACAATATCATGATCTTTGCATAATTCCACAATCGGCTCTATAAATTCAATAAATCGATCAAGCGTACGCCTCCGCATTACATCCTCGAAAGGGAACCAATAAAACTTTCCAAAATGCATGCTTATGTATGAAGCGTTAATTTTTCCCGCGAACTTTATACATTCTGAAAGATACTTGATTCCTTTTTCCCTTACTGCCGGAATTATATCGGAAATATTTATCGAGAATGGGATATTGAATGCGTATGAAACCAGATTTTCCTCGGCAAATGCATTTAATACAGAAGATTTTTGATCATAAAACAGCATTTCGAGTGGGACAGCAGCAGGTAAATTAATTTCAACAACGTTAAAATTATAATTTGCGGCGTAATCAAGATTTTTACTAATATCACCGGGAGTTACAGTAAATCCATATTTCATATTCTACGTTCCCTTACGAATAGTACCAATTCTAAAATACATCGTAAAAACAAAGAGAACAATCCTGATTAATCACTATTTTTAAAAGAATTTTATAGTTATTTATCACTATAAATTGCGGTTTCAGCACATTTTGAGGGTTTTTTGTTAAAATTTTTATAGGCGATTTCAATGATCGCACGTAGCAATCCCTATACTAAAAATTATGCCTGGTACAAATATCAGGCATAACAAACCCGTCGATTTGCCGGTGTAAACAGAAAACCAGAAATTCCAAATGTGCAGAGTGTTATTTCGTGGAGTTACGAATCTATTTTTTCTTTAACTTTATCGCCGGTTAAATACTTTAACGGATCAGGGGTTACACAGGAAGTTTCTCCATAATCAACTATTATTTTTCCCACGGCCTCTGATACTGCTATGGCGGCTTTGTTTAAATTTTCACTTCTGGAGCCAATTCCCATCAAAGCATATATCATCCCCTCTTTAACCCAATTTTTATCTGACCTGATTTCCTTTTTAATTTGAGCCAGATAACTATCAAAATAATCATCAGTGAGAGTATTTTTTGTTTTCGCCAGGCCGGCAACTGCAACAAATGCCGAGCGTTTGATCATTTCAACATCACTATATCGCCATTCGTCTGCAAGTTCGGCGCCATAATCTGATTTTGCCACAAGGAATGAACAAAAATTATCTGTCAAATCCCAAAAATCAAGTTCTTTTGCCTTATCGATAAGATTCGCCTTGCTCAAAAGTTGAGGATCAGCAATCGCGAATGACAACAGGCGTGCATCACGAATTCCTGTATCCCACAATTCTTCAGATAATGAATGATTTTTTTTAATCTTTTTTGCAAATTTTTTAATTTTCGTTAATCCAACCCCGAGATAATTAGAAGTATCCATGTTCATTTTTCCCCAAATCTTTAATGCTCTCGGGTCACCCATTTCTTTTAACTGACTAATAATTTCGTCTTTGGTCATAGTACATCCTTATTTGTTTAAGACTAGAAAATTTATGACAACTTTTTCTCGAGGTTTGCTATCTGTTCTTTTATTTTGTTTAGATCAGCCAAGACATCATTTCGTTCATTATTGACGAGTTTTTCAATTTTTTTAATTCCGTCAGCCGATTCTTTCTGCTGAATTTCGCTCATAGTATTTACAACTATCGCGATAAAAATATTCAAGGTTGTATAGGTAGCTATTAGTATAAATGGGATAAAATATAAAAAAGCAAAAGGAAACTTTTCCATGACCGGACGAGAAATTCCCATCGACCAACTTTCGAGGGTCATCACCTGAAACAAGGAATACATGGATTTTCCCAGTGAACCAAAAAAGTGTGGAAACTCAACCCCGAAAATAAATGTACCGATCACCGCAAAAACGTAAAATATTATAATCAACAATACAAAAATCCACATTATAGACGGGATGGAGTGTAAAAGTGCTTCCACAATAAACCGTAACTTTGGTATTGTTTTTAATAATCTGAAAGAACGGAATATCCTGAGCGTTCTCAACACAGATAATCCGTTACTACTCGGTACGAGGGCAATTAATACAACGATAAAATCAAAAATATTCCAGCCGTTTTTGAAAAACTGCAAATCGAATGCATAAATTTTCAACAGTATTTCCATCACGAAAAGAGTAATAATAATTCTATCCAGCAACAGGAGATATTCACCATACATTGCCATGATACTTGTTGAAGTTTCCATCCCAATCGTGATAGAATTGATTATAATCAAAGTTATAATTACATTTTGAACAGGGTTGCTCTCAACCCATTTACCTATTAGTTCCCGTTTCATTTTTTTCCGAATTATTTTGAATACAAATGCAAGTATTAAACAAAAGGTTCAACATTGAAAAGGTTTATTCTTAACATTTTCGTCAAGATTTGGGAATTTCCGCACCTGTAATTCTGTTATTACTATTCATTTACGAATTTTTTTACTCCAAAATTAAAACTAACTGAAGAAATTATATGCTTTTAACAGTATTAACTGGATTTATTGCAGCTATTTTTACACCCATACTTTTTAAAGTACTGGGTAAAAAAGCATCTTATTTGTTATCGCTAATTCCCGTTATTTTGTTTGCTATCCTCATTCAGCAGATTGGTGAGGTAAGTTCCAGCGAGGGGGTTACGTCAATTTATGAGTGGATTCCCTCGATGGGAATATCCCTCTCATTTTATCTTGACGGGCTGTCACTTCTTTTTGCACTGATAATCACGGGAATTGGGAGCGTTGTCTTTTTTTACGCCGCAGCTTATTTGAAAAAAGATATTTTCGTTACCCGATTTTACGTGTATATCCTCATTTTTATGGCATCGATGCTGGGTGTGGTTCTTTCTGATAATATTTTTTCCTTATTTGTTTTCTGGGAATTGACCAGCATCAGCTCATATCTTCTTATTGGATATTACTTCGATAAAGAGGAAAGCAGGTTTTCTGCTTTACAAGCCCTGCTTGTTACCGGTATGGGGGGGCTTGCGCTACTTGCAGGATTGGTTTTACTTAATATTATAACGGGTACATCAGAAATTTCACAAATGACGTCTCTCACGGAGATTATAAAATCGAGTCCGCTTTACACCGGTGCCGTTATATTGATTTTATTAGGTGCATTTACAAAATCGGCTCAATTCCCGTTTCATTTCTGGCTTCCAAACGCTATGGCAGCGCCTTCTCCTGTCAGCGCGTATTTACACTCGGCAACAATGGTAAAAGCAGGCATCTTTTTGATGGCACGAATGAACCCCGTGCTTGGTGGTACAGACCTCTGGCAATATAGCCTCTTAATTTTCGGGGGTGTGACGATGGTTTTCGCCGGATTTCTGGCTCTTAAACAAACCGATTTGAAAAAGCTGCTTGCATACTCAACTGTAAGTGTTCTTGGTACACTAACTTTTTTAATCGGGTTAGGTACTGAAACAGCTTTAAAAGCGATGATTATTTACTTGCTGGCTCACTCATTGTTCAAGGCATCACTTTTCCTTGTTGCCGGAAGTATCGATCATGAAGCCGGCACGAGAAACATAACCAGGCTTTCCGGATTAAAATCATACATGCCTATAACAGCTGTAATCGGAATTATGGCAGCCTTTTCAAAAATGGGAATGTTTCCGTTTCTCGGGTTTATCGGTAAAGAAACTATTTACGATGCAGCCATGAAATCTGATAGTTATGCAATACTGTTGTTTGCTGCTGTGTTTATTGGTGGTGTTATCAGTGGATTTGTTGCTATAGCCGCAGGCATAAAACCATTCGTGGGGAAATTTATCGAAACACCCGCAAAACCCCATGAAACACCAATCGCAATGTGGGCCGGACCGGTATTACTTGCCGCATTAGGTTTGATATTAGGAGTCTTTACAGAATCACTCGCGGGGAATTTTATCAGAAGTGCTTCATATTCCGTTTCCGGCATCATGCCGGGTTTTGAAATTAAACTGTGGCACGGGTTTAATCCGGTATTATTCTTTAGCTTTATAACGCTGCTAATGGCTTATCTGCTATTTATATTCAGGGAAAAATTCCGCAATATCGGATTATCATCCATGCCGGGCGACCTGGTAAAACCTTCTGTCTGGTATGAAAAACTAATGTCCGGTATGCTGCATGCAGCAAATTTCCAGACCCGGATGCTGCAAAACGGTTACATGAGGTATTATATAACCCTGATAATTATCACGGCTGTTGGGTTAACCGGATATGCTATATTTAGTTTTAATGATGCCTCCGATATTTCAATAAGTTATGAGTTCGATTTCACAGAACTGATCATAACTTTAACAATGATCGCCGCAACAATAAGCGCGGTAATGGCAAAATCGAGGTTAGCAGCGATAGCTTCACTTGGTGTTGTTGGTTATGGTGTTGCTGTTATTTTTATAATGTACGGCGCACCTGATCTTGCTCTCACGCAATTCACCATCGAAACGTTAACCGTAATTCTTTTTGTTCTGGCTATATATAAACTTCCTAAATATCTGCCATTTTCCAATACACCCCGGAGGATACGAGATTTTATTCTAGCAGCTTTAACTGGTGGAATGATGGCTTTTATTGTGCTTTTCACACTTTCTGGCAATATGATATCCGAGTTAAAAAACTACTTCGCGGAAAACAGTCTTACGCTGGGGAAAGGTAAAAATATAGTTAATGTTATTTTGGTTGATTTCCGTGCACTTGATACACTTGGTGAAATAACCGTGCTTGCAATTGCCGCTATTGGTGTCTTTTCTCTGGTAAAATTAAAACTTGAGGAGAAAAAATAATGTACTCTGTAATTCTTAAAACAGCTACAAAATACCTCTTGCCCCTGATGCTTATATTTTCATTTTTTCTGCTGCTTCGCGGGCACAACGAGCCGGGTGGTGGTTTTGTGGGCGGACTTGTAGCCGCATCTGCCTATGCTCTTATGGTTATCGCTGTTGGAGTAAAAAATGCGAAAAAAGAGCTGAAAGTTGAACCGATGAACTTTATCATATCCGGTTTAGCGATTGCATTTGCCAGTGGTTTACCCGCTTTATTTTTAGGAAAAAACTTCATGACCGGGTTATGGAGCGATACAAAATTTCCTGTTATCGGGAAGTTAGGCACCCCGCTTATTTTTGATGTAGGGGTTTTTTTACTTGTGCTTGGGATAACGGTGAAAATAATATTTACACTTGCTGAAGAGGAACAATCATGATTTTATTATTAACCCTTTTGATCGGGGTTTTATATGCTGCCGGCATCTACATGATCTTGCGGCGTTCGCTTGTTAAAATTTTATTAGGGCTCTTGTTTTTAGGTCATGCAGCCAACCTTCTGATATTTACAGTTGGTAAAATTACCAAGGGGGTTCCGGCATTCGCTTCAGATGATCTTTCAAAACTTACTGAACCATTTGCTGATCCTCTCCCCCAGGCTTTAATTCTCACCGCCATCGTGATCGGGTTTGGAGTGCAGGCATTTGCCATAGTACTCTTCAAACGAGCTTATCAAACTGTTGATAGTGATGATATCGATAAATTGAAAACTACAGATTCTTTAAGCCGGAGTTGATTTGATGGAATTATTGCTTTTGTTACCGGTTCTTATACCTTTTACCGGCGGAATAATACTTTTGGCTCTGAGAAATTACTACAGGGCACAATTGTATGGCAACACGATTATATCGGCAATTTCCCTTGTTGTTGCAATTACCCTCATGGTCAACATTTATTCCGGTGGAATCAGCTCTGTTCAATTAGGCGGCTGGGGTGCTCCTTTCGGGATAACTTTTGTAGCTGATTTACTTAGTGCCGTAATGGTACTAATTACCGGAATAATAGGGTTTACAAGTTCATTATTTTCTTTATCAACAATTGATAAGGACAGGGTTAAATATGGTTATTACCCGCTAATCCAATTTCTTTTGATGGGTATAAACGGTGCATTTTTAACAGGGGATATCTTCAACCTTTACGTCTGGTTCGAGGTAATGCTGATATCATCCTTTGTTCTTCTTGCACTTGGGGGTACACGTGAACAGTTGGAAGGTGCGATAAAATACGTCACGCTAAATCTCCTCTCGTCTGCAATTTTTCTCGCTGCAATTGGTATTTTATACGGGTTAGCCGGTACACTTAATATGGCTGATTTATCAGTGAAAATTTCCGGCATGGAAAATACCGGTATGATAAGTGTCGTGGCAATGTTGTTATTCATAGCTTTCGGGATCAAATCGGCGGTATTTCCACTTTTCTTCTGGCTACCGGCATCCTATCACACTCCACCGGCCGCTGTTTCAGCAATATTTGCCGGATTATTGACGAAGGTTGGTGTTTACGCGCTATTCCGGGTTTTTACTTTGATTTTCACGCACGATACCGGATTCACTCATACGGTACTTCTTTTTGTTGCCGGTTTTACAATGCTTTCGGGTGTGCTCGGAGCAGCCGCACAGAATGATTTCAGGCGGATATTGTCATTCCACATCGTGAGTCAGATTGGCTACATGATAATGGGACTTGCATTATTCTCCCCTTTAGCTCTGGCGGGGGGTATATTTTATATCATCCACCATATCATTGTAAAAACCAACTTATTTTTTATAAGTGGTTACGTTAACAGGATTAAAGGTTCTTACAAGTTAAAAAAACTTGGAGGCGTTTATAAAGTTTACCCGTGGCTGGGATTTTTATTTCTTATCCCGGCATTATCTCTTGCAGGGATTCCGCCTCTTTCAGGATTTTGGGCAAAATTCAGCGTTGCAAAAGCAGGTCTTGAATTGGGGTCTTACACTATAGTGGGGGTCTCTCTGTTCGTAGGATTACTAACCTTATTTTCAATGACAAAAATCTGGAATGAAGTATTCTGGAAAAACGCACCACAGGATTCAGCTCCCGATGCTGCACCTGAGAAAAAAGAGCAATTTTTTATACTGGCTCCGGTAATAATTCTTGCCGTGATTACCGTTACCATAGGTCTGTTTTCAGAACCATTTTTTCAATTTTCAATAAAAGCTGCCGGCGAGCTTTTAGATAATACAGGCTATATCAATTCAGTGCTGGGGGGAAGCTTATGAAAACACTACTGATAAATATATTACTCGCCTTCAGTTGGATGCTGCTTAACGGCGACCTTGATTTTACAAATTTTCTCGAAGGTTTTTTTATAGCCTATATAATCTTGTGGATTACAAAAGGTGTTCTCGTGAAGGATAACTATTTCACTAAAATTCCAAGGGTTATAGGTTTTATTTTCTTTTTTATTTATGAACTGGTTCTGGCGAATTTAAAGGTTGCTTATGATATAGTCACACCGCAACACCTGATGCGTCCGGGTATAGTGAAAATACCTCTTTCTGCAAAGACTGATCTTGAAATTACGCTCCTCGCGAACCTGATAACACTAACACCGGGTACACTTACCATGGATGTATCACCCGACAAAAAATTTATTTATGTACACTCGATGTATATAGATAATGTTGAAGAGTTTAAGGATGAAATTAAAACCGGTCTGGAAAAAAAATTGCTGGAGGTGTTAAGATGATTACAAACTTTGTAATTACTTATTTTTCCATGCCGATACTGGCAATTACGATGGCAATAATATTTTATCGTGTTGCTCGTGGTCCCGCGACGGAAGACCGGGTAGTAGGGCTTGATGTACTTACTTCAATAGGTATTGCATTTTTTGCGGTATATTCTGTTTTCACTCACAATCAACGGTTTTTGGATGTTGGTATTATCCTCGGGTTGATTTCGTTTTTAGGCACGGTGGCTTTTGCATATTATCTTGAAAGGAGACGATCATGATGCAGGATTTGTTTAGCGCAATATTTATTTTTATCGGTACACTTCTTGTGCTGCTATCGGCAATAGGAATAATTCGTCTCCCTGATATCTACATGCGGATGTCTGCCACAACAAAAGCCGCTACCCTGGGCGTGGGATCAATCTTGCTCGGAACTGCCATCCATTTTTGGGATTTAGGAATATTTAGCAGGGGTTTGATTATAATCTCGTTTTTATTTCTTACAGCCCCGGTTGCCGCCCACATGATTGGAAGAGCAGCGTATAAAAATAAAATCCCCTTGTGGAAAAACTCTATTGTAGATGAGTTAAATAAAACGGATTAGTGAGTAAACTTACAAGTAAATGTAACGTTTGGGGTTTCAAAGCGATTTCCTATCAAACCGTTGCGATATTAAATAGGTGTAACGCCTTCAAAATTAGCGCTATCCGCCAATTGGTTTATGCACTTTGTTACCGGGTCGTTGTTTTTCTTTCTATTTCATCTAGTTCATTTGTTAATAGTCTTTTTGTTTCCCTTATACTTGCTTTTTTCAATGGAACTCCTAGAATTAAAATCGTGTTAGTTGCCTCATTTATTCCGTTTTTAAATTGAATACTTTTTACTTCAATTTGGTCAGAAGGATAACATAGGAAACCAAACTTAAAATCCGTCTTGCTAAATGAAAAATAGGCCATAATTTGATGCAAGTCATGTCTGTGGTTTTCTTTAAGCGTTTCACTTTGATCAAATTTATTGTAGAGGTTTGATTTGTACTTAGCGTCAATAAATACTAAATAGTTTTCTTTCTGATATATTGCATCTGGTTCAACATGTTTTAATTCCCAGGAAAAGTGTTTTGAGGTCTTTGAATGAAATTTGAAGTTAGAATAAAGTCGTCCACCAGTTTCTTTAGCTACTTCTTTAAAAATATGTTGTATAAACTTTTCGAAAACATCTGAAAAATCAACTCTCCAAGCTGTACTGTCAACAAGTTTATAGTTTAGAATTTTATTAGCTTGTACTTTACAAGCTTTAACGTATGGGCTGTCCGAAAATCGTATTAAAATATTATTCGTTTTTTTTGGCTTATGATGATAAAACCGCTCCTCAAGAAAGCTCAATCTATTTCTTAGTGTTTTTTTAATTTTTTGAGGTGTATTTGCTGAAAGTAGTTCGCTTTTACAAATATCAAATATGTACCGTATTTCGGCATATTCACTGTGAAACTCATTCAGAACATTCGACCTTGCAGGAAATTTTAAACGCTTTTCAACTTTGTATTCCTGATTGAAATAATTGGCCCAATTGATTTGGCCTGTTGGTTGGTTTGATACTTTTTCAATATTGTCAAACTTCCGCCACGACCTCATTGCCAATTTTTCAAGTGAAGCAATAAATTTTACAGCCTCTAAATATAATGGTGGTCTAAAATTCTTTCCAGATGCAAGTGGTAAACTTTCAATTGCATCTGGGCTTATTTCTGTTCCAAGCAGGTTAAGAATTTCTATATAGTCTTCAAATCTATCATAACCGATAAATCTGGGCATTACAACGAAATCACCTATTTGTTTCCCGGTGTCAGAAGCTCTTAATGGAATAGAACCAATAAAGCTTGATGAGCGGAATGCTATTGAAGTGTTTTGGTCTGTTCCAATTATAAAGGGGTTAACACCTAAAAATTTAAATTGGGCCGAATTGTAGTCGATAAACTTTTGGAGGTATTGACCAATTATTCTTTTATCTGCAGACTTGAACCATTTTTTTTGCAGAACAATTCCACTTAACTGTTTTGACTGCTCAGTTAAGCAAGGAATTTCGCAAAAGACATCTAATGGTTTTGTCATTCGAACAGAGATAAATTTATTCTAGTTGAAAAGTAATTATTAAACTCTTCCTTGGCGTTTGTTAATAGACCTTCTTGAAGGTATTCCTTTATCAAAGGGAAAATTTCGTATTTAATACGGTTTTTCATTTCTTCTTCTGTATCAGCAATGAAATAACCTTGCCCAGGTTGCAATGTTAGCTCATTACTTGAAGCATACCAATCAAATATTTCCTGTATACTGCCAAAATCATCTTTGAAAAACTGTTTTAAACTAATCGCTTTAGGTTTTAATGTGTACCAAGCAAATCTTCTTCTCAAAGCAAAGTCAACCACGGCTAAACTTCTGTCGGCTGTATTCATTGTAGCAATGACAAAAAAGTTTTCCGGTAATTTCTTTATTTTAAACTTTGGAGTTATTTCAATATCAATATTTGATGCTTCCATCTTGTGTTCAAACAGGTAAAAAATTGGCCCTAAAACATTTGATAGGTTAGCTCTATTAATCTCGTCAATAATTAAAATGATTTTTTCATTTTCATGTTCAACTGCATATTTCAAAGATTCAGTGAAACTTCCTAAGTATTCTCTATATCTAAGTTCTTGGTTTGTTGTATCGGGTCGGATTCCAAAAATAAAATCTGAGAAACTTGTTTCTGCGTGAAATTGAGTAAAGAATGTTTTTGCACCAATTTTGTCAGCAACTTGTTTTGCTGCTCGTGTTTTTCCCGTTCCCGGGGGACCTTGTAAAACAATATATTTTCTTTCACGTAAGAGGTTTTGCACCTCTTTAACATCATCAATGGTTTCAGTCTTTAAAAATGGCTCCAAAGCTTCTGACACTGATTTCCGATGGTCCTTATTAGTTGGCCAATCTCTCAATTTTGCATAACCAGCAACAAATGCGGCAATGGTTTTCTTGCCTTCTTCACTTTCTGGGTCGTCAATAATTTGACATGTTGGTAAAACCCTTGTGTAAGTCTTTATTGTGTTTTTAATATGTTGTATTTCAGCGCTACCTGTGATTGATTTAGGTAGACTGGTTTCTATATCAGAAAAATCAGATTTGCAAAAGCCTCTTTCATTAGTAAGTTTTGAAAATAACCTTCTTAATCCAGGATAAGTCGCAAGTTCATAATCATTTTTGAAACCACTAGAGCCAATTCCAAGACAAACCAACCAAGGCTTATTTTGGTCATTTGGAAATATTGCCAATGAAAAGTCGTGAAATGGTCCAGAGGCTTCCTCTTCGGGATGAATAAAACCGAAATATGCCCCGTTGTCTTTAAGAGCTTCTTGTCCTGTGTTGTTCCTCTCAACATAAGGCTTATTATATTCGTTGTCTGTCTTTGCACCGAATTGTTCTGCCTTTTCTTTGATGAAATTTCTAATATTTTCTATACTCATAATTTATTGTTGAATGTCGTTTTTACAGTGCCCATATCGATTATGTAAACCCTATTGTGTTTATTCCGCCAAATTGGTTGGTTAAACACAATAGTGTATATTTTTCAATAGCTTCCTGCATTAAAACTCTTTATTAATATAACATGCCATTAACCAGAATACTTCTAATATGGCCTTTTGAAATTGCCACCATAATTTTACATGAATCCGTTTTACAATAAACTGTTATCGTACAGATATTCGGAATAAAAACAACACGAAACAACATTTACCTTTCACAAAATACCACCCTGAACTCACACTTACAATAGTGAATTATCACTATTTTTTGTCATAATTTTCTTTGTTTTGTGGCATTCAGAGGCAATTGTTCGGAATTTTCGAACAACTGAAACAGCTCCACCATAGCCTGCGTGAGCCAAACGGTTTCATTTTCCAAACGAACCTCTGTTTTTAAGTGCCGCCATCGAATTGGTACAGCACAATTTCACTACTCATTGTCTGAACCTTGATTTTTAAGATTTTTGGATTGCCGGAATTTATTAAATAACCGTTTAAATTGCAGACTTTTTGCTCCAAAATTTATTAATAAACCAGTTGGTAAATTGTAAGCTTCCAGATAATTCATTGCTTGAGCTAGATGTACATCTTCCAAATTAATAATTGCCTTCAATTCCACCATGATTTCATTCAGCACTAAAAAATCCGCCCTTCGCAGACCTACATTATTTCCTTTATAATATATAGGCATTTCAACTTCTCTCTGGTGTTTAATGCCATTTTCATTTAATTCAATAGAGAGACAACGCTGGTAAATTATCTCCTGAAAACCATTTCCAAGCGTATTATGCACTTCCATTGCACAACCAATAATCTTGTGCGTTATTTTATCCTGCTCTTCTTTTGTCAAGTATTTTAATTCTATCCTGGTCATTGATTCATCTTGTAAAAATCGTGGTTCAGATGTTTTTCTAATTCAGTACACCTTATTCATCAGCATCATTACTTGTAGAAAGGTTAACATACAATTGGTTTTTGTTCAATGGTTCG
>Ga0070729_10003155_pt1 | contig 19688 bp, 15 predicted proteins | sample tdDd472_FD_66725 | JGI IMG/M metagenome (GOLD analysis project Ga0070729, IMG submission 66725) | Marine sediment microbial communities from the Atlantic coast under amendment with organic carbon and nitrate - tdDd47.2 | ecosystem: Environmental > Aquatic > Marine > Coastal > Sediment | place... | reverse complement strand
CCCGCCGGGTGGGTTGTCGTCACTGCCGACCTTCAGCCCAGGGCAACAGGCGGTGACCGGGGTGACATATGTGCCCCCGATGAACGCCAGAGCGCGGGTCAAGGCGCCGGTGCAGCACCACGTCAGTCGCAAAGGGGAGTGGAACCCGACAGGTGGGACCGGGCTACCCCAGGAGTTCACCTGGACAGATCCCGTCCAGATTCGCCAAACGCTGGGGTGGACGCCGGCGGGGTCGTTGGTCAGCCGACCGATGGACCAGTTCCACTGCGGGTCTTGTTGGGCCGTCGCGTCAGCCACGATGCTGGCTGACCGGCACGCTATCTGGAGTAACACCCCAGTAGTGGCCTTAAGCCCGACCTACATTATGCAGTGCATGCCCGGGTCAGCCAAGTGTGAAGGCGGCTTTCCGTCCGACGCCGGGGAGTTTTTGGCCAAACACGGGACGCTAACCGCCGCCGACGATCCTTACGACTGGTGCAGCGGTAATCAGGCCTGTACACAAGGCCCGCAACCCAACCAAACACGTCCAGTGACGCTCAACAATCTCGTCCCCAAGTGTCCAGGGTTAACGCTGGCCAAGCGGGTCAAGGCCCAACGACACACGACCCAGGCGTTGGTTACCCCGGTCAGCATCCAACACGAAATCTGGCAACGCGGACCGGTCGTGGCGGTCTTCCGCGTGTTTGGCGATTTTGTACAGGGCGCCAAACCCCGAGGCGACGGGTGGGCGGCCACCGGCGGCGTGTACTGCCACCTGCCTAACCAGAAGTTGTACGATTTAAGTCCGGTCAATTGCGTGTTGGGCAGTAACCGCCCCGACCAGTGTTACTTTGGCAACCACGCCGTGGTAATCGTCGGGTGGGGCGTCGCCAAAGGCCTCCGCAATTTTCTGCGGCCCGGCGGTCCAGCGTTGAACCTCCCTTACTGGATTGTGCGCAACTCCTGGGGCGAACACTGGAACAACGGCGGGTACTTCAAGGTGGCCTTTTCCGACCCTCGTACCGGGTTGAACGTGGACCTGGCTCTGGACAGACCGCTTAGGGTCAACGACCAGTTGTTTGGCGGTGCCACCGTGTGGGACCCAGCGGTACCGTGGGCAACACGACGGGTCGGTGGGACACGACCCGGGTCAACAAAAACACCCTCGTCATCGAAATCCTCTCTCTTTGTCATCCTGGTAGGCATCCTAACAGGACTGATAGTGCTGATGTTGGCGCTGCTAGTGTACATGCACGGTAAGCCACTCGCCAGAAAATAAACTGATTTGATGGACCCAACTTTACCCTGCACAATCTGGGTCACTTCGTCCGGTCGATCGCCAAGACGCAGATTGCTCAAATACTGTCGAACTGGCCAGGCTTCTCGGGAATTTGTCCAGCAAATGGGTCACCGAGACTCTGTCTACACAATGAAACAGCGGCGTAGGTTTCTCGAAGAATGGAGGTGGAAACAGGACAAGTGGGTGATGACAGCCTTCAAGCAGACTCAGCCGCGGCGTCGTCGAACGCTGTCCAGAGTCCGACCGTTTTCGCGACCCCAACAGTACCGGCCGAAACGAAGTGTTAGTGTTGGGTTGGCGTATTCACGACAAGCCAAGAACCTGGATAAGTCTGGAGCAACCTAAACAAATTTTTATTTCGGCCGTTTCAACAGCGCCATTAGGGCACTGGGTTTTTTGGGGTCGGGTTGTGGGGGAGGTACCGGAGGCAAAGCGGACACAGAAGACTGTTTGCTGCCCAACGGAGTAACGCTGGGCGTCTTGGCTGCTTTGGGCTTGGGTTTCGCCTTGGGCTTGGCCTTGGGTTTGCGCTTCCCGGCCTGAGCCACCGAGGCTGGTTGTTGAAAGATCGGTACTCCTTGCTTGACTGCTTCCTGGACAAACACCTGAAAGGCGCCAGCGGCTGGGACCGTAGTCGGGGTTGCCGAGGTGGACGAGGTGGACGAGTGTGACACCTTGCCACTTCTGTCCGGTAGCAGGTCTACTCCAACCGCTTGTATTTGGTCTGACTTGCCCGACTTGTCAGGCTTGTCAGGCTGTTTAGAAGGTTTGGTCTTCGGACGACGCTTCGCCGGCAACATGTGGCCGGCGTGCAGTTGTTCCTTGGTCAGGCCCTGGGGTTCGTCGTGGTGGGTAAACTCGACCAGCATGTTGCCGGTGATGAATGGGGGCCGAATCAGCCGCCCAGTCACAAACGTAAAGTCGCGGCGGTACTCGTCAATGGTCAGAACCCCGCCCGCGTACCCTTGCAGCAAACAGACCGGCAGTGCCGGAAAGACAAACTCCTGGATGCCAAACACTTCCCGGGCCATGAGACCGGCGGCCATCAGGATCGGCTCAGCGGCGCAAGTGCCGACTCGATCCATGATGTAGCGTTTCAGGCAGTTGACGGAACAGAACAGGTGGGGTTCGCCAAGCACAAACCCCCGTTGTTCCGAGTCGTAACGGGTCACGTAAGGCACCGGCACCCCCGAAAATAAGTGATGGTCGTTGCTGCACTTCATGTCCTGGACTGGACCCCATTCCAGCATCCCAGGAGTGTCCCCTTCCTTGACCCAAGGCATGCGAGACAGCGACCGACAGGGGGCAAACAACTTGAACCGCCGCTTGGGCTGGACCGGATCATTGGCGGCTGGGGGTTGGCAGGAAATGTAAACGACCCGGTGGGGCGGCAACGGCGTGTCAAAAAAGAACGCCTGAAGCGCGTCTGCCCGTTTCTGTTCAGTGGACATTGTAGGCCCAGGGAGCGGTCTCCGCAAACAATAAAACTCGTCCCAGATGGACTCGGTACAACCACAACAAATCGTCGCCTTTGGAGGTGTGGACGGGGAGGAGGCGCGGCGGTGGGTGTGTTTGGGGTTGGCGCCGGCTGGCGACGGGGACCAGACGTTTGGCCACGAACCGATCCTGACCGGGCGGCTGTCGGTCGGGGCGCCGCTGCGCTTAATCGATGAAGTGACCCAGCAGTGTTTGAGCCTCAACAGCCGGGACGCCGTGAGGTGCCAAGACATTCAACGGCTGCGCCAGGCCGGATCTCCCTTTGACGTTGTCGTCCACTACACGCTGGACAAGATGCGACGGGCTGTGCCCCGGGGTTACGAGTTGCGGGTTGACCCAGACCTGTTCGCCTTCCACATGCAGGAGACCGGCACCGTGCCGCACGAAGGCGTCATCACCCGGTTGTTGCAGATTTCGGCCAGTACCTTTTTGGGGTGCAGCGCCTTGATCCAGATCCTGGAAGATCAACCCCCATTGCAACAAGATTTGCGCCCGCCGGTCATCGACGGCTGGAACCCGCAGTTCAAGTTGTTGCCCCACCAAGTCCAGGCCTTTCGGTGGTTCGAACAGGTGGAAAACCTCATCCAAACCGGGCAGAACTACCTGGATGCGCCTCGCAAGTACCAGCAAATTGGGAACACCCCGTGGTGGTATTGTCACAGCGCGCACACGGGGTACTTTGTGGAAAGTCCGCACTGCCCGGAGCCAAACCGGGTGTCCTTGCCGTACCGCGGCGGGATCCTGGCCGACGACTCGGGGACCGGCAAAGGGACCAGTTTGATCGCTTACCTGGCGGCAACCCGGGCCGTCCCAGGAACCCCCACTATCCCGGCCGACGCCCGGGGGACCTATTTCCCGTCGTCGGCGACGTTGTTGGTCGTCCCTTACCACCTGCCTAGCCAGTGGCTCCGGGAGTTGACCAAGTTTTTGGAGGCCGGGACCTTGCAGGTCGTGACCCTGTTGACCGCCGCCGAGTTTGACACGGTCGGGTTGGACGACTTGTTGACCGCCGACCTGGTGTTGACGACGCCCAACTTTCTCCGGTCGACTCGGTACCTCCGAGCCGTCGCCACCCAGATCCGTGACACTTTGGGTGAGAGCCAGGCCAGCAGCAACGACTACTTCTTGACCCAACCCTGTATGATCCGCACCGCCACCCGGGTCGCCCGCCGGCGAGGTCACTTTCCCCACCCCACCGGGATCCCCCTGGAAGCAATCTGGTGGCGCCGCTTGGTCTACGACCAGATTCACCTGCTGTTCCAAATGCACCACTGGCAACAGCGAAGACGCTTTGGGACCCAGTTGGCCTCCGAGAGTGTGTTTGGCTTGACCGGCAGTCCCAACCTGTCGTCGAGCGGGGTGTTGGCGGCCTACGCCGAGGTGTTGGGGGTAAATCCACCCCTCTGGACCCCGCAAACCGCGGCCTGTTTGGTCCAGACCTGCTTCGCCAAGTTTCGCCAGGCTGAGTTTGGGGCGTTGGAGGGGCGGATTATTTGGGTGAACCCGACGCCGCTGGAGAAACGGTTGAACGTCACTTACAGCCAGGCCTCGCCGGAAGACCGGGTCAAAATCGCGACCTTTTTCAACGTCGTCACCCAACCCAAAGCAGTCCAAACCCCAGCCCCGGTCAGTTTGAGAACGATCGACGACACCTTAAGGTTAGTCTGCCGCCGCCAAACCGCCGAAGTCAAACGGCTGGAACAGAAACTGCAGAGCAACCAGCGCACCTTGGCCAGCACAACCCGGCGTCTGGCGACCTTGGCCGGCAGTGACGCCAGCGACGCCAGCGACGCAGAAGAAGACAACAAACGTCGCCAAAACCGAGACAGTTTGAGGCGGAAACAACAACGCCTAGAGGCTGCGGTCACCGGCATCGAGCGCGCGCTAGACACCCTGCGACGCCAAATGGCCTACTTCCAGCGGGAGATTCGGCAGATGAAACCCGAAGAGGAAGAGGTGATCTGTCCGTTGTGCTTTGTCGCCCCCGCCGACACCATCACCGAGTGCGGCCACCGGTACTGCTTGGCCTGCATCAACCGAAGTCTCCAGACCGACAATCGCTGTCCTGAGTGCCGCCAGGAGGTGCGACGGGGCAAACGCAGCGGAGTCTACAGCGTCCAGGATATATCGACCGACGTGGAACGGCTGTACGGGTCCAAGACCAAGGCCGTATTGCAGTGTTTGAGGACGATTCGCGAACAGCGGCAGAAGGCCGTGGTGTTTGTGCAGTGGCCGAGGTTGATGCAGTGTCTGTATGTGTGTTTGACGCGGCAAGGGTTCAAGGTCGAGATTTTAGGCGGCAACACCTACACCCGGGCGGCCGTGGTGGACCGGTTTCACCAGCCAGACCAGAGTGAAGTCCTGTTGGTCGGGTTGGACCAACCGCAGTTGCAGGGACTGGACTTGACTTCCGCCAACCACGTGCTGTTTGTCCACCTGTTGGTGCCGTTGCCCGGGCAAAGAGACCTAGGTCGTCTACGCCGCCACGCAATTTCGACGGTGTGGCGCCTCAAACAACCCCAGCCGGTCATTGTCTACGATTTCTTGACCACCGGCACGATCGAGGAGACCAAGTGGCGAGCCCAACAGGACACGGTCACGGCGACTGAAAGTTACCTGCGGGACCGGGGAGATTCGATCAGTTTGGACGAGTACCATCAACAGGCCTTGATTAACCCGAGGCTGTCCGATTCCGATGACGCGGCAGACTCCGCAGACTCTGACTATGTGCCTTCAGACCTGTCAGATGGCACGGCTGGGTCTGAGGACCTAGACGAAGAGTCCAACTAATACAAGGCAATGTATTGATGCTTACAATTACGCCGACCGTTTCGGGGCGTCCATCAGGGTACCCCCGCTGGTCGGGACCTTTTTGGTCGTGCGGTACTTCTGGGCAAACTTTTGTTGCAGCAGATCCCGGGCCGTCGACTCGGGCATCCCCTTCTCCCGCATCCGCTTGACGGTCAACAAGGTTTGGATCGAGTGCATCCGGTCGTCGTCGAACTCGGGACTGATGATCATCCCAAAGATGCTCTTGTGCTGGGCCTCAAACTCGCGCCACTGTTGACAGGAGCGCAACAACCTTAACCGAATCTTGGCGTCCGCCCAGGTCGGGTGGGCTTGGCGCATCTGTTGGGCCGCCGGAATGATTTGGCGAATGGTTTGCTGGACCTCGTCCGCTGGCCAGACGCGAACAGGTCGGTCGTGCACATACTGGTAGACCACATTGTTCTGGTCCTTGGCCAGTTCCTGCAGACGGGAAGAGGTGAAACTTTTGATCTCGCTGTGAGCCATTGCTAAACCTCAAACACTTGGTCCAAAAGTCAGTGATTCGGCGTATTTGTCGAACAACCCCCGCCGAGTTTTGCAAACCTGGCCAAGATGCAATCACTGCTCAACGAGGCCCAGAAGGCCCAACGGATTGCTGGTACCCTACATAACATCGCCGAGGACCGGGGGTTTACGGTACCGGAAGGTTACCCCGACCTCACAGACAGCCAGGCTTGCCACCAGTGGTACACCCAGCGTGTGTTGTTGGACACGAGACGGGCGGTGGCCCCCGAGTCTGCGTCTCTGTTGGTGATTCGCCACACCAAAGACAATGTAGGAGCAGCGGCTCTGTTGGCCATCAAGACCGAACTCAAACACGCAGACCAGGCGATCGTCCTCCTGAACAAGATCACGCCAGCCGCGGCCAAGGCCTTCATCTCGACGCTGGGCCGCCGGGTCGAATGGTTTTACGAACACGAGTTGTTGGTGGACATTACCCGCCACGCCCTGCAACCCGAGTTTCAGGCGTTGTCTCCAGCCGCAGCAGCCGCCATCGTCCAAAAGTTTGGGTTGACGGACCAAGGCAAACTCCCCAGCCTCCTCTGGGACGACCCGGTCCGCAAACACTTTGGCTGGGCGCCGGACACGCTGGTCCAGGTGACCCGCCGGTACGGTCACGGCTTGGCTACGCAGATCGTGTACCGGACGGTGACGACCCAGCCGAAACCCAAATAAACCCAGTGTCCTGAAATGTCCAAGTCGGCCTGGCCCTGGTTAACGTTGTTGGGGGTGGTCGGGTTAGGGTTGGGGGTCGCGATTGCTCTGAATCGCCTGCTTCACCAAGGAGAGTTCCAGGTGTGTCGGTTCGGCCGCAATGTCCCAGACGTCCGGTTGAAAGGAGGCGACCTGTTGTTGTGCTCCAACCACAACCTGTTTATGCAGTCATTTGGGCGGTGTCCCTGGAACCACGTGGCCTTGGTCTACCGGTGTCCCCGAACCCAGGGCCTGTTTGTCTGGGAAGCCCAGGTGCCTCAAGTCCCGTGGTTAGTCGGGATCACCGCCAACCACAACTTTCGAGGCACGCGGCTGGTCCCCCTCGACCACTTTCTGCATCGCACCAAAGGCACCATCGCCTACCGGTCTCTCAGTCGTGACGTCGACGCGCAGGCATTTCAAAGAACGATTTATCGCATGTGGGACACGGCCTTCGACACCGATTTCTTGATCAAGGGTGGGAACCGGTTTAGCGGGTGGTTGGTGGACGTCCCAACCGCCCAGCACAAACTCGCCGGAGCCTACTGCGCCTGTCTGGCGGCCCAAACGTTGGAACACCTGCAGGTCCTCAACTTCCAGACTTCCAGCCGCACCGTGGAGCAAGTGGTCCCGGCCGACTTTAACGAGTTTACGGAATGTTTGCCGTGGACGCCAAACTCGTGGTACGGGCCGAACGTGTTGATTCGTCGTCCGCCGAAGGCGCAGCGGAAGAGGGCAAAGTTGGAGGCGTGGTCACAGGAGGATCTGCAGGCGGCGGCGCGGCGTCTGCGTGTGAGGCGGTATCCGCCGCGGTGGGCGACGGGTCGCGAATAAATGTCACGTGGACGTAGATTTGCATAGTTGGATCTGTTTTCATGTTGTCGGGCAGGCCTTCGCGCATCCAATAGGCACGCTGGTCCTCACATAAACTAATTTCACCTGTCGGACTGATGGTCACTTCGCAATAGGTGTGCACGCACCGCGTAAGCACTTTCACACATGGAGCCCAGGCCGCCGGAAACTTGGCCAGCACGAGCGTTTGGGCCTCTTCAAGTACATTGCGGGACACCTCCAGGTCCAAGGTCAACTGACACCACCCGGCCCGACTGACCAACAACCCGTTGGTGGCGGTCAACTCTGGGTGGTACGTCAACGGGATCACCTGTTGAGGCAGACCTATCTGGCCTCTCACGTCCAGGCCTGCTCGCAATAACACCGGAGCCTCGAACAACGCCGGACCGTCAACCTGCAGTTGGTGGTTCACCAACACGTCGTGGAAGGTGTTGACCCCTATCCCTCGCAACGCTCCAACCTCTGCCTCTTGCAAAAAGGCCGCCTTGTCGACATGCAACAAGTCAGTGCGGAAAGATTGGCCCAAAGGCCTGTGAGGTGGGACATGCACTCGGGATGGCAGCCTTTGGGCTGGCAAAGGACGACGGTAGGCCATTGTGGGATGAGTAGTGACTCTGGAAGACACAGAAACGATTGGTTGCGGTTTAGTTTGGTTGGCCCGGACAGTGTTCTCGGCTTGCCGTGAAGACGCCAACCCAGTCCCGGCACCAGCGAGTGTTGCTGTGCCCGACAGTACGCACGGGCAACAAAGCCCCGGTCTCTGACAGGCTGGGCATTCCAGCCAGTACATTCGACCCTGGCACAGCGCAGCGAGTTCGGGAGCCTAACAGGCTGTTACCACCGAAACACTGTTGTCCGAGTGGACCGGCCTGTTGTTTTGTTGTCCAGGACGCCAGGGTGCAGTTGGGGTAGGCCGAGTAGGTGCTGAAGGATTTGCTGTTGCAGTCGTGGTCGGCCACCATGGAGACCACAGTAGGTTTGGGTCGCCGCACGTAAGAAGACATTGTCTCGTCGGTTCGTCAGTTTTGGTTGACCATGGGCCAAGATAGTTGTTAGATGATCTGCACGATTTGCCAGGCCAGTGTTTGTGACTCGCCGCAAATACCTCAGAACCTAAAGGTCGAAACCACACGGTGTGGCCACCAGTTCCATCGGCAGTGTCTCCAAACGTGGTTGTTGCACCACCCAGCGTGCCCAAATTGTCGCACCGCCCTTTGCCGACCAAAGTGTTCTCGCCTTGCCCACACTTCAAATCTTTCGCCGGTTGTGACCACCGCCAACTTTGCTGCTCTGCTTCGGTTCCATCAGTTGGTCAACACCCATTGTCGAAAGTTACAGGAACTGCCAGCCCACGTAACCAACCGGGTGCGTCTCCGCAGCGGTCTTTACCAAGCCTGCCTCTGTCTGACAGACGAAGAAATTCGCGTTACTGTCACGGTCGACCATGAGTGACACCAAACACGCTGCTATGGACCTCGTGGAGGGCCTGGACGGTCTCGATGGGTTGGACGAAGAACCAGACATGGTGATGCTGTCGATATTTACCAGCACCGAAGCCAAGACTGAAACCGCGACCGGAACTGAGACCAAGACGCCGGAAGCCAAAACTGAAACTGCAGCCGGTCCAGCCGCCGGAACTGAGACCAAGACGCTGGAAGCCAAAGGCGCGCCGGTAGATATGCCTACAGGTCCTTCCAAAGTCTTGGCCCTCCAGCAGTCCTTTCCTCGTGAGTTTTTGGTGACAATCAGTCCAATGTGGCAAGTCGCGCTGGAAAACCCGCTGGACACTGAATTGCCGGTTATCATTGCCGGCTCCCCCGTCGTCGCCGGCTACTTGGTGGAGTGCTTACAGGCTCTGGAACCTATTTGGCAGCGCGGCGTGGTGCCGTTGGAGGAGAAGGCCATCAAGCACCAGATGGACTATGCTGAGTTTGAACGGGTCCTCACGTCCTTTGGGCTTTGGACCTTGGCTGACAAGTACGTGTCCTACCCCACCTACAAGCAGGACCTGATCGACCTGGCCATGACGGTCCTCAAGTTGGACATTCCCCTGCTCCAAAAGTTTACGTGTTTGTTGCTGGGTCGCCAATTCAGCGGCCTGTCGGTCGCCAAGATTGCCAAGTTTCTCGAGGTCCCCCAGTTTTTGACCATGCCGCGCCACTTGCAGGAGGCTGAAACAGAGGAAGCAACCTCTGCGTCTGAGTAGTCGTGCCTTATGCGTCGCAAATACATTGGGTTATCGTGCATTGTTGTTTGCCCCGTCAAGCAGCGTTGAAACCGGGCCAAACGACAAGGTCCAACTTTGAAGACTTTGGTCTGACCGCTGGCGAACCTGACAGTTTTCTGGAGTCAACCACCAAAGGGTCCAGTTTTCCCGTTTCAGTCGTTTTTTCGCTCAACATGTCTTCCAGTTCTACTTGTGCCGGTGCCTCTGCCGGAGGTACGCTGACCGAGTTGATCGCCCTGGGGGCGGCCGACGTGTACCTCACGAAGAACCCCTCCATCACCTTCTTCCGCTTCCGCTACAACAAGCACACTAACTTTGCCATGGAGGCCATTGAGCAAACCTTCAACACCCAGGTGCAGTACGGCGTGGATGCCCAGGTGACGTTGAACCGGACCGGGGACTTGATCTACTTCCAGTATGTCGTGTTTGACCTGCCCGGAATCACTTGTTGCCAACCGACCGTCGCCGTGTGTGGTATCGGTGGCTCTCAGTTCCCTTGCTGCGACCCTTGTGACCCTTGCGGCGACGGCCCCGCGCCCGAGTGTGTCTGCCCCGGCCAGGTCGTGTCCTCGGTCCAGGAAGACGATGACGACGACTTGCTGTTGGACGACATCGACGTCTGCACGGGTCTGGAGCGCCCTTGGGCCCACTACACCAACGCCATCGGTCAGTTTCTGGTGCGCCGCGCCTGCCTGGTGATTGGTGGCCAGGTCATCGACACCCTCTACAACGACTTCCTGTTCATGTGGGAGGAACTGTCTGGCAAGCCCGGTAAGCGTCTGCAAGAGATGATTGGCAAGCGTTTCACCCGTGCTCAACTGGTGGCGGACAGCAAGCGCGACCGTCGCCTCTACGTGCCTCTGTACTGGTGGTTCACCCAAACCTCGGGCAACGCCCTGCCTATGGTGTCCCTGCAGTTCCACGGCATTCAGGTGTTTGTGTGCTTTGAGACCCTCCAGCGCTCTGTCCAGGTCAGTGACTGTGATTGTTTGGTCGTCAAGTGTTCCACCTGCCAACCGCTAACCGCCTCTGACCTCCGCGCCCGCCTGGACACGGTCTACATCTACCTCGACATTGAGGAACGTGACCGTTTCGCCACGGGTTCCTTCGAGCAGTTGATCGTCCAGCACCAGCAGTTCACCACGACCACCAAGAACTGCCAAATCCGCATGCAGTTGAACTTCAACCACCCGATCATCGAACTGATCTGGGCTGTCCGCCGCAAGTGCCAGGAACTCTGCAACAACCACTTCAACTACAGCGGCAAGTGGGGCCTGGACCCCATCAAGTACGTCCACCTGCGCCTGAACAACCAACCCCGCTTCAGCGGCCGCGAAGGCGCCTACTTCCGCCTGGTCCAGCCCTGGCAATGGCACACCAACATCCCCGACTCCTTCGTCTACTGCTTCTCCTTCGCCCTGTTCCCCGAAGACGCCCAACCTTCCGGTTCCGCCAACTTCAGTCGTCTCGACAACGTCGAGTTCATCTTCGACCTGCAGGACGGCCTCTCGGAGGAAGACGTCACGGTCATGGTCTTTGCCCGCAACTGGAACGTGTTCAAGTACAGGGAGGGATTGGGCGGGGTGGCATTCAGTAACTAGAGGGGTTGCTGATCAAGGGGATGGGGACTCAGGCCTTCAAAATACAACTTTTCAATCCAGACTTTCGTTGATACAGACAACACAGTACAGTTTATGCAACCAGTTTGAGTACATGGTAGGCATTGGAGGAGTTGCGGGGTCACTTCGGGGGAGTTACCGCTTAATGTAGTCGTCATACTTTCAAAGCGATTCTTTCTTCAGTCAAGTTTTCAACTCCAAACCATGTCTGCCGCTTCTGCAACTTCTGATGCTGGGTCTTCTCCAACTCCAGAGATGAAGAATGCCCAAGTGATTGTCAACGGACGCAAGTTGTGTTCTCGGTGCAAGTTGGCGTATCCCCTCTCCTGTTTTGGTGACAACATGCGATATTCCTCAGGCTACCAAGCGCAATGTAACCGCTGTCGGGCTGAGATGCGCAAGAAGGACGCTATTCCCAGGGACCAAGCCGTCAGCACCGGCACCCGTGTCTGCTCCAACTGCAGGCTCAACCTTCCGATTGCCAACTTTGGCTACCACAAACTTGGGAAAGGAGGTCGACGCGCTCAATGCAGACAGTGTCGCGGTTGATACAACCAGTGCGTTTGATACAGATTGTTGTTGTTTATCGCCCCACCCTTGGCGGTGTCATTAAAGTCAAACATCCAAACAAATGAGTGAGTCTGACCATCCACCAGCCAACGCTTCTGTGGCTCTACCTGAAATGAAGACAGCCCAGGATGTGGTAGATGGACGGAAGAAATGCTCGAGGTGCAAGTGGGCGTTTCCTTTGGATTGCTTCAATCGCAGAAAAGGAACACGGTCCACGTACAATGCCTACTGCAAAAAGTGCCAGAAGCGAGGTCGAAAGCGGACATCGCCAGAAGATGCAGTGAAGGAAGGCGAACGAGTTTGTCGCGTCTGCAAGCAGCGTCTATCAATTGCCGAGTTCAGTTACCACGAGACTGGCCCTCAAGGCAAACGTAGCGCCTGTAGGCAGTGTGAAACCAAGGCAGCCAGTGTTCATGCTCAAGTCAGCCGGTTCATCTGCCAGTTGCATCTGCAACGTTGTGGTGGGTGTATGCACTGTGGATTGACTGATGTGCTGCTGTTGGACAATGACCACGTGGACCCCAGTACCAAAAACTCCAAGTCGTCTGCTAAAAGACGCAAGAAACGCAATACGTCGAAAGATGCTCGACTCACGCAGGACTCACGGCAAGCCGAGAACTCTGGAGACGAGGGCGCAAGTTTTCGCACCTTGAGCAACATGTCGATTCCAGATATGTTGGTCGAACTGAAGAAGTGTCAACCTCTGTGCGTCATGTGCCACCGCCGCAAAAGTCGCCAGGAACAACAGGCTGAACCGTCCCAAGGCAAACAGGCTGTTCGGGCTCGACGCATCAAAGCGGAACGGTCGGCTCACGTCAACAGCGTCAAGAGAAACATTGGCCAGTGTGAAGGGTGCGGGCTGCCGGTCACTGATGGAGAAGAGTATCTGTTCGACTTTGACCACATTGATCCGGAGACCAAGACAGCCAGCCTGGCCAACCTGATCAGAGCCCAAAAACACCCGCCAGTGTTGGACCAGGAGATTGCCAAGTGTCGTTTGCTGTGTGCCTACTGCCACCGAGTCCGCACTGCTCAGCAGTTGAAGTGGTGCTTCTACACTCAAGCCACCCCGCATCAGTTGGCGTTGGCCGAAGGTCACTTACAGGCATTGACTCAAGTCCAACAAGCCATTGCTGCCAAGCCCAGACCTACTGTACGTTGCTATGATCGTGTGCCGTTAAGTCGGCTTGTTCACAAACAACATTGAAGAAACTCTGTGTATTGTTTCGGCGGTAAACCATTAAACAAAAGTAGCATGGGGTGTATGAGCAGCGCCGAATGGGTGAAGACCGAGTGGTACCCCGCGGCTTTGCAACGAGCAAAACAAGGCTATATGTCGTGCGGTGTAAACACAGGCGATCCATGGGATTTGGGCCAAGAGTTGTACCGCCAAGGTATGACTTCCTGCTATGCATGGGAGATATTCGGTGACGTCGAAGTGCACAAGGCTTCTTGGAACAAGGCGACCAAAGGCATGGGCCTCGTGTTGTATAACACCAGCCGGCGGGTGCGAGATCCTCTGAAAAAGGAATTACAGGACAAACTTCAAGCCATTGAACAGAAATGTGGGGGCACCATACACTTTGAGTCTGTGAACGTCACCCTGTCTGGACACTATTCGACATCCCTGGTTAGATCTGTACTCCAAGACACGTATCTTCATGTCGCGGTTGGCAAATTGCGCAACGACGGGGTGCCTTCCTACAACATTCGCTTCTACTGTCCACGTCAACAACGAAGAACATGGCGTATTCGTAACCGTCGGTGAATACAGGGTCACAACAATAACTCCGGGCAAAAACGCTGTATTTAGTTTGGCATAGGTGGCCCGCGGCCCTGCCAAAACACGCACTCGCGGTACCAGTGAAACACAATCATGTTGCAGTACATGTCCCGACCGTTAAACATCGTGCGTAAACAGGCCGGGGCGTGTTCTTGGAGCACCTCCATCAACGGGATAGGGTTGTCGTGGTTCAGGGCGAGGAGGGCTGTCGCGTGGGTAATAGGAACATCGGGGTGAAAGTGAAAGATCCAGCGGACCAGGGTGGCTTGGTTGGCCCGGATCGCAACGCTCAACAGAGTTTCCATTTCCTGGAGCGAAGCCGACGGGACGAGTTGGCGCCAGGCGGGTTTGACGGGCAAAGAGGACGGGACGGTCAGCAACGTACTGATCTTGTCCCGGCCCAGCATGGCGTTCAGTTCTGACTCGCAGTGAGTTAACAGCAACCTGACAGGATGTTCGTTGCAGTCATTCGTCAGCGCGTTGTCCAACAACTGGAGATAATCCCAGGTGCCGGATGCCAGGCACAGCGGTAGGACTCTGGCAATGATGGGGCGGTACGCTGCGACGTCGGCCTGGAGCAGCAACTCGGGTAGCACAGACAGCCAGGCGGTGTCGGGAAGCGGGTCGGGCCAGGTTTGCCCGGTTGCGATGAGGCCCAGCAGGACATATTTGAGGTTCCAACATTTGCGGCGTTGTAGCCAATCATAGAGACACGCCTGGTTGACCTGGCCAGCGACCTCGCACAGCACATCGGTCTTCTCTTTCACCACGGCTGCATTGGCTTGCCAGGCTTGTTCCAGCACATCCAGTTTCTGGTGCTTACAGAGGGCCTGCCAGACCGAGTGAGGCCAGTGCTTGGGGAAAAAGGCCTCATGCAGCGACGTGTGATAGGTCAGCACCGGACACTTGGTTTCTGGGTCGGAGCACTGACACTGTACGTGACCCAGTTGACCCATGCGCTGCAGCACAAAGGTATTGCCGGTCCGCTTCGCCACTTGGTAGCAGAACGTAGTCGCCCCTAACAGCCGTTTCCGCCAGGCTTCGTCAATCACCGGTCGGCAATCATAGGTAATGGCCGCCTCGATCAGGTCCATGTTGACCGGAGCGCCCTTCTGGAACCACGCCTCGGTCACTTGGGCCACGACAAACGGATCTTGACCCTGCAGGGCGCCGGCGAGGACGTTTGGGTCCCCGCCTTGGAGTTTGTCCAGCCCCACCAACCAGTCGTAAAACTCTCTGGACCGACCGGAACTCAAACCGGCGGCGCTGACATTAGGCGAAGCCAAAAATCGCTGGTCTGGAAAAGTTTGCTCCAACCACTGGACGGTTTCCAAGGCCCCGGCCCTAGCCGCTTCTCGGGCGACGTACAGGGTGAAACACAGTTTTCTCGGTTTGCCGTGCGTGCTATCGGGCATACGCCAACCCACGTTGTCCGGACTTGTTGCGAGGCGCCGGAGAATGTCCACCTGGTTGGCTCGGGCCAGGGCTGCCAGGAGGGATTGTGGTATAGGTGTTTGCGGTAACACCGTTTCCACCGTTTTCCAATCCTCTTGTGCAATCAACCCCATAACCAGGTCCAGGTTGACCGGCGCGCCTTGTTGCCACCACTTGCCGCCTTCCGGTCCCGCCAAAAACTCTGGGATGCCGGCAAGGCGACCGAGCAATTCTGGGCTGACCAGCGACCGAGCGGCATTGACCTGGTCCAACAACCATGTTTTGGCCTCCAACAGATCCAGGTCACTCCACCAGGGCAACGACAAAACCACGACTTCCAGTGTCATTAGGATAGCCGAATGAACCTTGAAGCATGTCGTACGATGGCGTCGACGGCAAATCCCAGTGTTGCAACCAGTCTGCAACGCCAAGAATCGACATGAAATGTATTGAGTTCTCGGCTTGCCGTAAATACACCAAACCAGGCGATATGAAGGCAGGACAGTCCAGAAATGTGTGGTTAGCGTCTGATGCCGTCGCGTCGTCCGAGTTTGTGGACCTGGAGGTCAGGTAGACCTGCGACAACCGCGAGCCTGGCGCCTCGGTAGCGCCGATCCAGGTAGAGACTCTGGAGGCCTGTCAGGCTAGACAGCGGGTTTAGGTCGAACACCGGCCCTGCACAGTGGTTAAGGGCGAGGACTTTGAGGTTGGTCAAGTTCTCGAGCGGGGCGACGGTCGTCACAGGGGTGTGGTCGAGGTGTAACACTTGCAGTTGGACCAGGCCGGCAAGAGGCGTTAAATCGGTGACTGGAGTGTGGTGGATGTGAAGCGTGTTCAGGTTAGTCAGCCCTGCCAACGGCGTCAGGTCTGAAACCAGAGTGTGGCCGACGAACAGGTCTTGAAGGGACGTCATCCTTTGCACCGGCGTCAGGTCGGCAACGTGGGTGTCCCCGGCCTCCAAAAACTTGAGCGGCAGGCCGGCTATCGGCGTCAGGTCCGTCACTTGGGTGCTAGAGAGTTCCAGCGAAGTCAAATGCACCAACCCGCTCAGCGGCGTCAAGTCGGTAATGAAACTGCCGAAAATGTCAAGCGTTTGCAGATTGGTTAATCCCTGTAGTGGCGCCCAGTCGTCGGCCATGTTGCAAACAGTAAGGTGCCTCAAGTTGGTAAGCGTGGCCAACGGTTGAATCGATTGTACCTTGGTCATAACGACCTCCAAAGTTTCTAGGGCCTGTAGGGCCTCGATGCCCTCCAGGTTTTCGACACAAGTGTCGTGCAACCTCAGTATAGTCAAGGCGGTCAGGTTTCTGAAGGGCACCAAGTGCTCGACAAAACAATCGCTGAGGTGCAGGGTTTGAAGGTTGGTTAACCGGTGCAGCGGAGCGTAGGCCCGGTCCCCGACTCCAAAGTGCTCGACGTCAACAGAATTGCCAGACATTGCCAGGTCAGTCAGGTCCGGCATGCTGTCCAAGAATTGCAAGTCCGGCAAATGGCCGCAGCAGTCCAGAGTTAGCGCCTGGGTCTTGGTCCATTGCTGTAAAACCTCCAGCGGCGGGTCTGTCTGACACCGGTTGATCACCCAGGCCACCGGGTGGCCAAACACGTGTCGGGCCAACCTTGACACGGCCAGCATAGCGACCCTGTCCTTGATCGTCAACCAGGCGGACAGGTATCGCAAGACATCTTGATGCACTTGGAAGAGGCCGTCGAGGTTTGCTGATTCCTCGGAAAACCGACGATACACTACGCCTAGAGTGGCCATTGTTTCGGTTTATGGGGATGCCGTGAATACGCCAACCCACTAGAGACTTAATTTTGGAAGCAGTGTTTGTGACCCGTCGCAAATACGACAAGCCACTGTCCGCCACTTTAGCCATCGCTGCAGTTCATATCTTTGGGTGTCTTCATGAGAGGCCTCCTGGCCGTTGGGGTTCATGTAAAGGATTTTCTGAACTAGGACATTCGGGTCCTCTGGGTCTTGCCAGGTTGCCAGAAACATCTTGACACCGTGGTTTTCACCATGAGGTGGTTTGGAGGCCATTGGGCTTTTCAGGCTGGGTTGTCGGTTCAGGCTTTTTCCGCCACGTTCACTTTTGAGTAGTGTAGACCATCATACTCCCACCCGTCTAAACCAAACCTGCTTACTTTGCGCATACGCTAACCTAGGTTTTCTGATTCCTCGGAAAACCGACGATGCCGCGTCTCTACGTTGCTGGCAAGTTTGCCCAGGCCCAGACGATCAAAGGGATTGCCGAGAAATTCGAACAGCAAGGTTACACCATTACCCACCGCTGGTGGGACGCCGAAGGGGACGGCAACGACGACCCCGAAACCTGGGCCCCTTATGCCGACATGGACATTGAGGGCGTCACAACGGCCGACGCCGTGGTTGCCTACATGGACGACCCGGACTACGCCTACCGCGGCACCTGGTGTGAAATCGGGATGGCGATGGGCGCTGGGGTCCCGGTCGTCATTATCGAGCAGAACGTGCCGCTCGGGTGTTACGTCCGCAAAAACGTCTTCTACCACGCTTCCCGAATCGCCAAGGTGCCGAGTGTCGCCGCCGCCGAACAGTGGCTTAGGACGTACCAACCTGTCCACAACGACTCGGTTTCGGCCAATCCAGTGTCATAAAGATACCCAGTTTAGGCTTGTCGATCAACAACTGCAGGGTCTTGAATAGTTTTTGGCTGACTGGGCTAGTCTGGCCAGAGCCCTGGCGTGGGCCGTGTTTTTGGCCGTAGTTTGCGCCGCGGGGGTACCGGACACCCCTTGCCGGATCTTGCGGTTCTGGAGGCTGCGAGCCCTGGCCTGTTCAAACTTGGCCAACCCACCTCGCTTTTGCACGGCCGGCGACACTGGGACTTGGCGACGTCTCATTTGTGGTTGAGACGTGCGAACTCGTGGTGTAGCGTTCGCCAAACCAGACTTGGGGGCAGAAGCCTGTTGTTGCTTGATCCGTTTAGTGACTTGGTCCTGGATGACCGCGATCCACTCTAGTAGTTTTTCGGACCCGGTCAGGTACTGGTCGATTGGGTACTGGGTCCACAACCCGGTGTAATGGTCCCGGCACTCGTGGCAGGGTAGCATGAACATGAGGCTGCGGTAGAAGGCCTTGGCTTCTTGCTGAAGGTCAGGCGGAATCACTGGACCTAACCCAATCGCAAACCACCTGAGGATGTTCCAGACTTTCGGTCCCCATTCCTTGCGGTCCGGCAGCCGAGAGTCAACAGGGTGCGACATTGGTTGGCGTATTCACGGCAAGCCGAGAACAATGTTTGCTAAATGGGTCAGGGGGAAAACTGCCAACCTAACCCGGCAGAATCTGGCAGTTTCAATACAAACCCAAGTGCTCTGCTTTATTGGGACTGACAAGATGTTTCAGCGTATTCGGCGCCAGGTCGTCGAAGAGGCCCCGGTTGGTGGCGTCGCCACGGTCGCCGAAGTGAAGCGTCACCTGGAAGGAAGTCACGCCGCCGACCGTTTGGTGTTGCCGGGATTGGAACTCGCGCAACCGGTGGACGCGAAACACAGCGGCCCTGTTCGGACTAACTTGCCGTTGATCACGGTCCGAGCGTTGGCCGCCAAACCGCCTCAGGGTGGGTACCGGTGGGACGCCTCGAGCCAACGGTGGCAGCGGCCCGGGGAGCCAGACTTGACTGACCAAGCCTATTTGGAAGCCTTTTTCCCCGATCTGCTTGATCAGGCACAAGGGCTGTTGGCGCAGGGCATCGGGTACTACGTGCCGGGCGCGCCTGACCGGCCACCTGGCACTATTACCGTCAGGTTTCTGACCCCAGACCTCAAGAACACTGAAGTGCTGGTGCGCACCGACCACTTTGAGGCGGACCTGAAACGGGCTTACCAGGCTTTGGCGCAGGACAAGCGGCAACACGTTTTCCAGGCCGTGAACCCCTTGCGGGTCAACTGGGTTACCGGTCAGGTTACGGACACCCGGCTGGCCGCTCCGGTTGGTCGTCACTTTCGCGAAAACCGAAAACTCGTGGGGAAATTCGGGGAGCAGTACAGGGTCCAGCCCGAAGACATTGCCGTGCCGATCGCGGTCGCGTTGCCCAAGGGACAAGCGCCTCGAGTGACTGCTGTCGCCCGGCGTCAACGCCACCAGCGACAACTGGCCCGGCAACGGGGGGCGCCAACGGCAGAGGCCGCAGCGCGTCTGGAGGAAACCAAACGGGCCACCCAAACTCGCCGGCAACAAGCGGTGCTGCGTCGGCGGTTGAGGGTGGGGCCGGTTTCAAAACCCAGCGAAGAAGCCCGGCGATCTCGCCAAGAAGCCTTTCGGGCCATTTCGGCCTGGCAGGCGGAGCAGGAGGTGGGCGACGCTGACCAATCGGTCGACCCAACGCTGGTCACCGAGGTCAAACAACAACTCCAGACTTG
>Ga0070729_10003154_pt1 | contig 19699 bp, 14 predicted proteins | sample tdDd472_FD_66725 | JGI IMG/M metagenome (GOLD analysis project Ga0070729, IMG submission 66725) | Marine sediment microbial communities from the Atlantic coast under amendment with organic carbon and nitrate - tdDd47.2 | ecosystem: Environmental > Aquatic > Marine > Coastal > Sediment | place... | reverse complement strand
TGGGTATTTAACATCTCCCAATAGATAAACGGAGTAGAGTATATTGGTGGAATCATCTGTAATTGTTGTTTCCAGGTTTTCGTTACCTGGAGAATAATAGATTTTTTGTGCCGACCCAATCATGAATGAAACCAGGAGGGATAATGTAAAAATGATTTTATGTAAGCGGATTTTCATGATAATCCACATTAAATTATTGTTCTTTTAGATCAAACTTTAAAATCTTGCCCTCTGCCTCGTCACCTTCATTGGCTATGTACAGCGTTCCATCAGGGCTAAAACAAATGCCTTCAGGCTGGGGATGGATTTTCGACCGGAGGTCTATCATTGCCAGTGTTTCACCCTCTCTCGAAAAAACCAGCAAAAGGTTGCCTACTGCTCCCAAGACATAAATATTTCCTGAAATGGGATTAATCGCTATTCCTGAGGGCTGAAACGACAAATCACCTTTTGAACCATCAAAATATGCCAGGAGTTCGACACCCAGTTGGGTCATGGTATTGTAGTCTTTATAATATTTGATCGTATCCATCGCAATCAACAAAAATGGATTGACATCAATTTGTTTGGTTTCAAGATTGAAATTGTAAATTGCTTTAAACTCTTTTCCTTTTTTTTCATCCATAAAAGGATGTCCTTTACAGGCAATAAACAGGCTTTTATTCACCGGATCATAAGCCAGGCCCTCGGCATCATTTTTACGCGACAGTACAGTTGAATACTTTGTTACAGCAGGTTGTGCATCGGTTAAGTAATCCTTTACTTCGTATAAGTTTCCATTGCTTTTCATTACCCAGGCATCGTTTTCAATTATTTCGACACCCTCATAATCACCTAAATCACCAAAATCTATTTTTTCTTCAACTTCACCCGAGTCAATATTAAAGATATATATGTTACCTCTTTCATCCTGAACACAGGCCAGTTTGTTTTCATCAATATAACTTAAACCAGAAATTTCTACCAGCCTTTTTGGGAGTTTCCATGATTTATCAGGTTCATTTAATTGATAAGGGAACTTATAGCTGCTATGTTCGAAAAGCTTATGCTTATCAGCATCCTGTGCTGAAACTGTGAAATTATACAAGAACAAAATCAGTAATGTAATTGTTAGTTTAACCTGCATTTTCTTCGCTAACTTTTTTTAATTTTTTTAAACCATCTTCCGTTTGTTTCAAAAGCATTTTACGGACCATCGGTTTCATCAGTTTCCCCAACCAGGAACTTATTTTAAAATCAACTTCAGCTTGAATATTCGTTTGGTCACCACTTTTTGTAAAAGTATAAATACTTATGATATCTCGCAGGCCTTTAAATTTATTTAATCGTTCACCATAAACAATCTGGTCATTGTTTTCAATTCTTCCAATCGATTCGATGTCTAACGAATATGGCCCAACCAGACAAGTATGCAACGAACCGGTTTTGTTCAGACTGTCACCATGTAAAATAATGTCTTTAATGTCCTCATTCCATTCTATCCGTTTTTCGAAGTTTGAAAAATTTTCATAAACAGTGTCTATCGGGCTTTGAATGGCAGCCTGGCAACTGATGGTTTCGCGGCTCATACCAGGAAAGGAGATGGCCGATGGTTCGGGAATTCCTTCATGCAGATTTTGCAATGGAATGCATGAATAGTTTACATCACCGATATCGTCAAAGGATTCCTGTCCCTTGATACTTTTGCTCCAATCATCCTTACCGGGATTAATTGGATAATCTTCAGTTTCGATAGAATCAGTCAACAGGATGTACTCCTTTTGAGGAATGGAATTTTTTAACAATCGGTGAGCCAATATCACATCTGCCCCATGCAGCTTTTGGTGATCCTTAATATTGATTTTCTGTACCTGACCTGCATGAATAATAAATTTAAGCGTTAGGCTTGAAGCCGTTTCACAGGCACCGCAGCGGCAAATACGCTCAGCATCGTAGCGCCGAAGGTGTGTGTGGAAATTGATAAATGTTTTGCGGCATTGTTCAATCAACTCATCTATTGATGGTACATCTTCCCTGAAAAACAACACGGCATCGCCTTCTATTTCAGAAACAGTTAGCTTTAGTTGATCAGAGTTTATAATATTCTCCAACAGTTCGGAGATAATGTGCCGGCTATGGTTGATTTCTGTCTTATTCACAAAATCAGTAAAGCCTGAGATATCCGGAATGTATAGTAATGTTGAATCTGTCATATAGTGTGTTTTACTTCTTCTTAACAGAATAAAGCCCTACTTTGTTCTCTTTCCCTCTCAGTTCGATTTCCCCAATCCTGTTAAAGTCCAAAGTATTGTCTGATTCCAATTGATCCAATAGATTTTGTGAAATAAGCAAATCAACATTGAATTTATTACATTCATTTTGAATCCTGGATGTTGTATTTAGTACATCACCCGAAAATGCTATTTCCTTTTTGATTACACCAATTTCACCAACCATTGTTGCCCCCAGATGCATTCCTGCTTTATACTGAGGTATTGTACCAAACTTATTCATATAGTTTGATGCACGGATTTCAATCTCCTTTTTTGCTTCAAAAAAACAATGCAGGCAATTGCTGTTTTTCAAGCCATTACGGATTTTCCATGAAACCACCACCTCATCCCCAACATATTGATAAATCTCACCTTTGTTGTAAATTATCGCATCGGTGATATCGGCATAAAAATCACTTAAGAGATTGAAATATTTTGCGTGCCCCAATTGTTCAGCAAGGGTAGTGGAAGACTTGATATCCAGAAACATAAAAATTCTCTCCTCTTCAACAGGTTTGTGGTATTTCCCGAGCAAAATATCGGTGAGTACACCGGGGCCATATTTTTCGCTCACTCTTAAAATAAAAGTAGTCCCCATTGTTACGAAAAACCAGATTGCCATACTCCTTAACAATTGAATGCTTAGCAAAAATCTTAAAGAATGCTTAAAGGCGTCCAGGCTAAAAAACCCGAACTCATATCGAATAGATGTAATAGTCTGGCTGATAACGGCATTTATCAAGAATATTACTATCAGGACAAACAAACTGTTAAGAAACACATAGGCTGGAAACGACTTTTTCCGTAATTTTCGGTTGGAATAAAAGATGATCAAGGAGGCACCAAAAATACCTCCCAGGAACGCACCCCCGAGATTGGTGAGCAGGTAAGCTATAAAACTGAAGTTTTCGGTTCGGATATAATATTCACTGGCAGCAGTAGTTACAAAATCGTAAATGGTGAACACAACGGACAACATCATCCAGGCAATGGTGATCTTGAGGATTAATTTGATGTCGGTAAGTCTTTTGGATGATTTGCCAGGCATATTGGTTAATATGTTTTAAAACATTTATTTATTTGTTCTCTTGGATGCATCTCAAAAAGGTTATATAACTTATTCCAGAAATGACGTTTTAACTGGCGATAAAGATAATCATTGTCAGACAGCTGGAAAGCCCCGCTTACTGTTAAGTTCAGGCTACCCTGTTTATCCCAAATACTTTCTCCCTTTGTTCCTTACCCCGTAACTGAAATTCGCCCATTAATTCCCTTTCAAAGCCATCTTCAGCAGGAAAACTGGCAATTAATTTTTGAGTGACCAGTACATTTTTCTCAAGACTGTTGCACATCTTTTCCAATCGTGCAGCTGTGTGCAGTACATCGCCATGGTAGGCTATCTCGCGTTTTATTTCACCCACCTCAGTAACAGTGATTGTCCCTTCATCCAGCCCGGCTTTAAATTCAGGGATGGTGTTGAAATGTTTCAGATAAAAGGCCTGCCTGTCTTTTAGCCGCTGTTCAAAAGCATAAAATAAAGAGATGCAGTTAAAATCGCTTACCCCTTTTTTAGTAGGCCAGGTCAACACTACCTCATCACCAACATACTGGTAAACCTGTGCTTTGTAACGAATAATCAAATCGGTTAAGTCGTGAATGCAATTCTGGATGAGAAGACTGTAATTGTAATGGCCCAATCGTTCTGCATTACCTGTTGAATCCCTCAAATCAAGAAACATAAATATTCGTCGCTCTTTACGCGGTTTATGGTATTTGCCGGTGATCATCGAAAACAGCACACCATAGCCAAACTTGCGGTTGATCTGTAGAATAAAATTCATCAGGAGTATAACCACGCTGAAATAGACCGCTATGGAAAGTATAAACGACAAGGATAGATCATCCTGAATTCCCATCATCATTTCAATGGGGACAATACTAAAAACATGATAAATGGCAAATACAATAACCTGAGAAAGCAACATAGCAGCTACATACAAAAGGGTTTTAGTAAGGATTACAGCTCCAAATGATTTCTTTCTGAGTTTGGTACTGTCTGCTAAAAAATTGATGAATCCGAACATAATTCCAAACAATGTCCCCTGGATCAAAATTTCGAGGTGAATATATCCCGAGTCCAGGTAATTGTTGAAAAGGTTTGGTCGTAAATAAGATTCAAGCCCCCACCAGGTAAAAAAATAGTAAGAGTACATGAGTATGTCGATACTGACGATAATGAAGACCCACTCAAGGAATATTGATCTTGTCTTTGGTTTTAATTTTATCCGAGGAAGTTCCATAGTTTTTAGCCTGTTCATTTCAAATGATCGGATAAAATTAAGATTTTAGTGGATTTGATTACCATAATGGTTAGATTTAATATTAGAGATTCCCCAATGAACTTCATTGCAGCAGAGCTGACGAGGTAATAAATAATGGATTTTTTAATTTCGGCACAGAATATCGGAATATTAAACCCATCCATCCCGATACATTTCACTACTGAGATTCGTTTAACTTATAAATTTCAATACACTTTTTTGAAAGTTGATTTTCAACAGTAAAAAGGTACATTTTCTCTATCTTTGCCCATAAAAACATAACCATTTAATAGGTTACAGCTATTTAATACAGGGCTTTAGCCTGTTAAGAAAAAATAATACTGGTGAGATAACTGCTACGATTGACTTCAATAATATTGTCCTTTAGAATAATTGGAAGCTTGTTTGTAAAAGATAAATACCGCAATAATTGTGATTATTTAGAGAATAAATATCCAAATAATAATTAAATGATGAAAACAAACACACTTTTTAAATCAATCACAAGTATCATTGCTTCTGTAATGATCGCATTGATGTTTACTGCCTGTAGCAGCACCATGAAAGTTACAACGGATTACGACAAAGCAACCGACTTTAGCACCTACAAAACATTCAATTTCGTTGAGGAAGTAGCTGATATCCCTATGAATGACCTGAACAAAAGACGCTTGTTAACAGCTATCGAAAAAGAATTGACTGCGAAAGGGCTGGAGAAATCCGACAACCCCGACCTTGTTGTGGACATTCAATTGAATGCAAGGCAGGAACAATCAGCCACAACCCAATCTTCCTATTATGGAGGTTATGGAAGGCGTGGTTACCGACGGGGCGGTGGATTTTCTACCTCAACAACAAATATCAACACCTATGTTGTAGGTACCGTATTCCTCAACCTTGTTGATAATAAAAAAAACGAACTGGTCTGGCAGGGAATTGGTGAGGGAACAATTGACTTTGATGCAAAGAACCGGGAAGAAATGATGGAGAAAAATGTTGCCAAGGTTTTGCAAGGCTTCCCTCCCAATGAAAAATAAAATTAAATCAGTTATTGAAGAATCAAAATACTTTAAGCTCTTATGAAACAAAATTCACCATTACTTTTACTACTACTAATGTTATTCACCCTTTCGGGATTTAGCCTGTTGGCCGATGAGCCAGACTCAAAGTTTTCGTGGCCAATGGAAATTGAATCTGATGGATTCGTAACCACTCTGTATCAGCCCCAACTCGAATCGTTTGAAGGCGACATCCTGGAAGGGCGCATGGCTGTTACCATTAAACCAAAAGAAAAAGAATTGATTTTTGGCGCTTTATGGTTTAAAGCACGATTACAAACTGACATGGAGGAGAGGACGGTTACTCTGGTGAAAATGGATATTATAAAAACCCATTTCCCGGACATGGTGGACGATGATAATGTCAAGAAGTTTTCAGGCTTGCTTTCTGCTGAAATGGAATCTTGGAACCTCGAAATGTCACTCGACCGCTTACTGGCCAGCATGAACGAAGTTGAAAACCTGAATCAATTATCTGATCAAATAAACAATGATCCTCCCACCATATATTTCAGAACAATACCGACGTTGTTAATCATGATTGATGGGGACCCCATATTAAAAAAAGATGAGGATTCGGGGTTGGAATATGTTGTAAATACCCCTTTCTTTATCGTAAAGGATACCAAGAAGGATAATTATTACATCACTGACGGTAATTTCTGGTATACTTCAAAAGAAATTCTCAAAGGATGGGAATCAACAAAAAAACCACCATCAAAAGTAAAGAAGTTTGCAGAAAAATATATGCCGGAAGATGATTTTGAAACAGACTCTATAGCTACAACTTATACCGAAGCTCCACAATTGATTATTGAAACAAAAGCGGCTGAATTAATAGTTGTGGATGGTGAAATTGATTATAAGACCATTGAAGGAACATCTTTGTTGTTTGTTGACAATACAGAAAGTGATATCATCATGGATATCAATTCTCAAAATCATTATATTCTTCTAGCTGGAAGGTGGTATTCCTCAAAATCATTAAAAGATGGGGACTGGGCATTTTGTGAACCAGTTGATCTGCCAGAGGATTTTAGCAAAATACCGGAAGAATCTACAATGGCCACTGTTAGACCCAGTATCCCGGGAACACCCGAAGCGCAAACGGCCTTATTGGAACAATCCATTCCACAAACTGCTACAGTAGATCGTGAAACGGCCACAGTAGAAGTAACTTATGATGGTAATCCTGAATTCAAGAAAATAGAAGGTACCGATGTATCTTATGCAGTGAATACAGATAAGTCTGTTTTACTTATAAATGACAAATATTATTGTGTTGACGACGGAATATGGTTTGTTTCAGATAAATCCACAGGCCCCTGGGAAGTTTCCGTGATAAGGCCTGACGAAGTAGATGATATACCTCCAGAAGAACCAGTTTATAATGTAAAATACGTGTATGTTTATGACTACACTCCCACGGTTGTTTACGTTGGTTATTTACCCGGATATACTTATTCATATGTTTATGGTGGGGTTGTAGTTTACGGAACCGGATATTATTATTATCCCTGGTATGGATATTATTATTATCCTCGTCCTGTAACATATGGATATGGAGTTCATTATAGTCCATATACCGGCTGGGGTTTTTCAGTGAGTATTAGAGTTGGTTGGGGATACCATCCTTATAGCAGAGGTTACTGGGGAGCAAGAGGTTACCACAGAGGTTACCGGCATGGGTATCATCGTGGTTACAGACACGGATACAATCGTGGGTATGCAAGGGGAGCAAGAGCGGGTTATGCAGCCGGATCAAGAAATTCCAATCGCAATGTTTATAATAATCGTAATAATGGAGTTCAACATACAGGTAATGCGAGGAATACCCGGGCAACGAACAATATGAACAGCAAAGCCAGGGCCTCAGGACAAGCAAACAATATGTACACCGACAGGAGTGGCAATGTTTATCAACGCAACCAGAATGGAAATTTCGAAAATAAATCGAACAACAGGCAGGGCCAACAACCCAGTCAACAGCCTTCTACCAATCAGCAGCAACAACGACAGTCCCAACAGAGTACTAACCAAAGGAACCAACAATTGGAACGCTCACACCAGAACAGGTCCACTGGAACACAAAACTATAACAGATCACAACAGCAACGAAGCAGTGGCGGAAGCCGTGGAGGAGGAGCCAGAGGTGGCGGAGGCCGACGATGATAATTGGCTGAACATTGAACAACTCATTTTAAATAGCTCTAACATAAAAAACCCAATAAATAAAGTCAAATACTGTTTATAAAAAATACACTGAACTTTCATGAAACAAATAAGCACTTCAATTTTACTCATCCTGTTCACGGTCACATTGGTTTATAGCCAACAGGATACACTGGTTTATAAATACCGTCGAATGTCCATTGATTACCAGCAGTCGGTGAAAATGGCCGAAAAAGGTTTGGATGCAGCCAATTCACTGGTGGATGCATCAAAGGCCGGCTTTTTACCTCGCCTTGATGCAGATGGCAATTATACCTATTTTGGCAATCCCATACAATTGGGTGCAACAGAAGAATATCCCACAGGGCAGGATCTAAGCCATATGTATGAGCTTGGATTATGGATCTCGCAGCCTGTATTTACAGGTGGTTATTTAAAAAACACCAAAAACATGGCCATGGCCCGGAGCGGAATAGCCCAGAGTTACGTTGGGCTAAGTGAGCAAAACACCATGCTTGAATCCGACGCAAAGTACCTGACACTTGTAACCAAAAAGGAAATCAGTGAACTCACCATTAAATACCGTGACGCTATCGGACAATTCCAGCAGGTAATTCAAGACCGGGTCGACGAAGAAATTGTAGGGATGAATGAACTTTACCAGGCCAGGGTAAGATACAACGATGCACAGTACGAGGTGATTCGAATGGAAAAAGAGTATCGTGTAAGTTTGATGGAGCTCAACCGATTAATTGGCCTGCCATTGGAAACAGCGTCACCACACATGGACTCGTTACTGGTGGTAAACTGGAACCAATCCGTTGAAAGCATGGTGGAAAAAGCTTTGCAACTTCGCCCTGAGGTGAGTTTAAGAGAAAACGAGATGTCGATGAACCAGTATGACGAAAAAGTAACTGCTTCAAATTACAACCCCCAATTTAACGTAGGAGCCGGAGGCACATGGGGATCCCCAAGCCCTGGCTTATCAGTCGATCCCGGAACCAACTATCATGTAACCGGCAGACTTGCCATTCCTATTTTTTACTGGGGACAGAAAAAAGACAAAGTGTTTGCAAAGGAGCAGGTTACAGAGCAATCGAAACTGGAACTTGAAAAAACCGTCGATATGGTTACACTACAGGTAACCAGGGGATATTACGAATTGCAAAGAACGCAGGAACAGGTGGAATTCGCGTTCAGTTCGTTGGGTAATGCATCCAAAAATGTGGAGCTTATGCTCGACCGTTATCAGGAAGGCTTATCTTCAGTTTTGGAGGTGCTGGATGCGCAATTATTCTGGCAAAAAAGTTACCTGAATTACATCCAATCTAAATTTGAATTGAATGTTGCTTACTCTTCTTATCTGAAAGCAATGGGTGAATTAAGTGTATCACAATAATCGAAATAAATAAAATCTATAAAAATGAATAAGTTAACAATTGTATTTACTTCCCTGATCGGACTTTTTATGCTGGCAAGTTGTGGATCCACAGAAACCCAAAAAGAACAAAGAATAAGACCCGTAAAAACCATAACCATTGGTGATATGGGTGATCCAACAGGAAAGGGATACCCGGGAGTTACAAAAGAAACCCAGGAGTCTGAATTGTCGTTCAGGGTTGGCGGACCAATAACCAAACTAAATGTAGTCGAAGGTTCAAGAGTGAAAAAGGGTACTTTGATCGCTGAGATAGATGCACGGGATTATCTTGTAGCTGTCCAGTCAACTGAGGCAAGGTATAACCAAACCAAAGCTGAATCAGATAGATTTTATCGCTTGTGGCAGAAAGGTTCGGTAGCAAAAAATGATTATGAGCGTAGGTTTGCAAATTTCCTTGAAGCAGAGGCTGCCTGGAACGATGCAAAAAATGCTTTGACTGATACTAAGCTTTACGCCCCCTATACCGGGTTTTTTGGGCCAAGATTGGTCAATCTGGGAGAAGAAGTAAGGCCCAAGCAAACCATTACCACGCTGGTCGATCTTTCGGTTATTGAGGTTGATGTTACCATTCCCGAGCAGTTGGGTGTTCAATTGTTGAATTTCGATACTTATGAGGTCCATATAGAAACTTATCCTGACATAGTTTTTAATGCTTCATTAAAGGAACTTGAAAAGAAACCTACCGCTGAAGGCTATCCTTTACACCTGTTCCTCGATCATAAGAATAATCCGAACGACCCAAATCAGCGTAAAGTAAGTGCCGGCATGAGTTGCCGTGTTAACATAACACTAAAGAGACATGAGGATGAAAAAGGAAAAATCATCGTCCCGATTACTGCCGTGTTTGAAAGCGACCAGGATGACAATACTGCTGTTTGGGTTATTGATCCAGGAAAGAGTACAGTTAAGAAACAAACAGTTGTCATGGGAGATCTTATAGGAAACAACGACATCCAGATTGTTGAAGGCCTCGCGAACGGACAACAGATTGTTGTTGCAGGAGTACACAGACTTACCGAAGGTGATAAAGTAAAAGTACTCGAATCAAATTAATTATTGATTGTTGAATTAATAACACCCAAATTATGAATATTGCCGGATACGCAGTCAATAATAAACAAATCATAAATTTCTTTCTTATCATTACACTGATAGGTGGTGTTTTTGCATTTGATATGCTTGGCAAAAGGGAAGATGCTCCTTTTGTTATTAAAGAAGCCATTTTTATCACCTATTATCCAGGTGCCAATCAGTACGAGGTAGAGGAGCAGGTTACAGAGATCATCGAACGTGAACTACAATCGCATCCTTTGGTAGATTGGATAAAATCCGAATCACGACCCGGATTCAGCTACATCAAAGTAAGTATGTACCAGTATATTCCTAAGGAGGAATTTCAACAAATCTGGGATGAGTTGAGACGTAAGGTATTGGATGTTCAGCCTCAATTACCAAAGGAAGCAAGCACTATTTTAGTTAACGATGACTTTGGTGATGTGTTCGGCATCTATTATGCACTTACTGCCGATGAAGGATTTACCTACGAAGAACTGGATGACTATGCCCAGTATATTAAACAAAACCTGGCTACTGTAAAAGATGCTGCAAAAGTAGAGTTGTTTGGAATTCAGGACAGGGTAGTGAATGTTTTTATTTCAGAACAAAAGCTGAGCAATTCAGGCATAATCCCCGCTAACATTCAGGAGGCTATTACATCGCAAAACCAATTTGTTGATGCCGGTCAGTTTGAAGCCGGGAAAATTGAGGTAAGGATTGATGCCATTGGAACCTTTCAATCTCTTGAGGAGATCGAAAACCTTATTATCACAGGTAAGGAAGGCAACCAGATTCGCTTACGTGATCTTGCTACCGTTGAAAAAGCTTATAAAGATCCCCCGGGAACCATGATGAGAATGAATGGCAAGCCTGCGATCGGGCTTGGTATTGCGACACGTATAGGTGGCAATTCAGTTAAAATGGGAGAAAAGGTCCGCCAAAGGTTGGATGAACTGGAAGCCATGTTGCCTATTGGCATCGAATTAAATGGAATTTATTTCGAAGATGAAGTTGCCGTAAAGGCCAACAATGATTTTATAATTAACCTTATTATTTCTGTCAGTATCGTTGTTTTTATCATTTTACTGGCCATGGGAGTTAGGGCAGGGATTCTCATTGGGTCAAGCCTGATTTTTACCATCATGGGAACGCTTTTATTTATGATGCCGGCAAATATTGAACTGCACAGAACTTCGCTGGCAGCGATTATCATTGCCATGGGTATGCTGGTGGATAATGCCATTGTGGTAACCGACAATGCACAGATACGAATTAAGAAGGGCATGAAACGAAGGCAAGCCCTGGTGGATGGAGCAACAATACCCCAATGGGGATTGTTTGGGGCAACTATTATCGCAGTGTTGTCATTCTTGCCATTGTACCTTGCTCCTAATAATACTGCCGAAATCATCAAACCTTTGTTTGTGGTACTCGCCATAGCTCTTATGTTAAGCTGGTTTTTTGCTCTTACACAAACACCTGTTTTTGGCGACTCGATACTAAAAGAATCTACAGGCGGAGACTCAAAAGACCCGTATGACACACCATTTTACAATAAACTTACACGCTTTATAGAAGGTGTAATTGCATGGCGATGGATTACAGTTACAGCAGTTATCGGGCTGTTTGCTTTGAGCATGTACCTGTTTAAATTCGTAAAAGAAGATTTCTTTCCGGCAATTAATAAAGCTGAGTTCAAGGTTGACTACTTTGTACCACAGGGTAGCGATATCCTGGCTCTTGAATCGGATATCAAAGAGATGGAAGACTTTCTCCTTTCCCGTGACGATATTAAAAATGTATCGATTAGTTTGGGTGCAGCTCCGTTGCGATACTATCTTGCTACGGTAGCGTGGAGCCCTCGCCCGAATTATGCAAATCTTCTCATCGAGACTTCTGACTTCAAGAGTGCAGATACGGTAATGGTAATTTTCAAAAAATATCTAGAGGATAATTACCCGGATGGGCTGTCCATTTTTTACAAATTTAAAGTTTCTCCTTACCCCGATGCTGTGCTTGAGGCAACATTCCAGGGACCTGATCAAAAAGTATTGCGGGATTTGACCAACCAGGCCAAGGCAATAATGAAAGCAGAGCCGCTGGTGGAAAATGTCAGGGATGGATGGGGAGAAAGAACCATGAAATTTGAACCCGTCTATTCACAAAATAAAGGTAGAATTGCCAATGTTACCAGAACAGAAATGGCAACTGCACTTCAGCGGATAACAGATGGGCAGCAGGTAGGAACATATCGTGAAAAAGACTGGGTAATGCCCATTTTATTAAAAGACCTTAACAAGGACTATTATGATTACAGTAACCTCGGAAGTTTGCCCATCATGTCATCTACTGGTAGTGTAGTTCCCCTGGAGCAAATCACCGACGGCCTTGATTTAGGTTGGGAAGAAAGGGTAATCACAAAATACAACCGTGAGTTGTGTCTTGCTGCACAATGCGACCCAATCCCAGGAATCGGGAATAAGGAAATTGAAGCTATTCTAATGCCCCAGATTGAAGCTATTCCTTTACCGCCAGGTTATTCTTTGTGGTGGGATGGAATTTATGAAGACCAGATGTTGTCACAACAAGCCATTGGGTCACAAATGCCCATTGCGATAATTTTAATTATTTCGATCCTGATGTTACTCTTCGGCGATTTCAGGAAAATGATTATCGTTGTTTTGATGGTTCCCCTTGTCATGATTGGAGTATCATTTGCATTCCTTGCCTCAGGATTATTCTTTGGGTTTTTTGCAATCCTGGGTCTTCTTGGTTTGGTAGGTATGGTTATTAAAAATGCCATTGTTTTGCTCGATCAGGCTGACCTTGAGATGAAGGAAAACGGGAAATCAAAGTACCAGGCCATTGTACTGGCAGCCCGATCCAGGGCGATACCTGTTTCGATGGCAGCAGGAACAACCATTTTAGGTATGATACCTTTATTACCCGATCCAATGTTTGGCGGTATGGCGGTAACTATAATGGGAGGTTTGTTTATTGCCACATTACTAACTATTATTGTGTTACCGGTATTTTATGCTATTATTTTCGGATTGAAAAGAGAAAAACTTTAATTAACAAATAAGCAGGTACCAGTGTCCGATGAAGGAACTGGATGAATTAGCTAACAAAGATTAAATAACAAAACCACCTCTGAATGGGGTGGTTTCTTTTTGCTGTATCTTAAGCAAACTTTACGATTTTTACCGGATTTGATCTTCCTTTGACTTTTACCTCGAGAAAATCTTCAGTAAGTTGTGGTGGGTTGTCCAATTTAGTATAAACCTCTTCGGTGATAATTAGCCGGGAATGGTAGGTTTTATTCAGCTGTTCCACGCGGCTTGCAATAATAACAGGATTACCGGTTATCGAATATTGTTTTCTTGCTTCATTCCCAACATTTCCGGTAACCACAAATCCAGCGTGTAGGCCAATACCAATTTTGGTTTTTTGGATTACACCCGCTTCATTGCGCTCTTCCACCTCACGAAGGATTTCTTTTGCAGCAAGATAGGCATTCTGGCAATCGTTGCCACGAGATACCGGTGCTCCAAATGTTGCCATAAAACCATCACCCAGCAGTTGATTGATGTTCCCGTTATACTGCTGTATGATGTCGATCATAAATCCAAATACGTTATTTTGAAAGGCAATCAGTTCTTCCGGGCTAAGTTTTTCAGCCATTGGAGTAAAATCCCTTATGTCGAGAAACATGATGGCAACGAATCGCCTCTCACCTGGTTTATCGGAGCTGTTCATCAGGAGTTCCTTTGCAACATCAACTGATACCTGCTGGCCTAACAACTTTCCAATCTTTTGTTCTGCTTCAACAAGTTTACTTTTAGTCTTGTCAAGATCACGGTAGGCAATGGTTAGCCTTTTGTGTTTTCGGCGTTTAGCAAAATAAAAGTAAAGCGTCACCAAGGTGCCAAGGAGGATCAACAGGGCAAGAAGTACCAGGGTGTTGCGCAGCCTGATCTCCTCCTCTTTTTCGCTTTCTATTGCCTGCACATTAAGGTCAGCAATTTTCTTTTGTTGTCTGAGTAAAAGAATTTCACCCTCCCTTCGCTTGTTTTCTGCAATCGTATAAAGGCTATCTGCCTCCATCCTCAGGGATAGGTCCTGGTATAATTTGTAATAAGCCAGAGACTTTTCATAGTCCTTTTCACGGGCATAGTTATCTGAAAGCTCTTTAAGATGTTGTTGCTCGGTACGCAACGAATCCTGCAATGTTTTTTCAGGTTCCGTTTCCATTACCACCGACCGGGGTATACTGTCCCTTGCTTGATTCGTGGCAAGACTATCCGGATCAATCTCCTGAATGGCTTCACCCAGGAACTCTTGTGCTTCTTCATGCCGATCAAGGCTATCAAGCAGTACTCCAATTTGCAATTGTAGTTCACTGATCCTCTCTGCATCTCCCTCATTCCTCAGTAAATTAATCGCCTTTTCGTAATGTTTAATAGCCCCTTCAAAATCACCTTTTTTTGCATTGTTCTCAGCCATCTTAATTTCGGTTTGGATCGTGAGATCTTTCGAGGTATTACTTATGGCCTCACCCACCTTCAAATTACCAAAAGTCTTCGAAAAGAAACTTTCCTTGATCTCTCCAGAATCAATGAGGGCCTGGATCTCAGAAAGGTAAATTTCAGCTTCATCGAGGTAGGTAGTATCACTTATTTGTATAGAAAGTGATTTCGCAGCTTGGAGATTCTCCTGGGAATCGAAATAATCACCTTGCTCGTAATATATTTTACCGAGCTGAAGGTAGGCCTTCACCAGGTGAGGGCGCTCGTTTAGGTCAACATTTGTATTGGCCTCGGTAAAAATATTTTCTCCCAAACTAACGGCTTGTTTCCCATATTTTACAGCTTTGCGCGAATTTAGTGTATCGTAATGCCCGGTCAGAACATTCAGGGCAATCAACTTTTCAAGACCAAAAAGTTTATTTAATTTGTCTTCGGTTTGCTCAATCGAAATTTCCTGTCCATAAGTTTGCTTAAAGAGTATAGGATAAACACTTATTGCCAGGATCAGGAACAACCTGATTGTTTTCAAAGTTAATCGCAGGTACAGGCAGGATAAAATCCTATTAAGATTGCATCCATCATGTAATTTAGTTTTAATCCTTCGATCAAGTATCAGCATCAATTCTCTACTTTTTTAGAGATGGTATTCGTTGTTGCGAAAATTGTTGTCAGCCATTTAATTATGCATTAGGTCTTTGGGCAAAAATACATTAAAGATTTGATCTTTATAAATAGTAATAAGATCGGTTTCTGTTAGGTAACCAAATCAATAAAACTGGATTCAGCAATTGTAATGTGATTTGCAACAGAGCAGAAACTAGAAATCATAGGGTACATTGATATCCTTACCAGTACTAAATAAACGAGGAGAGGATCCTTCAAAAATTCAATAGTTTTATTTCCAATTTGAGTTTATTTTCAAAGTTTTTTACTCACCAGACTAAAATTGATTTATTTCCTCACCCCAATAAGTGGTTTAACTCGACGAAAATCCTAAATTTGCCAAGGCTATTGCAAAAAATCAAAACCAGAGTATCTTAAACGCCGGAGCATGAAAAAAAAAATATTACTCATCCTGATCTTTTGTTTTTCAAATTTTCTGTTACCGGCACAAGATTCGCTTGTCAATGATCATCCTGTCCGTGTTATCTCCTACAACATTCGTTTCGACTATACGGCGGATGCTGAAAACTCCTGGATTCACCGCAAGAGTAAGGTGGTAAGCTTGCTCAGGTTTCACGGGGCAGAGATCTTTTGTTTACAGGAAGCCCTGATTAACCAGGTCCGGGATATAGAAGAGGCCTTTCCCGGGTTTGAATACTATGGGCCTGGTCGCAACGATGGCAAAGAGAGCGGGGAAGCCTGCCCGATATTTTACAGAAAAGACCTTTTCGAAATTGAAGATTCAGGTACTTTTTGGTATTCAGAAACACCAAAAAAGCCAGGAAGTATCGATTGGGAAGCAAATCTCCCCCGAATTGCAAGCTGGATTAAACTTATCGACCTTTTTACAAATCTTGAATTTGTTGTGGTGAGTACACATTTCGACCACGAAAGCCAGTTATCGCGAAACAACAGCGCCCGGCTATTGAAAAGCAAACTCAACCAAATATCCGATAATATTCCGGTAATTATTTGTGGTGATTTCAATGATCGTCCTGCCACGGAAAGTTACTGGCAAATGTTATCACCCTATAAAGGACTTGAACTTTATGATGCCCGGTCGCTCACTGAGCAAAATCACCATGGCCCCGATTTTACATTTATAGGGTTTGATTTTGAAGGTGTTTCGGGCGACATTATCGATTACATTTTCGTTAACGACCTATTCAGGGTTATAAAACATGGCTACCTGACAGATAATTGGAACGGTATTTTTCCTTCCGATCACCTGCCTGTTTTTGTTGAATTGAATTTCAATTAAAAAATAAACATTCAAAACCACAAATAATGAACAAAACCAACTCAATGAAGGCTGCTCCCATCTTTTTTGCATTTTTATGCATGGGATTTGGCGATGCTGTCGGACCTATGGTAGGCCTGGCAAAGGATTCCTTTCATCTATCAAATTTCGTTGCCCAACTCCTAACATTCAGTGGCTTTATCATGTTTGGCATTTTGTCTATTCCATTGGGTGTTTTCCAGGACAAGAAGGGCAAAAAATATATACTACTCCTGGGATTATTGGTAGCATTCATCGGATTAACCATTCCCATCCTTAATGGGATGTACGGCCCCAAAGTGGCTTTTGATGCAGCCTCGAATACGAAATTTTACATGCTGCTCATATCCGTACTATTATTAGGTGCCGGAGCAACCATTTTACAGGTTGCGGGCAACCCCATCATGCGCGATGTTTCGGCACCAGGAAAATTCTCCAGCAACCTCTCGCTCGGGCAATCCATCAAAGCCATCGGATCGTCTTTGGGATTTTTATTGCCTCCTTTTGTTGCCAGCTATTTCGGTATGGACTGGAGCATTCTTTTCCCAATTTACGCAGTTCTTATCCTGCTGACCTTTTTATGGACAAAAGCAACACCTATTACTGAGAAGAAGGACCCGGCTGCCCATCCCGCTTCTTTCGCCAGTTCAATAAAGCTACTCGGAAACCGCTACGTACTATTGATGGTTTTGGGTATATTTTTGTACGTTGGAGCCGAAGTGTCGATGAGTTCACAAGTTCCCATTTTGATGAATGAAGCTTATGGAATCAAAGATTTCGGATTATGGATTAGTTGGGCACTATTTTTCCTCCCCATTTTTCTGGGCCGGTTGGTAGGCTCAGGAATTCTCAGGTTGATAGATGCAGGGAAATTTCTGAAGATTACAGTACTCCTCTCAATTGCCGGCATTGTGATGTTATTGTTTGGAGACAAAACCATAGCATTTATTGGGATTTTTATGGTTGGGTTGGGATTTGCAAATATTTTCCCATTGATCTTTTCTATCACCATCGAGCACATGCCCGAGCGAACCAACGAATTGTCAGGGTTGATGGTGACAGCTATTGTCGGTGGAGCATTCATACCTCCAATCACAGGTTTTGTAGCCGATCAGGCCGGTATTCTTGGTGGCTTTTTTGTGCCACTCTTATGCATTATTTATATCACTATATTGGCTTTTACCCTGGCCAACAAAAAAGAAACTGCTTAATCCGATCATGAAAAAAACCAATGTTGCCAGGATACTCGATCAACATCACATCGAATATAAATTATTTAATTACGAGGTTGACGAAAGTGATCTGAGTGCCGAAACCGTTGCAAAAAAGATCGGTCAACCCGTTGAGAGTGTCTTTAAAACGCTTGCGATTCTGGGTGATAAAACAAATACCATTGTTGCCATTGTTCCCGGAAATGCAGAAGTCGACCTGAAAGTTCTGGCAGCTTTGAGCACAAACAAAAAGTGTGCTATGGTTCCGATGAAAGATGTGCAAGTTCTAACGGGTTATATCCGTGGCGGTGTATCACCACTAGGGATGAAGAAAAAATACCCTACTTTTATTGACAAATCGGCCTTTATCTTCAATAAAATATATTTTAGTGCTGGAGTTCGCGGCACTCAAATTGAAATTTCACCCACTGACTTGAAAAAGTTGATTGATCCCGTTATTGGAAAACTCACTATCTAAACCCCGTAGTAAAAGTAATCATGATAAACAGAAGAAAATTTATCTCAAAGGCCTCGGTTAGCTCAGTAGGAATGCTTGTCGGGTCAATTTTTTTAAAGAACAAGTCATATGCTGCCCTCCCATCCGGTGAAGGAAAAACATCAGGCCCTCTTGTAATTTCAACCTGGAATCACGGCCTCGCTGCCAATGATGAAGCCATGCGGATAATTTTGAAAGGCGGACGTGCTGTTGATGCCGCTGAAGCCGGTGTTCGTATTCCTGAAGCAGATCCAAAAAACCTGAGTGTGGGGCTGGGCGGTCTGCCCGACAGGGAAGGAAAAGTAACACTTGATGCCTGCATTATGGACGAATATGGAAACTGCGGTTCAGTTTGTTTTCTCGAACACATCGTCCACCCCATATCCGTAGCCAGACTCGTGATGGATGACACACCACATATAATGCTTGCTGGTTCAGGAGCATTGCAATTTGCAATCGACAATGGATTTAAAAAAGAAAACCTGCTTACTAAACAAGCCAAAGAACTATGGGAAGAGTGGAAAATCGAATCGAAATATCAGCCTGTTCCCAATAGCGAAAACCATGATACCATCGGATTAATAACAATTGATCAGAAAGGGAATTTATCAGGAGCCTGTACCACCAGTGGAATGGCCTATAAGATCAGGGGTCGTGTGGGCGATTCCCCTATCATTGGCGCAGGACTTTATGTGGATAATGAAGTGGGTGGGGCAACAGCAACAGGAACAGGAGAACTTGTCATCAGGACTGTTGGCAGTTTCCTGGTTGTAGAACTCATGCGAAACGGATATCCTCCACAAAAAGCTTGCGAAGAGGCTGTTCGGCGGATTGCCAATTCCAATATTCCGGATATCGAAACTCATCAGGTGGGATATATTGCCGTGAACAAAGCTGGTGAGACAGGAGCATTTTGCCTCCAACCAGGATTCAATTATGCCCTGCATAAAGATGGAAAGAATGAGTTAATAGATGCTGGGAGTTATTTTAAATAAAGTTCAGGATTAAAAGTTTGGAATTTTAGTGAAAATCAATAATTAATGAAACGATATAAACTAAACCACTATGGACTGCAAGTCCTTAGGTTTAAATAACGAATGAAATTCGTTTTGAGATAATTATGAAAATTGATTGAGGTCAGATGCTTGAAGTCGGAAGCGAAAAAGTGTCACAAACTTCTGGCTTCGATCTTCCGAAATAAAATATTTATAGAAACTGAAA
>Ga0070729_10003152_pt1 | contig 19701 bp, 25 predicted proteins | sample tdDd472_FD_66725 | JGI IMG/M metagenome (GOLD analysis project Ga0070729, IMG submission 66725) | Marine sediment microbial communities from the Atlantic coast under amendment with organic carbon and nitrate - tdDd47.2 | ecosystem: Environmental > Aquatic > Marine > Coastal > Sediment | place... | reverse complement strand
AAGGATAGGGACATCGACCGTGATCCAGGTCTCAGTCACTGACGAGGCGATGAGAGGTCGTTTCCCCATTCTTCATGGGAATGCTCGCCTGAGAGAACCCGACACCAACAAGGAATGAAATCACGCCGGTTGCCGTCTTGAATTCGCGCACCCTGATCGCATTCTGCGTCACGCGCGTTCTGGCAGTGACAAGGATTTTCTCCTGCCCATCACTCCCAACCGTCCGCATGATCCACAGGCCGTACCAGCTTGGTCCCTTGCGTTCAGGATCGGCTTTGCACAGCACTTCGACCGTGTGTCCCTCCTCAGCAAGTTCCCGAAGGCCTTGTTCGGTGGTGACGTTTAGTTCGAGGTCAATCGTCTGGTTCATCGCGCATACCAACAGAAACAATGATGGTCGTCTTGTGCCTGAATCTAACGAAGGCATCAATCGTATATTATCGAATTGGATATGGCTCGATAGAGTTCAGTGATCCCGGCAGTGCGCCGGTATCGCTTTGAGCGATAGACAGGGTAGGGGATCGACGGGCTGACGCCCGCTCACCCCAACCCTGACAGTTTCCAAGCCTGTTGATCCGCCTGCCATCCTGTCAGGTCCGAGAAAACCGGCAAGCGCCGCCGCTGGCGTCGGTTCCGGTCGAGAATTCCGGTTCCTCCCACGCGCAGGCGCGCGGTTCCCTCCCAAATTCACGCCCTCCACCCGGTTGTCACGGCCCCGCCAGGCCGCAGGACGGGCTTTGCCCTTACCTGCTCTGCCCTTCGGAATGCATGGGCATTCCAAAGATCAGAACAGGGAAGGCCCGCCCATTGGCGGAAAGGGGAGCAGACCCGGACCGCGTCACGCGAAGGAGGGTCACAAATGACCGCAGAGAAGTTTGACGTTTATTCCCATGTCACCAATCAGATCATCGCGCAGATCGAGGCGGGAACGCCGCCCTGGCGCAAGCCGTGGACCGGCGGCGGGGCATCGGTCAGCTTGCCGGAACGGTTCAACGGTGAAGCCTATCGGGGCATCAATATCCTGATGCTTTGGGCGACGGCGATGGCCAAGGATTACAGCTCAGCCCGCTGGATGACGTTCAATCAGGCCAAGCAGCTTGGAGGCCATGTCCGGAAGGGAGAGAAATCCGCAACTGTCGTGAAGTATGGCACCGTCGAGCGCGAGGACGAAAACGGCGAGGAACGCCAGATCTCCTATGCCAAGGCCTACCGCGTGTTTAACGCCGACCAGATCGAGGGCTTGCCCGCTGAATTCTATATCTTGCCCGATCCGCCCCGTGATCTTGGCACCGAGGCCGACCCCGAGCTGGAGGCGTTTTTTGCCGCGACCGGCGCGCAGATCGACGTGACCGAGGAGCCGCGCGCTTATTACAACATCAAGACCGACAGCATCCACATGCCGCCGATCGTGACGTTTCACAGGGCCGCAGGGTATTACGGCACCTTGGCGCATGAGCTGACCCACTGGACAGGGGCGACAAAGCGGCTGGACCGTTTGGGCCGGTTCAATGACCGCAAGGCCTACGCCTTCGAGGAGCTGGTCGCGGAAATCGGAAACTGCATGCTTTGCGCGCAGATCGGGGTGGAGCCTGAGTTCGATCAGAGCGCGGCCTATGTCGAAGGATGGCTTGAGGCGATGAAGGAAGACAGCCGCGCGATATTCCGCGCCGCTTCCGAGGCGCAGAAGGCCGTCGATTACATCATGGCCCACACGGCGCAGGCCGACCGGATGGCCGCCGAGTAACAGCCCGCACCGCCGAAATAATCGAGGCCCCCGTCAGCAGGCGGGGGTCTTTTGCGTTTCCGTGTCATCTTGGTTGTGAGCGGTTTTAGGATGACCTGTCGGCGGGCAACCTGAAGGCCACCCGCCGACAGGCCCGGCGCTTCGCGCGGACGCCCCAAAGGGGCGGATCGCTGGCGGCATCCTCTTCAGCCTGGATCGCAGTTTTCCAAGAAATGCTAGACCAATCTGTTTACATGAGAAGTGGAGGCTGGAAAGCTCTCACTATTTAGGGCTTTGCCGAAGGAATCTCGGATGCGGAAGATTGATCCCGAAGGAGTTTGGGAAGATTTTGAAGATCAACTTGATGAACAGTCGCGATACTACAGAAGCTCTTGGAACACGCTCGCCAGTGCAGCAGATAGGAAGATCGCAACCGAAAACTACGCTCTTACAATTGGCGTCATGTTCGAAGGCTATATCAATGACCTTATCTTTGCCTATGCGAACCGCGACTGCTCTCGTGTGATGCAGCACCTTGAGAACAGTGTGCGGGAAACGCTTGCAGCCATTCCCAAGGCGGAAGCCGCGTTCAACAAGTTTGCGGAATTCAAACACCGGGATCACCTGACTAGGTCAGAGCTTAAGGCAATACTCGACCCAGAGGGCCGAAACACGTCTTTTCCGAATTTTGTGGCTATTGAGGATCGTGCACAGCAATGGCTTGCCGAACAGCACCGCAGCAAATTCACTGGATTGAATGCCCAGCAAAGAGCGGTGATCAACGCTGTAATAGCGACTCGCAATAACCTCGCGCATCGCAGTAAAGGATCGCTAGACCGACTGAACGACGCGTTCAATGCAGGAGCACTTTATCCCTCCGGCCTTCAGCGAAATGTTAACCGCATTCAACAAGCTGGACATTACCTGAAAGCAAAGCATCCCCCTAATAGTCCAGAGACCCGCGCAACGATCATGGGGCGTCTCCTGAAGGACGCCGCCGAGAGCATCGTTCATTGATCGGCGATACGCCAGAAAAGATCGTTTTCGCCGGTGGCAGAAACGTATAGGTTTTGGCTGATGCAGTGCCGTATCCGAGGTCCGGTTTGAGCCTGCCCGGGCGGTCGACCTCTACATTCAGAATTTGGTAGTTAGATGCCAGTCCGTGGCGGTACTCGCTACTCCTTTGCCCATGAAAAGCACGCTTTGCGGTGTTCCAAAACCAACGCGTCGGTGTCGACACCCTGCTTTGCCAAACCTTCTCCGACCATACCGCGTTTGAACCCGTATTCTGCTTCGCCCTCGCGGTTCGGCGGCACATCCGGTCCCGATTTGACTTCACTCTGTCGTACTACCAGCGAAGGGAACTGCGGAAGATCGTTGGCCGCACAATGGCGGATGATTGATTGCATCAACCCGCCTTGGCCGCCAATTTTTCGATAATAGGTGGACCATTCTGCCTTGGGGTTGTTGACGCAGGCCAACGCCAGTTCCTTATAGCTGCATAGGCGACCTTCTTTGGCAGCCGTGGCCAGAAAGGCTATGGCACGGGGAATGTCAAAATGCGGTGCCACCTTAGCGGCACTGCGTCCCGCCAGAATGCGCTTTGCTGCGTCTAGGTTTTCTTGTTCTTGCGGAGTCAATTTTTGAGCGGCTTCGCTACGTTTGATAAGCAAGTCCAAGGCTTCGTCGTCGCGGGTGGTGAGGTAGTCGGTCATTGGTTCGGTACCTTTTAAATCTCGAACAGTGGGGAGTTATTGTTAAGTCCCAATTGTTTCGTAGGGGAAGGGCGTTGGCGTTCAGTTAGCCTCAATTGAAATTCGCACTGCGCCCAGTTCAACGCCGAGATCACTAGCCAAAAGAGCACGGTGGTGATCGATTATTTGGCCGAAGGTCATTGCTCCAATTGGAGATGGATCATTAGTGCTCGAATCCGCTGTACGGCCCTCCATCCTAGAGACAGATGCGTCATCGCGGCGACGAAACCCCTTCGCGCTCTCTAAACTGACAGGGGCCATTTTTTCCCAATCTCCAAGAGTAAGCTGCCCAAGAATTTCATCGCTATCTACATATGTCACTGGATTGCGATAACCCGGCCATTCAACGCCAGCGTCTGTATTGGCAAACTCGTCAAACTGGATAAGCCAGCGCCCATCTTCATCCTGAACAACGTCACGTATGGTTGCGATCATGAAGGATCGCCCGTGGTGATCTGGATCGCCTGACCTCAGGCGGTCATGCGCATTATGAACAAGGATAACATGTGTAGCCCTACGCGCCTTAACAGGGTCGACCTTCCACCAACCGGTGCCACCCAGTTCGATGATGTCGTCGCGTTGCTTGCTGGTGAAGATCAGTAAAATTGAAGACATTTTATACTCCTTTTTGTATCTACTGATACTTTTGTATCATTTATGGGGGGGGTGCAATACTTTTTATATAAAAAATATAATAAAGCCTAGCCAACTATGCCATTGTAGAGTCTAAGATCTGCTCTTTATGTCGTTTTTCATAAATAGGTTCAGCACTGGCCATTGTTTTCATTGACACGCGCTTGTCACAAAAGACTTCAATACTGATCGCCAAACAGTTCGGTGCGTTGCAAAACCGTCAGACACCGGTTCAGCGCGTTGCAGGAGGCAGGATCGGTCATGGACCTGGAATCCGTTCCGAAAGGCGTGTGGCAGAAGGCCGAGGAACGGGCGGCCTTGCTTCGACCACTTGCCGCGCTCCATGAAGGGGTCTGATGCCGGAGAGTGCAGAATCCTACGCTAAGGCGGTTTGATCATTTTTTTGACCACCTGTATTCACCGGTGAGAAGGATGTGGGCCCACCAGTCATGCAGATCGTCTTTTGAAAGAGGATGCGGGTCTCGAACAGGTCGCCCTCAAGATCGCGGCATGTGTCCGGAATGAACTCATATGGGTTGCGCAGCAGGGCAAGCGTGCTGTCGATGCCCTTTGCGGATGGAATGCTGGACATCGATTATTTCCCCGTAACGTTTTCTTCTCGGTGGTTACGTTCGGGCTTGTTCTGCGCCGAGCGGAAGCTGTCCCAGAACAGCAGGGCCGCACCGCAGAAAATCGCCACATCCGCAAGATTGAAGGACGGCCAGTGGTATGTTCCGTAATGGAAATCCAGAAAATCCGGGACGGCCTGATAACGCAGCCGGTCGAGGACATTGCCGAGCGCGCCGCCGATGATCAGACCGAGAGCGGCAGCCGTCAGCCTGTCCGGCGCGCGCCACAACCAGATCAGCAGCCATGCCACGATCACGCCAGCAAGCGCGATGAGACCCCACCAAGGCACGATCCCGCCCAGCATACCGAAGCTGACTCCATCGTTCAGAACCCGCACGAGATTGAGAAAGGGTAGAACCTCGACGCCGCGCTCAAGCGCCGGTGTGTTCAGCGCAAGCGCCTTGGTACCCTGATCGAGGCCGAACGCCGCGATCGCGCAGAGCCCGCCCAGAACGCGGCTGTTCATGCCGCTGCCTTCAGATCGGCCCGCGCGTCGCGGATGATCGCCCATGACGAGTGCAGGAACAGCCCGGCGATACCGAAAGCGACGATGAGGTCTGGCCATGCGCTGCCCAGCCACGCCACAAGACCGGCGGCAACGACGACCGCCGCATTACCGATGGCGTCGTTGCGCGAGAAGAGCCAGACGGCCCGCATGTTCGCGTCGCCCTTGCGGAACCGCAGCAGTGGCAGAACGGAGATGGCGTTGACGACAAGGGCGATCATGCCAAGCAGGCCCATGAGACCTGCATCCGGCGTCGTCTGTTCGAAGACCCGGACGATGGTCGTGCCGAGGACGCCAAGACCGAGGAGCCCGAGGAAGATGCCTTGGATCAGAGCCGACCGTGCCCGCCAAGCGAGGCTCCAGCCGATGGCCAGCAGGCCGAGGAAGGTGATCGCGCCATCGCCGATGAAATCGAGCGCATCGGCCTTCACGGCCTGCGATCCGGAAATGAAACCGCCGATCATTTCGAGGACCCCGTATCCCACGTTCAGGATCACGACGATCCAGAGGGCGCGGCGGTAGGCCGGGTCCTGATGGGCAGGATTCGGCGGAATGTCTTCATCGCCATCGATCCGGTCGAAGCCATAGCCTGTCACCGCGACTGCCTTTTCGATGTCCGGCAGGCGCGCTTCGGGGGCATTCAGTGTCATGATGTGAGTTGCGGCCGACACCTTCACATCGCCGGGCGCGACTCCGGCCGACTGTGCCGCCCGCTCGATCTGTGCGGCATCCTTGGCGCAGTCCATACCGGAAACCCGGTAACGGACGGGCGGGGCATCTGCCGTCAATCCGGCACTTTCGGTGTTGGCCATGGTCGCGCTATTCCTGCTAGGATGAATCAAAGAACAACATATCAGCGAGGAGTGATATGGCGCAATTCGTCGATGACCGCAAGAGCGCAACCATCGAGCGACGGGCGAAGCTGTTTCGCGGCTTCGCGGACCCGAGCCGCCTGGCCATCCTCGGTGCACTTTGTAACGAGCCATTGGCCGTTCACGAGCTCGTCGAGCGGACGAAACTATCGCAACCCAACGTCTCCAACCATCTGAGGTGCCTGCTGGAGTGCGGGCTTGTCGCCAGCGATCGCCATGGGCGTTTCATCCGCTACCGTATCAGCAGCCCGCGCATCACGGTTCTTCTGAGCGATGTGGACGCACTTCTCGACGTGGTCGCAGAGGGCGTTGAGGCGTGTGACAATTATCGTGAGGCGTGAGTCAGAACGGACGGCCGGTCGACTCGGCGCAGATCGGTTGGAAAGATGTTGTCCGTGTGCAGGGTCCGACCGGAATCCTGCTGAGGTTCGACAAGCTGGCTTCGGAAGAGACACCATTCATGTATCACTGCCACATCCTCGAACACGAGGATGCGGGCATGATGGGGCAGTTTACGGTCACATAACAGGACCCCACCCGCTCGACACCGGGCGTCGTCAAGAGCTTACGTCTTCTTGCGGCGTTCTATCAGGTGCCGGTGTCGCCTTGTTGAAACGCATTACGGAGTATGTCTAGACCCGAACGGAGAACACCTCGCTAAGCTGCGGGTCCGCCGAAGCGGCCGTCCAGTCGCTCGGCAGTATTCGTCAAAAAGGGCTCCCTCAAGCCGTTCGCTGCGATCTGCGCGAACGGCTGCTTCGACGCTGCGGCCGTTCACTGAACCGTCTGTGACAGGCTGCTGAACTTATTTGTGAAAAACGACACTTTATGAACGGACAGACGATAAAGCGTTCCAAAACGGTCGTTTTTGTCCCCCCGCCCTGCACCACGGCAAATCAAGCTGTTGATAAGGACAAAAACCCCGGCCAAAACCGTTTGAGTTTTGGGACGTTTATGGCACCATCATCGACATGATTATCGGATACGCCCGCGTCAGCACAGACGGCCAGAAGCTCGAAGCCCAAACCGACGCCTTGACGGAGGCCGGGGCCGAGCGCGTGTTCGCGGACAAGATTACCGGTTCGGCCAGGTCGCGCCCCCAGCTCGACCAGATGCTCGACCATTTACGCGAGGGCGACGTGGTGGTGGTCACGAAATACGACCGGCTTGCGCGGTCGCTGCGTGACCTTCTCGACATCGTGGAAGTCATTGCTGCACGTGGCGCAGGGTTCCGGTCTCTGGCCGAGGACATCGACACGACGACCCCGGCGGGCCGTCTGGTGTTCCACGTGTTCGCATCCATTGCCCAGTTTGAGCGCGAGCGGATATCAGAGCGCACCAAGGAGGGCCTACAGGCCGCCCGCAAGCGTGGCCGCGTCGGAGGCCGTCCCCATGCCCTATCAGCAGCGCAGTGCGACGAGGTGCGCCGGATGCGGGACGTTGAGCACCGGCCTTTGGCCGAGATTGCCCGCTTGTTCAAGGTCAGCACGAAGACGATCCGGCGGGCCTAGTTAAGTGGCTTTTGAGCCTGATGGTTTGTTGTCCTTGCGCGCATCGATTAGAACAATGTCTTTGTTGCCTGTCAGCTCTAGCCGCTTCAAAATTCGCTGCACGCGGGTCAGCTGGGAGTATGAAAAATAGACGATGGCCTTTATGGCGCGCTGCGCATCTGACGATGCTTGATAGATGTCCGTCTGTTTCTTCAGGTTCATCTCCAGCTTTGTGTTCTTGGCGAGTTTCATCTCAATGAGAGTTTTTTCCCTGCCACGCGATATCTTGAAGTCTACAGGTCCTCGCCCATCATTTGCTTCGGCACCAGCGTCAGATGGTGTCCCAAACCAAACCAGTCGATACAGAATCTGGATATCCTTCTCCCGTTCGACCGAGTTGCCATTGTCATCGTAAAAAATACGCCACCCCCCCATGTCCTCGATGACGTGCTTTAAGTAGGCAAGCCGAGCATGGGCTTCTTCGTATGTGCCAGGTTTCAGTTTGTAGAAGTCGGTCTCTGCAAGAACAGGTTGAAGAATTTCGCGGAGCCGTTTCGAGAAGAATAATTCTGTTGCGAAGACTTTCTCAAAGCTAAGATCAGTAGCGGCGTCGCCGGTGTCCTCCTTGAGCTTGATGTAGTAGTCGATAAGCTCAGGAAACTGGCGGATTGTTGCGGCGGCAGCATCCCCGCGTTCAGCTTTGGAGGGGTGCCGTCCCCTTTGCTTTCGCGCTTTGAGTTCTCTTTCGAAATAGTTGCTCACGGATGCGCGCAGACTGCCATCAGGTATCGCGGCAGGGATATCTTGAAACTTGTGGATCAGGTCGTTCGTGTTGATCCATGTATCGTCGCGCGTGAGCATGTCCTTGGGAGTGAGGATGATGAAATCGCCCTCAAACCATGGAAGATCGTAGCATTTTCTCTGCCAGGACTGTGTTTTGAAGTTAAAGATTGCGCGATCAATCCAGACTTTTCGCGTCTGTTTGTCTTGCAAATGCGCCTTCGCAAATGCCTCCGTGTACGTGCACAGGAAATCTTGGATCAGGTTCGTCACGAAGTCACTGATATTGTCCCGCCCGACGCCACTTGAAACCAGGCATACCTTCTCCAGGTGAGAGCTTTCAGTGATACTCTCTTCGCCAAAATTGGCGAAGATGATATTGAGGTTCTCATGGAGGCTGCGCGCGAAGTCCATCCCAAGGCCTGACCCGCCATTACCCACCATCGAGAAGCCAAACCAGTTCTGTTTTACCTCAGGAAAGCAGTACCAGTTGCGAAGCATGCCGTCGCTGACGTGGCTGTCAGCAGCTCGGTCCCGTAGGAACACCAGGTATTCAATGATGCTCTCGTGTAAGTCCTGATATTCTTGCTTTTCGCTGTGAAATAAAAGGAAAGGGTCAATAAATAGGGGTAGATCGTTGATGATTGAAACGTCGAAAGCACCGTAATCATCAACGATTGATTTCTCTAATCCAAACGCGTCGCTGAAAAAAGTCGCCAATATGTTACCCCTTGCATGATCCTATCACCGTGAACCTCTGCCCCGCCGCGCAGAAGGTCGAAGCACGTCGAATGCGGCATGAAGGTCTACGATCCCCCACGCCCGAGATCGCAGACCTTTTTATAATGAGCACAAAAGCTGTGAGACGCGTGTAACTCGCAGATGGCCAGTGATTGTTACCGAGCGCTTTGCCGCCTCCACGACAAGACCGCCTTCTTGATGTCCGACTGAGGTTCATCGCCTGCCCAGCGGTCCCAGAATTCAACGGTGGCACTGTTTGGCTTGTACTTCGGTTCACCAACCCGCACCCGTGTCGGTAGCAAGCTGGCGTCACCAACTACCAACGCTTCACCAACATCCAGCACAGGCAAGAGATCGCCAAAACCTCCAAGGCTGTCTGGTAAAAGACGTCGAATTACTGCCTGATCATCACCGTTCGTCAGACGCATAGCGATGACATTATTACACTGGCTGAGAACTGTACGATTCACTTCAGACGGTCGCTGGCTGATGACAACGAGTCCCATGCCGTACTTCCGCCCTTCCTTCGCGATCCGCTCGAAAATTCCAACAGATATGTCATCGACACCATCCCGTCCGGCACGCTCAGGAATGTAGAGATGAGCTTCGTCACAAAAGAGTGCAACCGGATGGCGTGCCTCAATTGGGGTCCACTGTGTGATGTTGAAGATCAACCTCGCAATCAAGCTTACCATCAAGGGAAGAATATCTGACGGCACTTCTGAAAAATCTATTATCTTTATACCACCGTTCTTATCCGGCTGGATACCTCTACTACCCGTCAGTAAGTGAGCAAGCTTGGGAAGCCACTCCATCGTCATGCATTCTGCGTGTGGCTGAAAAAGAAATCCAAGACGGCGATCAAGATGCTTTGCTTCAAAGCGTGCAATCAGACGGCTGAGCTTTCCATTAAAGTCGCCCGCTTTATCCGTCCCCGCTTTGGCTCCCTCAACCCTCTCTTTGTCTAGAAAAGAAAGGCGATCTAGTATCGCCGTCAACGGAAAGGGCACCGGGCTATCTACAGTGAAATTTGCCAATACTTCCGCGTGCCCCCCGTCTTCGAGGTACTTGCGTTTCGCATCAGTGATACTGTTTGCCATAACCATCGCTTGGTTCGGCGCGTTCTGGTCTGAGCGATCAACAAACAGGGAAACCATCGCTTCGTAACCAAGAAGCCAATATGGCAGATAAAGCACACCTTTATCCAAGCCTACATCGTTTCCAAGATCGCCCGGACCAGCCACCCGCAAATGCCTGAATTCTTCACCATTCAGAGTTTTGTACTCACCGTGGATATCAAACAAGATGGCGTTCGCCTGTTCAAGAGCTGCCACTTGATCAAGCATCCGAGCCGTTGTGTAGGACTTACCCGACCCTGTACTTCCCACGACAATTGCATGCCGTTGGAAGAGCTTATTGCCGTTCAGGAACGCCGTAGCGTTTTCATCTAGGGTATATTTGCCCAGCTCGAGCTGTGGGCCGTCGCCTGTAACATTGGAGATAACCTGCATGAAGTCTGTAAGGCGCTTACCCTCAAGAGCAAAGCAGTTCGCATCAATCTCGGGTACTGTTTCTAGGGTGCGTCTGAAGACATTCTCGGCAAGCCCGAGCTTTGCTATTAGCGTTCCTATCAACGAAATGCGAACAAGGTTGTTCTCTGGCAGCTCCACGATGTCTTCCGCTTCTGCCCCTTCTTTGTCGGGAAGAACATCCAGCGCCTTCCGGGTGATCCGAGAGACAACGCCGACAAGATGCTGTCCGGCTTTGCTGCTTTGGATCGCCACGAGCCTGTTGACCTGAACACGCTTCAATCGTTCAAGTTCATCAACGCGGACAACCACAACGGCAGTATCGACAGCGATAATCTTGCCAAGCGCCTCAGAATCTTCGTAATCAAAAATCGGCATCTTTTCCCTCACAGCACCATCTTATTGAAATATTCGAATGACCAGACATCTGCATGCGGGATGGTAATCCCATCCGGGTAGTCTGGTGAGTATACACGGGTCCCCTCTCCATCTTTTTCAAGGCCGAGGTACGCCTGCCCTGCGTTCTTCGCGAGAAAGGTTTTGGCCTCATCTGTTAATGTTCGTGCCAATATGACGATGGGGACATTGCGCTGTCGGCACCTTTCGACAATTTTTGGCTGTATGTGGCGATCTCGAAAACCATAGCCGATGCATAAAAAGGACGATGCTGCGTCTAGGGCTGCATCTGCCCCTTGGATAGCCGAACGGAAAGGTTCGTCATGGGTTCGTTCGTACTTGCTGACACCAGGGGTAACGATCAACGGCTCGAACGTCTCAGGAAGGTCCACCGATATTGGGAGTGAAATGACGCGCCCGTCTATCCCCGTAAACCAGTCAAGAGACCCATGCACTTTCCAAATTCTGACTGTCCTGGCTGGATGCGCACCTCGACGGATTGACACTACATCAGCGCCCTCGCGACCGCAGATTATGCCGGGGACAAATCCGGTCGCATGCACATGCCCTGCGATATCAGCGGCGTACTCTGCAACACGGTCATAGTTGGGCGTGACTATGTTGACGACCATGTGCGTACTTTTGAACATCCCCTCGATCAGATCAGAAAGGTGAAATTTCTCATTACCACGGACTGCACGCGCCATCACAGCAAGATCGTCCGTCGCTATAGCTTTCCAGGTCAGGCCTACAATTTTCTGCACCAAGGGAAGTGGGGCAGCTGTTTTCAGCAACGCCTCCTCAAGGCCGTCGCCATTAACAAGTGAGGTTCTTATGAGAAGCCATGCGTCCGTTTCGGCACCTTCGGCAGGTATCACATGATCTAGGAGATACTGAGCTAACTCTCCCATGCCGCGAATTTTATGCGCAACAGAGGCACCACTTCCGAGGACGACGGCAGGATGCTGCTGAAAACAGCTCTGAGCGGCAACAGCAATCTTTTCTAGTATCTGGTGGTCTTCACTCATTACGGGAGTCCTTCTTAGACTCTGGATTATGCAATCAGCACAGTCCCAGAGGCTCGATATAATGCGTTAAGCCCATCATGCCGAACGCGAAACTGGCTTCGGCGCTTGATGATTGGCTTTACTGACCCGACGGCCTCGATTTTGATACCAGGATCATAGTACACGTTCCCGGTAGCAACTGCGGCCAGCAGCAGCAGAACGTCAGTGCCTTCACACAACTCCACTCGCGCCCCATAGCTGTATTCCGGCGGCGGAAACTGCATGAGGGACGGCACATAGACGGCCTTGGCATGCTTGCGGTTCCAGTGGGCGATGATGCCCCGAAAACCCCATGACGCCGCTACGTTGTCATCCTGGTCGAGCAGGACAATCCCGCCATCAAGATCGGTGATCTTACCCGTGGTGGTGTCGAAGCCAGTGAGCCGCAGCATCAGGCCAGTTTCCGGGTGGAAATCGCGGTTGGCCGCATAGATGCCGCCGAAGTTGATGCGGTCTGCCTTGCCTGATTTGTCGGCATAGCCATAGCGCCGCAGGAACGCGGCAACGCCCTCGTCCCGGTACAGGCCGCCGGTCGGTTCCGGTGTCATCAGGGTGACGGGGCTTTTTGCGCGGTATCTGATGAAATCATTCACCCCGTATTGCTTGACTTCCCAGCCCATGAAATCAGGATCGGCATAGCCGTTCGGGGAAATGCCCAGCTCAGCCTCCAGCGTGTAGCCGCCGCCGTTGCGGGCGCTGTAGGGTTCCGGCACCCCTGCCCTGCCCATCTTCTGCGATGTGATCCAGCCCTTGGCGTGGATGCGCCGGAGTGCCGCCAGCAACGCCTCTTTCGGATCGGTGCCGCCCTGCCGCAGTTTTTCGAGGTCGAGGAAGACGCCGATCGCATTGAGGCCGGGCACGGCAGCGTCAAAGGCGCGGGCAACCGGATCATCACTGGCAACGACATGGCCCAGAACGCGGCCATCCGGGCAGATTCCGAAAAACAACACCCGGCCTTCGTCGCGCGATTTCATCAGGACATTCGGCGCGCGCTCTGCCCCGCGCAGAAAGCCGGACATCCGAACCTCAGGGTATTTCGGATAGAGGATAAGCTGCGCATCCGGCGCGGGCGACACGCCATCATCATCAAGCCAGAAGAAGCGCACCATGGCCTTGGCCCTGTCGCGGACGCTGCCAGCGCGGCTGCTGTCATCACTCTCAACCTCTCCATGCGGAATGATGTTCAGCGCCCCGAAGCCGCCACCCAGATAGACCTGGTTCTTCGAGTTGTCATTCGGGGCCAGCCGCTTTGCATAGAACCGGGCCGCCCCATGGGCGGCCATCCGGTCAAGCAGGCCGGTGAGCGTTGTTATCAATCCATTGACCTTCAATGCAGAATTCCTCTGCATCAGAGGACAGCCAGAAGGCCAGTGAGTCAATGACGTTGCCGGGCGGCAGACGCCCCCTGCCCTTCAGCGCACATTCCCAAACGCGCCCACAGCGCCAGCCAGCCGCTCTGGCAGCTGTCCATGTTTCGGCGTCCCTTTCCCGATTGCGTCCGATTTTGGTGCGCCAGAATTCTTCGCGGCTTTTCGGCCAATGGAACATCGGGCAGTCATGACCATGCCAGAAGCAGCCATGCACCCAGATGAGCGCGCAATATTTCGGGAAAATCAGATCGGGCCTGCCGGGAAGATCACGGCCATGAAGCCGGAACCGGAAGCCGCGCGCATGCAGACCCTTGCGGATGATCAGCTCAGGCTTCGTGTCCCGCCCCCGGATCGCCGCCATGTTGCGGCTCCGGGTGGCGGGGTCATGGACATCAACCAACTTTGCGCAGGTCCGGCCCTTCTGTCAGTGCCAGAATATGCGGCCGCATCAGGCGGGCGACCTCGGTAAAGACCGGCACGGCGACCGAGTTGCCGAACTGCTTGTAGGCCTGAGTATCCGACACCGGAATGCGGAAGCTGTCATCATAGCCCATCAGGCGCGCGCATTCGCGCGGCGTCAGGCGGCGCGGATTGTTGCCCGGCCCCCGGCTGACAAGGATCTCCGATCCGTCCTTGTAGTAGCGGGCTGAGAGCGTCCGCGAGATGCTGTCGCCATCGACCAGCCCGAAGCCAAAGCCGTTGCCCGCTGCTTTGTGCTTTGCCGCGTATCCCTGCAGATACTGCCAGAGCTTATCGCTGAGCGTGTACTTGTCACTGACCCGTGCATCGCGGCCTACGGTGAAATGACTTTCCGGCGCTTCCGTCCCGTCTTCAGGGTGCAGCACATCGCGCATGCCGCGCCCTGCCCGGCCCGGCAGCACCAGATCATCATAGGAAAACCCGGTGTTCTCACGGAAGCCAACCATCACGATCCGTTCGCGGTGCTGGGGCACGAAATTGGCGGCATCAATGATCCGGGTGTGCAGCGTATAGCCCAGCTCTTCGGTCAGCTTGCGCCGGATCACGTCAAACGTGCGGCCCTTGTCATGGCTTTTGAGGTTCTTGACGTTCTCCAGCAGGAACGCCGCCGGGCGGTGGTGCATCAGAATACGCAGCACGTCGAAGAACAGCGTGCCCTGGGTTTCATCCTGAAATCCGTGCAGCCGCCCGAGGGCATTCTTCTTGGACACGCCCGCGATGGAAAAAGGCTGACAGGGGAAGCCTGCTACCAGAACATCATGCTCCGGAATGTCGGCGGCATCGACTTCGCGGATATCGCCCGCGATAGGCCGGTTGTCAGGGAAGTTGGCGTGATAAGTCTTCTGGGCAAAAGCGTCCCATTCAGAAGTAAAGACGCAGCGCCCGCCCGCGCTGGCCATTGCCTTGCGCAGACCGCCGATTCCGGCGAATAGGTCGATGAAGGTAAAGGCCCCTTCAGGCTGCGCGCCCTTGTGTGCGTCGATCTGCATGCGCAGCAGGTTGATGACCCCGTCCCGTGGCACTTCTTCGCCGCGTTTCCAGCGGTAGACGTGCCCCTCGGAGTAGCCTAGCACCTTTGCTGCCTCTGGCACACTCCAGCCGGTCTGCTGAATCAGCATCTCAAATTCGGTCATCCTGCCCGCACTCCTTGTTCCCCGTTATCTGGGAATATTTCTGACACTGTGGCGTTAGGATTCCCCTAATGCAAGAACATAGTGGAAACAGTTGATCAAAAAGAACCAGCGATCATACGCTCCCGCCCGGAACCATATCAGGTAATCTGAGGGTAACTAGGCAACTGGGAAATCTGCGTTGTCTGAGAAAACCGGCGTATGTAAATACTTCTAATGTTGCGAGGGGGCTGATCCGAATGGCTAAACGGAAGACATTTGAGGAAATTCTTAACTCTGAATTTCGGTGGCCTGCGCCGGGGGACAAGCCGTTTGTTGTCGCTGACGATCCGTTCGATAATGCGAACATTGCCAACGATGGGTTTACACGCCTTGTTCTCATGAAGGAGGGTTACAAATCCGCTGCGGATTTGATGGTTCAGGCAGCTGCCAGTGATCGCCAAACGCGCGACATCCTCGTGTTCCCTATCATTTTCAACTACCGGCAGTTCCTAGAACTAACACTTAAATATCAACTTGCTACGTTCGGACCGGAGGTCGGAATCCAGCCAAATTGGAGATCACACGACTTGGCCGTGCTATGGTCTGAGTTCTTGGCAATGCTTGAGCACTATGGAACCGACGACCCTGACGAGGCCGATCCGGTGGTGGGTAAAATTATCCTTGAGTTCGCAAAGATTGATCCCGGCTCATATTCATATCGTTACCCGGTGGATCGACAAGGGAACCCCGTGCCAGTTGCCTATTCCGACCTGCATCTGCCAACGCTGGCCAACGTCATGCAGGGGGTTGCGGGATATTTTACAGGTTGCGACGGTTACTTGGGTAGCCTACTCGCCGCCAGTCCCTACTGAGCACTGCCATGTACTGAGCACTGCCATGCTGCAAGGAACCCCTGCTCCGTACACATAAGCGCCATTAGCTGGCCTGCATTCTCTCATTCAGCGCTTTTGCGAGATCGCGGGAGGTGTGGAATACCGCTAGGATAGTTACAGCTTCGGGGCCAACCTCGTAGACAACCAGGTAGGGAAAATCTGCAATGCTGAGCTCCCGCGTCTCAGGGTGGCGTCCGGGACGACCCAAGGCCGGAAACTCAGGCAGCTTCTCTGCCGCACTCACGATTCCCCAGTACACCCTCTCAGCCGCAACGGGGTTATCCAGAGCGATGTAATCCACGATCCCTTCAAGATCGCGGGCCGCAGGTTCAGCAATGACCAGTTGCTTCAACGTGACCAGCCGTGCTTTGCTGCGATCCCGGCAAAGACCTCGCCCGCAGGCGCGACCTTGCCTTCGCGGGTGGCGGCGATGCCGTCTCTGATCCGTTCCATCTGCCAGGTGTTGGCTTCAAGATACTGCTCAATCGCCTGATTGACGATGTAGTTGCGGGAACGGTCCATCGCGCCCGCTAAGGCGTCGATCTCGGCCACCTTGGCCGTGCGGATGGTGATCGGTTCGGATGCTGCGCGCTGCGGCATAGTGTGCTCCAATGTAATCATCTGTAATCATAGCATCGTCTGGTGTGGAATCCAAGCTGTGAACAATGCCGAGGCAGGCCAGCCTTCCCCTGCCGCTCCTTGACTGACCAAGCATCTATTGATTAATCGGGTTTTTTGGTTTATCCGGTTAGTATAAATACCAGATAATTATAAGGAGGGGCCATGCCCACAGTCGTCATAGCGTCTCCCAAGGGTGGTGCCGGGAAGTCCACCACGGCAGTCCTCTTGGGAACAGAGCTTGCTCATGCGGGCGCAAATGTTGTCATGCTGGACTGCGACCCCAACCGGTCTCTGACTCTGTGGGCAGACCGGGGGCCGCTGCCCGACCGGATCAGTGTTCTGTCGAGCGTCAGCGAATCTGACATCGTGAAAACGATCAAGCGACACGATACTGACGGCCAGATCGTGATTGTTGACTTGGAAGGCGTGGCGTCCCGCCTTGTTTCCCGTGCGATCTCGCAGGCTGATCTCGTCATCACGCCCATGCGCGCCACCACTCTGGACGCAACAATCGGTGTCCGCGCCCTGCAACTCATCTCGGAAGAGGAAGAGGCGCTGGACAGGAAGATTCCGCATGCCGTTGTCTTCACCATGACGAAGGCCATCAAGTCCAAGCAGCATACTGGCATCGCAGGGTCTCTGGCGGAACAAGGTGTAGATCTGATCAATCCCCCGCTGATGGAGCGCGCAGCTTTCTCTGCGCTCTTTGAGTTCGGAGGCGACCTGCATACCATGCCAGCGCAAGGCAACATGGAAGGCGCTATTGAAAATGCCGCGCAGTTTGCGCAGGCGGTCTATCAGCGCCTGGCCGGGGAAATGGGATAATGACCGACAAGCCGTTTAACATCGACCTTGGCCGTCTGAAAACACGCGAAAAAGACAGAAGCGCGCAGGCTGTTGAGAAAACCGACAGGGCAGGTGAAGAGCTTGGCTTTGTTGCGCGTGAGCCTCAGAAGAAGCGCGGACGGAAGCCAAGCCCCCGCACCGGACAAGTGCATGCCAAGGTAATGCCCGGAATTTCAGAAGAAATTGCCAACGAGGCGCGGCGCAGAGGCGTTCAGCAAGGGGTCATCATCGAGGAGGCTTGGAAGCTGTATAAAAACAAATCCGGTATTTGAAATTATCCGGTATTTTTTCTGTTCTGCATCCATTTCCGACAGAAACCCAAGAAAGCTGCTTCAGGATTTCGCGGTGTTTCGGGCAGCCACTGCCGCCATTCTCGTTCCAAGTAGTGAACGTCATGACCAGGTGCGAGCATGCGTGCGGTTTCATAAACATCCGGATCAAGCTGCGGTGCCACAGCTTGTGGTAGGACTACTTTGATGTTCTGCCGGTTCGTGAAAAGGATCATGTCCTCCTGCTCATCCATTTCGATAGAATAATCGGGCATATGGTCGTGCGACTGGTCTTCACGGATGATGTTCATGACCAGACGCCGGAACTCGCGGAGCGTGGAGTTTGATCCACACTTTTTCTGAAGAAGTGACAGACCGATCCGCCATTCCCTTTGTGCGCCACAATGCTTGCGGGCAATCTCATAAATGCGGCGTTCGAGAGGTTTGCGAAGACGGAAATAATCGCGATGAAGAGTCAGAACTTCTTTGGACCGGATCGCATTGAACACCCAATCCGACAACTTGACCTCGACTTCCTGCATCCGCCCGTCACGAGTTTCCCGGACAACCTCGGCACTTTCGATCAGTCCGAATGTCCGGAACACTTCCTGACCGCCTGTCACAATGTTGGTGCTGATCCGTGTGCCAGCCAGCCGCTCCAAAGCCGCTTTGAGCTGAGCATACCCCGAACCAGCCGTATTCCGGTTGGTTGCCACGAGCATGTCGAAAGCCCGGAAGCGAACCGCTTGCGACACTTCCTTACCTTCGTTGATGGCTGTCATGAGCTGACTGATGCAGTAGATCAGAATATCCCTGTCATGGACCGTCGCGAGCCCATCTACCGAGGGTTTGATCGCGATCTTGATGCCATTGTGCTGATACTCGCGGACGCGCGTATCCGGCTTGGTCGAGAGCGAAAATATCGGATGCTCCATCGAGGCCATATCAGCCTTGGGAACAGCATCAAAAATATCGCAGACGAAAAAATCGCCTTGCGGATACCTGTCGGGCAGGAGGGGGGATCGGTTGATCGCGCTCTCGTCAGACAAAGCGAAATCCTTTCGTACTTTCACACACAGTAGGGCTGAATTAGAGAGAAGTCACGATGATTCGTACTTTCACACACAGGGGGAGAGCTTTCGTACTTTTACCCACGTTCTTTCGTACTTTCACACACACTCTTTCGTACTTTCACACACGGAAGTGTTAAAATACGTCTTTCTTATCAAATGCTTGTGGGCGATTTTTTTTGCTTAACACAGAGTCTAACACATATTTAACACTAGAGGCCTGTGGATAACTCTAGTTTCAAGTCATGGGTAACTATCCATCTGAAGCGCTTTTCCCCTCACCTTCGATAGAACACGCAGGCATCGACACCCGTGGTTGTCGTGGTCCATGCCGCCCCGAGGACAGCGCATGTGGACGCGTTGCTGGCCAAGAAACGAGGAAGCGTTACCGTCAGCACCAGGGCCAGAACCAATGCACCCAGACCTAACCATGGCAGGCGGCTTTTGAAACGATCCGCTTTCTGTTCCCGTTCGAACACCTCTCGATAGGCTTTGGACCTGTCATCTTCCGATTTGGCCAAGGCCCCGATGGTCTTGTCCGTCTGGACGCCAAGGCGCCTGACAATCTCGGTCATCGCATCTGCGGTTGCGCCCAAGTGGCTATCGAGGGTCTGGCCCAGAAGATCCCCGTATTTTTTCGGATTGGTTTGGTCCCGTGCGGCGAAGGCCGCGATCCGCGCTTCCGTCGCAACCTTAATCTGCTTGTCCGCCACGGCGGTCAGATCGTCGATCCTGTCGGACATGCTGGCGACAGCCGTTGCCATGAGATCAAGCGTTTCGCGCAGATCATCGTCGGAGAGGGCAGGGAGGTCGGGTTGGTCTGGCATCGAGAGGCGTCCTTGGGGTTACGGGTCCTGCGGGACGAACAGCCCCTTGAACTCGGGGTCGGTGTAGTAGCGCAGCTTTTGCGCGACGGCGGT